>CXWL01012110.1_pt1 | contig 15625 bp, 17 predicted proteins | sample 590931 | NCBI WGS metagenome assembly CXWL01 (sample SAMEA3498368, study PRJEB10139) | groundwater metagenome | biome: water well; material: biofilm material | place: Germany | collected 2015-04-27 | reverse complement strand
ATACCGCTCCGCGATTGTGTCAATCGCGGCCCAAACCTGCTTGTGGCTGAACATTTTTGCCATATCCCGTACCTGATATTTAATCCTCTAATCTAGGAACTAATACCTCAAGCTCCTTTGGTTGTCCAGAGCCAATTGCATGGCTATGGTGCGGCGCAAATCAGCGGGGTCGAAGGTGCCTGTTCTTTACAAAATCATGTCGCGGCAGGAGTGGGAAACGGCACAGGCGAATGGCCTTTATGAAGGCTCCGAGGCGGACCGGCGCGATGGTTTCATCCACCTCTCGGCTGCCCACCAGGTGCGCGCCACGGCGCAGAAACATTTTTCCGGAAAAGCCGATTTGCTGCTGGCGTTCGTAAGCGGGGAAGCTCTCGGACAAGGCCTGAAATGGGAAGTCTCGCGCGGCGGTGACCTGTTTCCCCATAGCTACGGAGCCTTGCCGCTCAGCGCCATCAGCGAAGTCATTCCGCTGCCACTGGTGAACGGGGTCCATCGATTTCCCGAAGGATTGCCGCAATGAGCCTGATCAATTTAGGCTTCAGGGCGCTGCGCCCGTTGTTCCACTGCATGGATGCGGAGACAGCCCATGGCCTGGCCATCAAGGCCTTAAAGACAGGTCTTGGCGGGAATGCAGAAATCAACTCTCCGTCAAATCTTGCCATCTCATGTTTTGGTTTGAATTTCCAAAATCCTTTAGGCCTTGCCGCAGGCTTCGATAAAAACGCCGAGGTGCCCGATGCCATGCTGGCCATGGGCTTTGGTTTTGTCGAAGTGGGAACCGTGACGCCGCGCCCGCAGGAGGGAAATCCCCGTCCCCGCCTGTTTCGCCTGAGCGATGACCGGGCCGTGATCAACCGCCTGGGCTTCAACAATGAGGGCCATGCCACCGTTCTGGAAAGATTGCGCCGCCGCAAACAACGACCGGGCATCGTGGGCGTCAATATCGGCGCCAACAAGGATTCAACCGATCGCATTTCCGATTATGTTGCAGGGATCAAAGCCTTCTCCGATGTTGCAAGCTATTTCACCATCAACATTTCATCGCCCAATACCCCGGGCCTGCGTAATCTACAGTCCGCCGCGGAATTGCCCGCTCTGCTGAAACGCCTGAACGACGCGCGGCAAACCCAGCAGCGCCAAGTGCCGATGCTGCTCAAGATTGCCCCTGATCTTGAAACAGACGAAATGCAGGCCATCGCCGAATGCTGCCTGAATTCCGCGGTGGATGGCGTCATCATCTCCAACACCACAGTTTCACGTCCGGTGCTGAAATCGCAATACGCGAAGGAAACCGGCGGCCTTTCCGGCGCGCCGCTCTTCGACCTCTCAACCCGGCAACTGGCGCGTTTCTGTCTTCTCACCAAGGGAAAAATCCCGCTGATTGGCGTCGGCGGCATCGCAAATGCGGAACACGCCTGGAGCAAGATTTGCGCCGGGGCCTCGCTCTTGCAGCTTTATTCCGCCCTGGTTTTTCAAGGCCCGGAACTGGTGCAGGAAATCCTCTCTGGCCTGTCCCGCAAGCTTGCCGGGAAAAATTTTGCAACGCTCAGCGAAGCCGTCGGAAACTCAGCCGAACGAATTGCTCACCAAAGCCCGCTCGGCAAGTAACGCGCGAAAATTTCCGCCGAGGTTTTCTTTTCCTGCAGCCGGTCCAGTGCATAGTCAAAGGCCATCACCGTGTCCCGGTCGTCGCGCCGCGTCAGGAAGGAAAGATTGTTGCTGAAAAACTGCCGGTCCACGAAAGCCCCATCAAGCGGCTTGCAGCAGCCGCGCGAGGAACTGCCGGCCAGCCAGTAGATCAGCCGCAAGCCGTCACCGAAGGAAACATCAAGCGCCCCGGTGCGCAGCGCTTCATTCATTTCGGCTTCGCTGGGGAAAGCCGTAAGGGATGAACGCGAATAATATTTTTCCAGCCAGGCCCCATGGCTTGAATTGGCGACATAGCCGATGCGCCGTCCCGCCAGGCTGCGGATATCGCTNNTCGCTGCCCACGCGCACCGCAAAGCGCCCAAGCGACCAGAAATAGGCCCGCGTCATCGCGGCTTTTTTCAAAACCGTCTCGTCAATCCGCAGGCCCGAGACAATGACATCGCCTTCATTGTTGAGAAGTGCCGGAAGAAGTTCGCTGAATGGCCTGGCGATAACCGTGCAAGTGGCCTTCAATTCCGCACAGGCTGCAAGGGCAAGGTCAACCGAAACACCGGCCGTCTTGCCATCCGGCGTTTCATAACTGAACGGCGGAAAATCCCGGTCGGTGAGGAGCCGGATATTGCGCTGGGCAAAGCCGGTGGGAGGCTTGGCAACAGTGTCAATATGACGGAACAGGGGAAACCCCGGCGCGGCAGCGTCTTGAGCAAAGGCGGCGTCAACCGCAACCAAAGCCGAAGCGAGTAAAATAAAAAGCACGCCGAGATGGGTTGCAATTTGTCCGGTAACTCGCTTTATTAAAAATGTTGGAGAAGTCATTTTCCATCCAGGGGCATTCGGTGCGGGGTCAACAAGTAGAGTGGCGTAGCGTTGCTACATTGCCATCCAGTGGCGGTGCAACAAGCGATTCCAAATTAGCTTCAGACGCGCCCGATGTCTTGCCNNAGATACCCTGCGCCGCCTGCCGCCCCAGGTCATTCGGCGGGTTTTGCGCCATGGCGTGGTGCCTGTCGCCTGGCAGCCAGATCATGTGCACTATGCCGTCTGCGGCCCAAAGGGAGCGGGTTACGCTAGGCGCCATGGCCTGCCGGTTGTGGCCCGCATAGCTTCGGTGGACTTTCACCGCGGCGTGCGCCGCGTCTGGGGCCGGAAAATTCTGGCCAAAGCTACCAATGGTCTTTCGGCAACCCGCCCGAAATTCTCGGCCCGAAAGCGAGTGACGCTGGCCCAAGGGGCCGCTTTTATCACTTTGGCCCTCTGCCTTGCGTTGAGTTCCACCTATTTGACGGCTGGCGCGCTTTGGGTGGCGGCCAGCGCCGCGCTTGGCTTGTTTTTTCTCTCGGTTATCGCCTTGCGCCTGTGTTGCCTGCTTTCGCTTCCAGCCGCGAAAGTTCAAAATTTGGAATATCCGGTAGATGCAGACTTGCCAACTTACTCGGTCCTTGTGCCGGTGTTCAGGGAAACCTCGGTTCTCGGCCAGCTTCTGCGCGGCTTGTCTTGCTTGCACTACCCGGTTGAAAAGCTGGAAATCAAGATCATCGTCGAAGAGTTCGATACCAATCTCCGCCGGGCCCTGGAGAAATTTGATCTGCCGCCCCACATCGATGTCATTGTGGTGCCGCAAGGCTCGCCGCAGACAAAGCCCCGGGCCTTGAACTACGCGTTGCAATTCTGCCATGGCAGCCTGCTCACGATTTACGACGCCGAAGATGTGCCGGAACCCAATCAACTGCGCGGCGTTGCCCGCGAATTCTTACGCGCTGATGATAGGCTGGCCTGCCTGCAGGCCCAGCTCACCGCCTATAATCCCAATGAAAACTGGCTGACACGCCAGTTCACCGCCGAATACGCCACGCTCTTTGGCCTGATATTGCCGGCCCTTGCGGCGCGCAATCTGCCGCTCACCCTGGGCGGAACCTCAAATCATTTTCGCACCCATGTCTTGCGGAAAATCGGTGGCTGGGATGCCCACAATGTGACCGAGGATGCAGATCTGGGCCTGCGCCTGGCGCGGCTCGGATTTCGCACCGGGGTGGTGCAGAGCCTCACCTATGAGGAGGCAAATACCCAGCTCGGCAATTGGCTGGGCCAGCGGGCCCGCTGGCTCAAAGGCTTCCTGCAAACCNNGTAGGCTCAAAGGCTTCCTGCAAACCTGGCTGGTGCATATGCGCAACCCGGTGAAAACGGCAAGCGAGCTTGGCCCCACCGGATTCTGGACCCTGCAGGCCCTGACCGCCGGAATTTTTTTCTCGGCCCTGTTTCATCCCTTCCTCATGGCGCCCACGATCTGGCAGTTTGTTGTAAACCCGTTCCAAGTGTCAGTAACGACCATGCTGAACCTGGAAGTTTTTGTGCTGGGCTATGGCGTGGCCATGTTGGCGGGCGCCAAGGCACTGCGCCAGCGCGGGCTGAAGGGCTGGTGGTTCACCATTGCCACCATGCCGATCTATTGGTTTCTCATGTCCATCGCCGCCTGGATGGCCCTATGGCAGTTGGTCTTCGCACCCTTCAAGTGGAACAAGACTGAACACGGATTGTCCAAGCTACAGGCTTAGTGGCCGCTGCCGCCCGTGCCGGCTGAGGGTCTGCGCATCAGGGGCAGCAGGAAGATGATGCCGAAGAACAATACGGTAAGCAGCAGGAAAACATCGGCAATGGCCATGGTCATGGCCTGGCGGCGAACCATGCCGGCAAGCCGAGAAAGGGCCGCCGCTCCCGCATCCGAGCCCAGGGGCGCAAAGGGCCGCAGTCATGTTGTTAAGCGTGCTTTCGGCAACGGGCTTTCCCCAGGAAACCGCGTCGCGCAGCCGCGCCAGATGAAGGTCCATGCGGTCATTCATCACCGTGTTGATGATCGCCAGGCCAACAGCACCCCCCAGGTTGCGGGTGAGGTTGAAGAGGCCAGAGGCTCCGCGCATTTGCACGGGCGAAAGCGTGCCGAGCGAGACGTTGGTGATCGTCACCATGGTCAGCATCAGCGAAACGCCGCGCAGGATTTGCGGGACGAGCAATTCCGAATAGCTCCAGTCCACGGTGATGGCAGACGCCATCCAGGTGCCGATGCCGAATCCCACGAAGCCAAGGCCGATCATCAGGCGTGGGTCAAGCTTGGCTGAAAGCCGCCCGGCGATGGGCGCTGTAAGAAACATCGCAACGCCGGTGACGAACAGGGTTTCGCCGATTTGCAGGGCGGAATAATTGTGCACCCGCGCCAGATAGACGGGATAGAGATAGGTGAGGCCATAAAGCCCGATGCCCATGGTGAAGGAAAAGATTGAGCCGGAAACAAAATTGCGGTTTTTGAAAGCGGCAAAATCAACCAGCGGATATCTCGAGGTGAGAACTCGCCAGAAGAATGCCATGCCTGAAGTCACGCAGATAAACACCAATGAAAGAATGAGGCGGCTCTCGAACCAGTTTTCCGATGGCCCTTCTTCCAGCGCAAATTCCAGTGTGCCAAGAAACACGGCGAGAAGCGCCAGCGCCGCCCAGTCAAAGGTTTTCGCCAGCTTGAAATCCGGCTTGTCGAAATCAATGAGAAGCCAGGCGCCTATGGCCACCGTAATGCCGGGGATGACATTGATCAGGAACAGCCAGTGCCAGGAGAAGAGCTCGGTGAGGTAGCCGCCAACGGTGGGCCCGATGGTGGGTGCCAGCGTGGCAATGAGGCCGATGACCGGCGTAATGATCACGCGCTTGTCAGCCGGAAACACCGTGAAGGTGACGGCAAACACCGTTGGGATCATGGCCCCGCCGACAAAGCCCTGCAGCGCCCGCCAGACGATCATCTCATTTATAGAGCCCGACATGGCGCAAATGAAGCTCATGGCGGTGAAGCCGATGGCCGATGCGGTGAACGGGATGCGGGTGGACAGAATGCGCGACAGCATGCCCGAAAGCGGGATCATCACCACTTCGGCAATGAGATAGGCCGTCTGCACCCAGGAAATTTCATCGGCGCTGGCGGAAATGCCGGCCTGGATTTCAGCCAGCGATGACGAGACGATCTGGATATCCAGGATCGCCATGAACATGCCGAACACCATGAACAGGAACGCCGCGAGATGGCGCTTGTTGAAGCCGGTTTTTGCAGGGGGCTGCAAGGCGCCGGCTATGGTGGCGGTGGCGGCCATGATGTTATTGCGCGGCCGAACGCGTATCGACGGTGACCGTCACCGAAAGCCCGGGCCGCAGTTTTGCCGCAAGTTCCGCCGGAACCGACACCTTCACCGGCACACGCTGCGTGATCTTGGTGAAATTGCCCGTGGCGTTTTCAGGTGGCAGCAGGGAAAATTCCGAACCCGAGGCGGGCGCCAGGCTCAACACCTTGCCTTCGAACACTTCGCCGTCAAGAGCATCGATACTGATTTCCGCCTTCTGGCCCGCATGCAAATCGGCCAACTGGGTTTCCTTGAAATTGGCTTCGATATAGGCGCCATCAGCGGGCACCAGCGCCATCAGGCGCGTGCCGCCCTGCACGAACTGGCCGGGCTCCACCGCGCGGTTTGCGACCGTGCCATCGAAGGGGGCGCGAATGCTGGTGAAGGAAAGATCGCGCTCCGCCTTGGCCAGCGTTGTGTTCAGTTCGGTGAGCATCCGCTCGGCCTCGACACGGTTTGCCGCGATCACGTCTATTTGTGCTTTTGCCGCCAGGATGTTGGCTTGCGCCTCGTTGACCGAAGCCTCCGACGAATCATGCTTCAGGGTCGAGTCGTCCAATGTCTGCTGGCTCACAACCTTTGCCTTGATCAGGGCAGTGGCGCGGTTGAGGGTTGCCAACGCATTGCCTTCCGCCGCCTCGGCGCTGGCGAGTTTAGCTTCCGCTGCCGCGACCTGGGCCTTCTGGGACTCGGTCTGGCTGGCGAAACCATCGATCACCGCTTTCTGCGTGTCGATGCGCGCCTTGGCGGCATCAACCGCCAACCTGTAGTCGCCGTCATCGAGCTTGAGAATGACATCACCGGCCTTGACTGCGGCATTTTCCGCCGCCGGAATGTCCGTGACATAGCCCGCAACCTTGGCGCCGAGTTGCGCCATGTCGGTTTTCACATAGGCGTCATCAGTGGAAACCTGGAAGCGGCCCAGCACATACCAGTGGTGGCCATAATAGGTGGCCCCCGACAGGGCAGCCAGAATGACCGCTCCCAGAATGGCGCGCCGCATGATGGGCGGGCGCTTGGCCTTGATTTCGACCGGCGTTGCAGCGGGCTGGGGCGCCTCGGCCGTGGGGGCAAGGGCAAGCTTTGGCAGGGGGCGCTGGGTCCCTTCAAGGGGGAGGGCAACGGCGGATTGGGCTGAATTTGACATCTTTACCTACAAAACTGCTTAAAAATTGAACTGAACCGTTCGGTCACACTTGTATTAAGCACAAATCTCGCCTATTTCAAGACTAAACCGTTCGGTACAGCCCTGCTGTCGCCACATATCTCGGAGGTCCAAGTGTCTGAAGTTGCCGTTTCCATCCCCGCCAGTGAAGCTGACACCGCCAAACGCCAGCAGATTTTGGACGGTGCGCGCCGTTGTTTTCTCGCCCAGGGCTTCGATGGCGCCAGCATGAATGACATTGTAAATGAGGCGGGTGTGTCCAAAGGCACGGTCTATGCCTATTTCCCCTCCAAGGAAAAGCTCTTTGCCACCATGGTATTCGAGGACAAGCGCCGCCATGCCGAGCGCTTGGTGGTGTTGGGTGATGAGGCGCGGCCCGTGGGCGAGGTCTTGCGTGATATCGCGCTCAAACTCGTCACCCTGTTTCAGACCCCGGAGTCCCTGGCCTATGTCAGGCTGGTGGTCGCCGCCTCGGGCAAATTTCCGGAAATCGGCCGTAGTTTCTATGAGGCAGGCCCCGCCTACACCATTGGCAAGATCGCCGCCTATCTCGAAACCAAGATGGCCGATGGCACCCTGAAGCGCCGCGACCCGCGCCTCACCGCTACGCAGTTCGTCGATCTCGTGCAATCCGGCGTGACCAAGCCCTGCCTCTTCGGCATCGAAAGCATGGCCGACAAGATCGGCAAGGAAGCGGTGGTCGACAGCGCCATCTCGCTTTTCCTGGACGGCGTGAAGGCGTAGGAATTTTCCTGCTTCATGGAGAGTGCAAACTTCCCAAGGCAGGATTTCGCCAGCGCAAATCAAGCTTGGTGGGTCTTTGAAAACCTGATATCCGGGAGCTGAAAGTTTGAAGATCGATAAATATCTCCAAGTTTCTGTCCTGGTAAGTCAATGCAAACATCAAGCGATCTTCGAGCGGTATTCGACAAAGCACTCAGCCTCCATCAGAAAGGGAGAATTGACGCTGCGAGAGAGCTTTATGACGGCATACTGCGCATACATCCCGATCACGATGAAACTATTCACCTCCTCGGCTTGATCTGCTTTGAAAAGGGCGAGCTCGCTGAATGTGTCAGGCTGATTTCAAGGGCAATCGAAATAGATTCAAAATTTTCCGCTGCGCACTACAATCTTGGAAAATGTTATGAAAAACTGAGGGACTCCGAGAAAGCAATAAATAGCTACAGGGCTTCGCTCCAGTTAGAACCGAACAACGCAGAGGCCTATTTCGGTATCGGAAACGCGTTGCTTGACTTGCGCCGGTATGATGATGCGTTGGAGAATTACGATAAGGCAGTCATGCTGAGGCCAGACTATGCAGACGCGCTGAGCAATCGTGGCCATGTTCTCAAAAAGCTGAAGCGCTATGATGAGGCGCTTGCAAGTTACAATGGCGCACTCAAGCTGCAGCCCGATCAAGATTATTTGTTGGGTCGCCGCATGGCGTGTGCGCTGAACGTAGGTGATTGGAGCACATTTGCCTCAGACGTGCGGCAAATTGAAACTAAAACGGAAAGGTTAGAGAAAGCCTCCAGCCCATTTGAAATGTTGTTAATTTCCAAGTCCCGTCAACTTCAGTTAAAGTCGGCAGTCATCTGTGCAGCAAAGTTCTCCCAATCAGCGCGGGTCGAGAGTGTCGCAAAAAAGGCGGGAAACAGCAGAATACGCATAGGTTATTTTTCGTCGGACTTCCGCAATCACCCAACCTCCCATCTCATCGCAGAAATGCTGGAGTACCACGATAAGGACGGGTTTGAGGTCGTCGCGTTTTCTCACGGCCCAAATGACAATAGCCAAATGCAAAAGCGGTTGGAAAATGCATTTGAGAGATTTTTCCACGTGGAGGATATGTCGGACGCGGATCTGACGGCTCTCGCGCGCGACAACGCATTGGACATCGCAGTCAATCTCAATGGATACACGAAATTTGCGAGGACAACTGTTTTTGCAAACCGGGTGGCGCCCCTGCAAGTCAATTTTCTGGGGTATCCAGGCACTATGGGCGCGAAATTCATGGATTACATAATAGCTGACAGGACATTAATTCCCCCTTCCCACCAAGACGGTTATTCCGAGAAAATTGTCTATCTGCCTCATAGCTATCAGCCAAATGACCGGAAGCGCGAGATCGCGCAGGAACGGTTTACGCGTTTGGAACTCGGATTGCCTGCGCTTGGGTTTGTTTTCTGCAGTTTCAACAACAATTCCAAGATCAATCCATGCAGCTTTGATATGTGGCTGCGGATTCTGAAACAGGTCGAAGGAAGTGTCCTCTGGTTGCTCCGTAAGCACGACTGTGTTACGCCGAATCTGCGGAAAGAAGCCGAAGCAAGAGGGGTTGACCCCAGCCGGCTGATATTCGCCCCGCTGGTTCCCATGCCCGAACACATCGCTCGCCATCAATGCGCTGACTTGTTCCTTGATACGCTTCCTTGCAATGCTCACACCACCGCGAGCGATGCGCTTTGGGGAGGATTGCCTGTGCTGACACTTATCGGTGAAACGTTCGCAGGAAGGGTAGCGGCAAGCCTGCTCAACGCTATTGGTTTGCCCGAGTTGATCACGACATCGGAAACCGAGTATGAGCGAATGGCAATAGAACTGGCCGGGAACCCAGCCAAGCTGTTATCAATAAAGAAAAAACTGTCCGATAACCGGCTGATTACACCCCTCTTCGATGCAAAGCTTTATGCAAAGCATCTTGAAGCGGCATACATGGCTATGCATGAAAGATACCAAGCTGATTTGCCGCCCGCTCATATTCATGTAAATCCATGATATAGTGTTGCCTGCGGTGATTTAATTATACAAAAGCGCGGCCGCGCCCTTTCTAATCCTTATGTAGTTCGAATTGGACACGATGTTGCCGAAGCAAGTGTTTCTTGAAATGATTGGAGCGGGCGATGGGAATCGAACCCACGACATGCAGCTTGGGAAACGTCTCATAGTATTGAAATTATTATATAAATTGACATAGTGTATTGGTTAGTGTATAGGTATTTGCCAAAATATCAATCGAAACTGAGGCAAATATCATGCTCGTTAAGACCAAGAGAGTCGCAATATATGCTCGCGTTTCAACGTCAAATCAGACCGTTGAAAATCAGCTTGCTGAACTGAGAATTGTCGCTGAACGCAATCAATGGAATGTGGTCGCTGAATTCTCTGACAACGGCATTAGTGGAACTAAAGGTCGTGACCAACGACCAGCATTTGATGATCTGCTCAAACGTGCGACTAGACGCGAATTTGATTTGATCATGGTTTGGGCAATAGATCGCTTGGGGCGGTCAATTCAGCATCTTGTAAGTTTCATGACTGAAATTCAGAGTCTCGGAGTTGATCTGTATGTTCATCAACAAGCAATCGATACCACAACTCCAAGCGGTCGGATGATATTCGGCATTTTCTCAGCACTGGGTGAATATGAACGCGAGCTTATGAGGGAGCGCATAATGGCAGGGCAGAGAAGGGCTCGCAGCCAGGGTGTGCAGATAGGAAGACCATCCAAAATGAATGACGCTGTAAGAACATCTGTCAAACTCCTACATGGCAATGGCATGGCGATAAGGATCATTGCCAAACAATTAGAAATTGGAGTTGGCACGGTCTATTCTGCTTTGAAGGCTGCATAGCGATAATGACCGCGTCACGAAATGCTGTGGATGGCGAAATCCACGTCCTTCACAAGGGGCTGGCAATCTACAAAGTCAACGCTAGTCCATACTACAGAGTGCGAATATGGGTGCCATCTGAACGTCATTACATCGTCAAGTCTACCAAAGAGACTTCAAAAATAGCAGCTATGAAATCCGCCGAAGAAATACATGCTGATTTTCGTCAGAAGAAATTTCTGGATGCGGTTCCAAAGTCTCGCTTATTTGAGACCTATTCCGACAAACTCATAGACAGACAACGACAATTAGCATCCGATGGTGAAATGCATCCTCGTCAAGCAACGAATGACGAAGCTATTCTTAACAATGAAAGCGGTCTGAATAGTTTCTTTGGAAAGCGTGATGTGACTACCATCAAAACAAGCGATTTAAAGGATTATTTTGAAAAGCTCCGCCAAGGGCGAGAACAGAAACATGCATCATCAACTCTTAACAAGAGAATTGTTGCATTCAGAAAGGTACTCAAGATCGCCTACGAAGAAGGGATTCTTCAGACTCTCCCAGACACGCCGCAAATGTCTAGGCAGGACAATCCACGTCCGTTTTTCAAGTTCTCTCCATTGGTATCTAAAAAACGTGATGAGTATCAGATGCTTTTGGAAGGAGCAAAACGTTTAGCAAAACGAAATGTTTTGGTTCGCGGTGTTCCGATCACAGACGAACTTTATGATTTTATTTTGTTCATGGTGCATTCATTCCTGCGTCCAGTTGAAAGTGAGGTATTTGCACTCAAACATAAGCATGTCAGTATTGCTACAGATCCAGATCGTCTCATACTCACAATTGCTGAGGGCAAAACTGGTTTCAGAACTATCAATACTATGTCGGCTTGTGTTTCCGTGATTGAGCGCGTGAAGGCAAGATTTCCAAAACATACAAACGACGATTACCTATTCCTGCCATCATACCGAAATAGAATGACCGCCATCCAGATCATCAATAGGCAGTTCAACAAGCTGCTATCCGAAATGGAAATAAAAAATGATCCGATAACTAATCAGAAACACACTGTTTACTCTCTAAGGCACACCGCCATCTGTATGCGCTTGATCAAGTCAGAGGGTAAAGTAAACATCTTCAATCTTGCAAAAACGGCAGGCACTTCTGTGGAACAGATTGAACGCTTCTATGCTCGGCACTTGCCATTGTCTGCCGAAATGGCGCGAAACCTTCAAAGTTTTGGAGCATAGATTGAATTGTCCACTTGCACCGACGGTTCCAACGATCAATTTGCACTTGACCAGAATGTTCGGAAAACGTCACTGGGTGACAACAATGGAATATAATCAAATCAATAGGTTGCAAGCAGCGGGAGTCTGTTGGGTGAGTGTTCGGAAATCAGATGATTGTTGAATGCGACTAATTTGCCTGACATGCTAGGACAGGTTTATGAAACTCCTGGTCTGATCTACTACCCTGAATCATTTCCAATTCACATTTGCTACACTACATAGAAGGGCAAAAATGATGAACAGACTAGCTGTATTTCTCTTAGTATCAGCGTTGTCAGGTTGTGGACAACAGGCAGTCAAGTGCAGTGATACGGAAGTACAAGATAGAGTAAAAGAACTGATAGCCGAAATTCTTGAACCAAAAGCTGTGGAGTTAGAATCAATAACTCCTTTGTTTTTGGGGCAAAAGGTTGATCTCAGCGTTGTGATTTCGAAGATTGAAAATATAAGAGAAACTTCGACATACGAATCAACAATTCAAATGAGGCACTGTGCAGCAACGGCAACTACAAAGGTTACGACGGGAGATGATACCGTTGATGCCAAAATTGTTGAAAAGGGTAGCCGTCTTACTGGGCAAAGTGACTTGTTTCCATTGATATTCAATGGCGTAGATCGAGCGGTGGATTATACGGTGCAAATCCTTGAAAATGGTGATCACTATATCAATGTAACTCTGCCAGAATGACAAAGCACTTTGTTAGATCGGAGCTCTTTGGAATCCTGCTTTAAAGTCTTCCTATGACGACATGATCAGAGTTTCATTGCCCGCGTGATTTCGCCATCAAAGCACATTTCTTGTAAACGGATTTTTGCTCGTCTGCTTGCATTGTCAACGTAATTTCGCTCAGGCTGAATGCGTGAATACCGACGGTTCGAGTACCAAGCGACCATAACTCAACACTGGTCCATTCTTCACCCTCACCCACACACTTCAAAGTTAAGGTGTCACCCGCTGGCTTCTTACCCTGCTTAACTGTGTGAATTTCACAGGAAGACTCATGCGCTCTAATTCCAACTGCGGAAATGATTAGAAAAGGAAATTCGCCAATTTCGTCTTCAGATTTTGGGAGTTCGCAAGTCGAGATGCCCCACACGCCCTGATATTTTTCGGGTATTCCAGCGGCTTCTGCTATACTTGTGAATGAGATTGTCATCAGAACACAAATTACGCCAGAGAGAAGCCTTCTAATTTGAAGCCTAAACGCGATCTTCATTAGCGTTACTCCCATTAAATGTTTGGATATTCTACATTCTACTTTAATACTATTGTAGTGTTCTAGTTGAGTTTTGAATCAAAGTCTCAGTTTAATAGCTGGAGAAAGATTAGGACTTCGAATGAAGAACTCAGTTTGTCCAAGTTCAACAAAACAGGTATTAAATCTGGCAACTAGTGTTGTCCCTGTATTGTTTAGTCTTTCAATATTTCAGGGGCAAACGGCTCACGCGAGCGGAGAAATCTATTTGCGGCGGGCAGAAGCAAGCAGCATACAGGAGTGCAAAGGTAGCTTGGTGGAGAGATTACATACAGGCGGAAATATGCATGGATTTTTTTCGTTTCTTACAATTGCATGTTTGAGAAGTCGCACTAGCGCCGAATGGGTATTGATATCGGGAACATACTGCGATGATCCATCCGATGATCCCAAGCTTTGCAATACTGACTACGCGAGGTCGATTCCTGAGCTTGTTGTCAATGGTGATTTCTGGGATAGGTCAAAGCAACAACCTCCGTTCAACATGAAGTATAAGTTGATAAAATATGGCTTTGGCACCGAATGCGAAGAGGTACGACAACCTGTTAAACACTCTTTCGCTAGTGAAAAAGTAGCGTGGCTTTGCAAGGGGCTAACTATTTCCGATGGAACCCGTGATACTCAAACTTTTCAATCGCTCATTCCGTCGAATTTTACACTTCTACCTGTGGAAACAAGTTCTAAAGAACCTTTGGTTCCATTTGGAGAGAGCTTGCTTGCGGATGACTTCGCAAATGAGTTTATCGTGGACTCGGACCAATACAGTTATGCTCCCAGGGCTGAGTAGTGTGCATGGTGCATTCAACAATACACGGATTAAAAGTTTCTCTTCTAGCTGCCGCTGTAATTGCGAGTCTGACAGAAAATTCAGATGCGAAAGAAGGTTCGATGATATGTGAGAATTTTCGACGCGAATATTCTGTCAAGTACGATACTGATGAAGGAACATTTGTCACGTCGGCTGAGGAAGGCGAAACAGCTTACACTGTCAAGTCGGTGTCGATTATAGAAGAAGGCGCCATTATTAAGGGCACTACAGTAGGCGGCGGACCAAGCTTTGAAGCGCACACATATGGGCGTAAGAAAATCAGGTATTTGGTCGACTTCGAATTGATTCAGATTGATTTCTGTAAGTAAGTTATGTCCCAAAATCTGTAAAGACTCATGTTTTTTAGCCATATATGGTGCTAATCGTAAAAGTGAGACGGTTCAATGCAACAAGTGATACGCTTTCTTGTCTCCATCTGCACAATTCCGCTCGCGGTGCTGACAGGTTCAACATCTTCTAGCTCAGAGCCATTTCCCTTCGAACAGTTTTCGGTACCTCAGGCTTATCGGGGAAAAACCGTACTTCCCCAGTTTGATGGTCGTGATCGCGCCTACAAGGATTACAGAACGCGAATACGAGATGGGTTAAAAGTCGGACCTAGTTTTGCGGGTGAGTTTAGCGTCATTCAGATTGGATGTGGAACAGGGTGCAGTTTTGTCTACGTGGCGAACAACCGAACGGGACAGGTATTTGATTTTCTACGCGGAGGTGAAGAAAACCTTTATCTTCAACTTGACTTCAACATATCAAGCCGACTCCTTGTTACCCAATGGGCGAATTATGACACGGACGCATGCACACTTGAGCAATTCGAATGGACGGGAAAAGAAGCAAAGTTGTTGAATAGTAAGATCGTCGGCAAGCTCGATTCATGTTATCAAGAAATCGCCGCTCACGTCGATGCCGCCGTTTCAGTTTCAGACGCACCCAGCAAGTTTACTATTGTTGAAGAAGGTGAGGCAGGTCCTGAAGCCTCCTTGTCTCTAGATGAACCAGGTGCATTTAAACTCGGCATGTTCGGGTGCAAAAAGAGCGGAAATAGTGTAACGTTAGAATTGGTGTTGTTCATCGATGAAAGCGCGAGCGTTTCGCCAGCATTAGCTGAACTGCGAAATGTATCTGCTGAAACACAGGATAAGCTGGACGTTTGCATAAATGATCGCTGTAAACTCTATCAGTGGACAATAAATGACTATTTTGGTGCGTTAAGCACTTCCGTTACCATTGACCGTCAGGAAAATGGCAAGGTTAGTTCCTACCGAATAGTTGTTCCGAACGATGCTACAAAATACGAGTTTCGTGGCGATGGAGACAGTATTTTGGAAAAAATTTGTATCGCTGAGTGAAATCAATAGTCTCTTGAGACTCATGTTTACTGGACTCCAAAAACTGAGGTGTATGATGAATTTCACTGCAATAAGAAAACATGTTTTCCGCGTTGCTTTGACGGGGTGTTGTATAACGCTCATTGCAGTTAAATCGAGTATCGCCGCTTGTGAGGTAAGAATCAGAGAGCCCGTGCCACTTTGTGCTGGAGCGCCACACAGCGCTGCTGAATGCGAGGAATTAGCTCCAGGTGTTCGCACTGGAAAGGTAGGGGATCTCGTAAACTCGACAATTATCCGTGTGATGTCGAGTGGTGCTGTATTTGCTGGC
>CXWL01005411.1_pt1 | contig 15635 bp, 15 predicted proteins | sample 590931 | NCBI WGS metagenome assembly CXWL01 (sample SAMEA3498368, study PRJEB10139) | groundwater metagenome | biome: water well; material: biofilm material | place: Germany | collected 2015-04-27 | reverse complement strand
CCCCCCCCTATAAAAGAGCGTTTGATTTTGGAGGTGCGTTAGATGACGAGTGACGGCTATATTATACAATATTACCGATGCCCTGAAAAATATATTCAGCTCAAGCTAAACGGTACGCTTTCAGGAGAACGTGGCTATTTCAGCTTTGGGAGTGACATTGTCTGCTTCGGGCAGCTTTGCGGAGACCTGCCGTCTCCCACGCCAAATGGGGGGCTCGCCAATGCAATGAATTGTTTCAGCAGTGAGAGTGGGGTCACGTCTCTTCCGCTCGATGTTTCGCAAGTTGTAGATAATCTCAGATATGAGCTGTATACAAATGCCGCTGGTAAGGGCATTTCTGCTCTTGGCTCCGTGCTGAGTAATCTCTACTACCATGTGCGTCCGTTGTTGCCTGTCGCGGTCCGAAAGCATCTTCAGAAAGCATGGCTCACGGATTGGGGTAAACAGCATTTTCCCAAGTGGCCAGTTGATAGCACGGTGGACCGTTTTTTTGAGCAGTTACTGCGCCTCTCTCTCAGAGCGCAGGATCTCGAACGGATCCCATTTATTTGGTTTTGGCCGGATGGTGCACCCAGTTGTGCGATTATGACTCATGACGTGGAGACGCACATCGGACGTGACCATTGCTCTGAGCTGATGGATCTTGAGGATGCCCATAGGATGAAGTCCTCTTTTTGCGTCGTGCCTGAGAGTCGTTATGAAGTTACTCAAGAGTTTCTGGGTTCGCTCAGGAATCGAGGATTCGAAATTTTAGTGCATGACCTAAACCACGACGGGCATCTGTTTAGAGATCGGAATGAATTCTTATCCCGAGCCGAGAAGATTAATGCGTATGGTAAGGCGTTTGGAGCTGTTGGTTTTCGAGCAGCAGCTCTATACCGAAATCAGCAGTGGTTTGATGCGTTGAAATTTTCCTACGACATGAGTGTTCCCAATGTTGGCCATCTGGAGGCTCAGCGAGGCGGTTGTTGCACTGTTATGCCGTACTTTATTGGGGATATATTGGAATTGCCGGTGACGACGACCCAAGACTACGCCTTGTTCAACTATTTGAATATATACTCGATTGATCTGTGGAAGCGTCAGATCGAACTCATCATGGAGCACCATGGACTGATCAATTTCATCGTCCATCCTGATTACATCACAAAATCTCGGGAGCGGAATGTCTATGAATTATTGTTGAAACACCTCGCTCAGTTACAAGATGAGAGGGGACTCTGGATTCCAACGTCTGGTGAGGTCGATCGGTGGTGGCGACAACGAGCCAAGATGACGATTGTCGAAAGTCAGCACGGAGTACGGATAGAAGGTGAGGGTAGTGAGCGGGCTCGTGTCGCCTATGCAAGCGAGATGAATGGGAAGCTTGTCTACACACTTCAGTAGGCGGATAAGGATTTTTTAAACTACCATGACCTTGAGGGCTGCTTTCATGATTTTCCCGGCACTGTTCTTGGGGAGGGACGGCAATACAACAATTTGTTTGGGCAGGTGATGCGGCACCATGCGGCTCTTGCAGAAGGTGGCCACTCGCTCCGTTAGGCCGTTGGCATCTCTTGTCCGTGGTACGACGAAAGCTTTCACTGCCTCGCCGAGCACATCGTCGTGAATGCCAATTACGGCGGCTTCTACTAGTTCATCGAATTCCAACAAGACCTCTTCGAGCTGCCGACAGCTAACCTTTTCTCCGCGGCACTTCAAGAAGTCTTTCGCCCTATCGACGATATAGATAAACCCGTCTTCGTCGACTCTTGCCAGGTCGCCCGTATAGAGTGTGCCATCACGGAAAATTCCCTCCGATTCTTGCGGGGCCTGCCAGTAACCCAGTGTGACGCTGGCGCCTTCCGCTACGATTTCTCCAACCTCTCCGTGTCTTACCTCTCGTCCCTCTTCATTCAACACCCGAAGCTTCATGCCCGGCATACCCTTCCCGATAGAACCGAGCTTTGCATCGAGATAGTCTGGGGGTAGATACGAAAGTCTAGCGGTGGCTTCCGTCTGCCCATACATGATGAAAATCTTGGTGTTGGGCAGGGCTTCTCTCAGTTCGCGAATGAACGTGGGTGCCAAGTAACCGCCTGCTTGTTGCACATAGCGCAAATTTGGGAACTGTTTCTTCCTGAGGCTCGAGTTTCGCAGCAGAATCTGGAAGTGGCTTGGTACTCCGGCAAATCCCGTGCATCGAGTTTCGATCATGCGTTGGAGCACGGTTTCTGGATACATAAACCTGTTGTCCACAACGACCTCGCCGCCGACTCGCAGGTGGGTATGGAGGAGTGATGCGCCGTAGCAATAGTGAAAGGGCAGGACGGCCATGATTCGATCCTGCGCTGTCAAAGAGAGGTATGAGACGATCGAGTCGGTATTCGCGATGATATTGGCGTGGGAGACCATGACTCCGCGCGGCTGGCCGGTCGAGCCGGAGGTGAAAATTAACGCCGCGAGATCATTTGGTCCTACGGATGTATAGTGGTGAGTGAGTGTTGTAGCCGCTTCCAGGCTGGAAAAGGTTTGTTGGGATGCCGTCTGCGCGACAGGAGGCACATTCTTGTCTGTGAGAAGATGTCTTCCTGCGAATCTGCCAGCTTGGGCCATTGCGACTGCCCCATGGGCACAGACGATTCGGGCGTTCGACATTTTCAGAATGTAGTCAACGTCTCGAGGTTGGCTGTTTCCCGCGATGGGAACGCAGACCAGCCCTGCCTGCATGATTCCTAAGTAGCAGGCCACCCAAAAGAGTGAGTTGTCACTAATGAGTAAGACTCGATCGCCCTTACGCCCCCCTATCTTGAGTAGGTGTGCAGCCACATGCCCCGCGTGAAAGGTAAGTGCTTCGTAGGAGTGCAGCGATTGAGGAAATCCGAGCGCGACCCGTGTCGGATCTTTGCCGGCGAGCAGATATTCTGTGACGTTCGTCGCCGTGCTGGTCATGATGGGGCTAAGTTGAGCTGTATTATGAGATGGCCTAATCGATCATTAGCGAATGCGCATGTAGATAGTTAGCTACTTTTCGCTTGGACTCGATCATGTTATATACGCGCGCCACGAGGCTCTCGTCCATTCCGGCGGCAGCTACCAAGTCTACCGCGGGAACTCCGTGGATTTTGCCATATAGGCAAAGATCCATCTTTTCGTATGGCACCGTAAAGTAAAACTCTTCCTGTGACTGTTCCAGGGAGTAGGTATCGGTTGTGGGGGGGCGACGTTGGATCTCTTCCGGCACCCCCAGATAGGCGGCGAGCTGATAGACCTGTGACTTGTACAGGTGGGCGATGGGTTTAAAATCCGCTGCGCCATCACCGTTCTTGACGAAAAATCCCTGGTCGTGCTCCAGGCGATTCGGAGTTCCCGCTACGGCATACTGCAACAGATCCGCATGATAGTACTCCATCATTTTCCGCGCCCGCTGCTTGAAATTCGTGGCGGCGACGATGCCTAGGTACGCGTCAGGCGTCAGGCGTACTTTTCTGATCTGGCCGTCTGGCGATTGGACAACGATAGAGAAGATCGAGTAGCGGCTCGCATCGAGAAGGCCTGGCAGCACAATCTTGCATTTGTAGCCGTCGCCATACTCAGGAACTACGAGTCGCACCGAGTCATCGCGTCGCTCATAGCAGCGGGCTCCCTTGAGGATCGCGCTAATGTCTTCTAATGTCGATTTTGCCGTCAGCGCTGTGGCAACCATTCGTCCGAGACGGAGACTGTCCGGTGAAGAATCAGCTTCGGGTGTGAAGAGAATCTGAATGCGTTCGCTGCCCAAAGCGCGCGCACACAGAAAAGCCACTACACTGCTATCGATGCCTCCGGACACGCCGATCACGGCGCCTCGACGCCGTAAGTTTTGGGAGACGGTTTCTCGAATCCAGGCAATGATTCGTTCCGTTTCGGCTTTTGGATCGAGGCGCAAGATATCGGCTGTGATAGTCGAATGGGTCATTGTCTATATTACCTTTGCACGGACTAACGTGATGGAGAGTCTGCCACGGTTGTCGAGGATGGCAGTTTTGCCTGGAGAAATGCGACGATCTTATTGATGGAATCTAAGTTGTCTGGGATGAGTTCTTCGTCGGTGATTTTGATGTCGAACGTCGCTTCAAGAAACCGCACCAACTCGAGAATTCCGGTCGAGTCGATAATGCCGGTATCCATGAAGGAGTCATCGTTCCCGAGTTTTTTTTCCTCGCCGAACAGATAGTTTTCGACGACGAATGCTCGAATCTTCCGCACCATATCTTCCACCCCCGTCAACGGTTACTTTGATCAGGCTCGTTTTAAAGCGATTTCCTCATGAATATTCTCAAGTATAGCCTATCTTATGACCCCAGCAGAGAATGGGCTTTCGTAGGGAAAGCTTGTACATAGCTTGCCTCGCCGCTTCACAAACTGGTCTAGTAGGAGCGTTGTCGACAAGATGCCGATGAGGGCCATATTGTCTTTGACGCCCGTATCTCGTCCTGATTGGAACTTTCGCACAAGCGCCCCAGTCGTTTTTGGATCGAAGATGCCGTCCTGTTTGATTCTCGTTGTGGACAAGACGTCTTCCACATAACTGTCTTTGTGGCCGAAAAAGCTTTTGCCGTCCGGGGCACGATAGGGTTGTTTATGCCGCGTCCGGATCGATTCTGGTATCAGTCCTTTCATAGACTGCTTCAGTAAGTATTTTTGGTCAAGAACTTTCATCTTCAGGTTGATGGACAACGTGGATGCAAATTCTACCACCCGGTGGTCCAGGAACGGGTATCGCCCTTCGACGGCGTGGGCCATGGCCATACGATCGCCTTGCGATGAGAGGATGTACCCTGGCAACAGATACTGGGCTTCAAGGAATTCCGCCCTACTGAATGGAGACCAAGCAGAGTATCGCTCCGGTAACTCATGCCGAAGGTCATTGGTACCCTGATACGATGCGAGTTCCGCCCTTGTAGCCTCTGAGAAGAACAACTTCGATTTGGCTGTTAGTTCCCAACGTGGTAAGTGTGAAAAGAAGGGGTTCTCCCGATCCTGTTCCGTGACGTGGAAAAAATGTTTCAGATAGTCCAGCGACTGGCGCTGGATATTATCCATATAGGGGTAGAGTCGTTTTAGCAGGAGGGGACGCCATGACGATTCCGGTCGGCGGCCCCAAAACTCCCGGATCTTCGTTTCTTTGAATATGTCGTAGCCGCCCAACATTTCATCGGCGCCTTCGCCGCTTAGAACGACTTTGAATCCACTCTCGTGCACGAGCTTGGACAGTAAGTACAACGGCGCCGGTGCTGTACGCATGATCGGTTGTTCCGTGTGCCAGATGACATCTGGAAACACGCGAGAGATATCCTGATGGCGACAGCGGATGTTGCTGTGTGAGGTTCCCAGGAACGAACTAGCTTCACGTTGGTACAGGCTTTCGTCATACGAGCTGTCTTCGAAGCCAACGGAAAAGGTCTGAAGCCTGTCTCCAACGCTCATTTTTGCCAGCGCCGTGAGGACGGTGGAGTCGATACCCCCACTCAGATAGGCGCCGACGGGAACATCCGAGCGCAAGCGAATGTGCGTTGCATCCTGCAAGAGCGCCAGCAGTTCCTCCGTGAGCCTTTCCTCGGCGGCTTTTCCGGTCGCACGATGAGGCGTAAGATCGAGCTTCCAGTATGGCGACACGGTGATGCGGCCATCCTGAACGACCAGTGAGTGACCAGGAGGTAATTGGTTGATGCTGCGGAATGCCGTCCTTGGTGGCAAGGTCACCCAAAACGTAAAAATTTGATCGAGAGCAGTCAGATCTACGATGCTTTCGACATCAGGACAAGCCAACAGTGCTTTGATTTCTGAGGCGAACAGAAAGCTGTTGCCAGTTTGGGTATAGTATAGGGGCCTGACGCCGAAACGGTCACGGGACAGGAAGAGCTTACGCTTTGAGGCATCCCAGATTGCAAAGGCCCATTGGCCATTGAGTCGCTCTACACAGCGTTCGCCTTCCTCTTGGTAGAGGTGGAGGAGTACTTCCGTGTCGGAGTTCGATGCGAATCGGTGCCCTTTCTTGATCAATTCTTCTCGGAGCTCAAGATAGTTGAAAATCTCTCCATTGAATGTGATCCACAGAGAGTCCTTCGCAATCGACATCGGTTGATGTCCGCCGGCAAGATCAATAATGCTCAGCCGGGCGTGTGCGAGACCTATCGGACCGTTGCTGTAGATCCCGACATCGTCTGGCCCGCGATAGCGGATGGTCCCGATCATCTGCTGTAGCAGCTCCCGGTTGGCCGATGCTCCGTGCAAATGTAGACTGCCGGCTATGCCACACATTTGTTTAGGACTCCAGGATGTGCAGTTTGATAACCCAAGTCATGTCTCAACGGAGACGCCGGCGCAAACCCCTTGGTAATGCGTTCACGGTGCGGATTGCCAACGCCTGAAGGGTACGAGGCGTCCAATCCCTGACCAGCATATCGAATCGGCTTCGTCGGCGATAGTAAATCCTTGAATCGAGGAGCGCGAGTTGTTCCTGGCTTAAACGCCAGTTTGACGCGCCGCAATTATCCAAGATGTGCTCCGCAGAATTTCCCTTCGGGATCGTGACGACTCCGTCCTTGCACAGACACCAGTTGATGATGATTTGTGCAGGGGACCTCCCTGTCATCCGTGCGACTTCATCAATGACGCCGCTGGGATCGCAGTCACGAATACGGTTGAGACCTCGCGCTAGCGGGCAGTAGGCGATCACGGTCACATGGTTGGACTGGCAGTACGGCAAGAGATCCTTTTCAATGCTGCGATCAATGAGGTTGTATCGAACCTGATTGGATACGATAGAGTATTTGGTTAGGTTATCTTGAGCTTCTTTCAGTTGCTCAACCGAGAAGTTGCTGACGCCGACGAAGCGTATCTTCCCCGCATCTACCAGCTCAGCCATTGCTTCCATCGTTTCCGCGATTGGAATGGATGGATTGGGCTTATGGAGCTGGAGTAGATCGATGACGTCGAGCCCCATCTTGAGCAGACTGGTATCTACGGATCTTCGCAGGTCCGCCCGATGAAAGTTTATTGGCGAAACCTTTGTGGCGATGAATGCTCGGTCTCGCATGCCCCGTACGGCTTCGCCGACGTCGGATTCAGTTCCGTAAGATTCTGCCGTATCAATGAATAAGGCTCCTGCCTCCAATCCCTTCCGCAAGGTGGCTGGCCCTGCATGGTAATTCCAGGTACCGATGCCGACCTCAGGAATAAAGACGCCTGTCTTTGCAAGCTCGGTGACTATCATGGTTGCAGCCAGTCTTATGGAGTGGAGGAGGGGAGCTGTGGGATACGGAGGGTCCGGACTCCGTATCGTTTGAGAAAGTTCGAGACCTCGTCGCCCAAATCATTCGAGTACCTAGACTGTTCCTTCTTCGCAATTTCGATCCACATAATATCCTGGGATTGCAAACGTTGACGGACGTTCTCGGGGATTTCCCACAGGCTGAGAAACACATGGACTGCGCCTGAAGTCAGGCGCTGAGTTGCCTCGAGAACATCCCCTTCGACAACTTCCAATCCCCAGGGCCCGCCCTTCCTCTGCCACCAATTATCGGCTGGGTCTCGGATTTCGTAACGAAGACCATTCTGTTCACAACGCAGGCCCGAGCCGACAAAGAAGTGAATCATTTCGGTTACGATGTTGCGGAAAATGTGGACCTTCTCTTCGTCGGTTACCTGTTTGGGAAATTCAGGGGCTTTGCTCACGACTCTGGCCGGGAACCCGATTGCAAGGCACCGAGGGGGGATGGTGCCGTGTACCAGGGACTGTGCCCCCACCACTGCGCCGTCTCCGATTTTGGCATTAGGCAACACAAACACTCCCCAGGCCAATGACACGCTGTTGCCGATTTCGATGGGTGCAAAATCCACCGCGTATCCTTCAAATTTGCTCAAGAAGGAACTGTGGCCGAATATCAGGCAATGTCCTCCAATGCCGGAATCGTCGCCAATCACAATCGAACGAGCTGGATTGATAAAGGACATTTGCATGATTTGGCAGTTGCGTCCGAGCACGAACCGGGAATCCGGGAACTGGAGGCCGCCGACAAATACCTGTTCGTTGATCTTACTGCCTTCCCCGATGTCGATGTATGGGGTGTCAAGGAAGGTGGTCGATCCAATTTGGACATAAGCGCCCAATCGGATGTCCTTACCGCGGACGATGGTCAGAAATCCGATCGATGTGTGATCGCCCACCTCGACCCGATCCCCACAGATGACAGATCCAAAGCCAATAGAAACCCCCTTGCCAATCCGGTAGCCCCTGAGTCTGTAAATCCATATCTTGAGAAATCCTGGCCACAGCCCAAATAGGAGGACTTCCCGAATCGGGATACGTGATTTTTCTATCAGCACAGGATGCTCGCAGGCAGGGCAATCATTTTGAGACTTCGGGGGCCTTTCTTACACGGGAAGACCAGCACCGCCGTCGACCACTAACGTGTGGCCAATGATGGAGCGGGCCGCGTCGGAACAGAGAAATTGAGCAGCCTGCGCGACTTCTTCAGGTGTCACGAGCCGGCCAATTGGGGTTCGCCTAGAGAGTTCTGCCAAACGGCCTTGGGCATCGGGCATCGACGTCCAGGATTCAGTTGCGACTGCGCCAGGAGCAAGGATATTGACTCGGATGCCTCGCGGGGCTAACTCGACGGCTAGATGTCTTGCCAAGGATTCTAGGGCCCCTTTCGAAGCCCCAACGACTGAGTAGGCCGGCACCACGCGTAAGGCACCCTGCGAGCTGACAGCCACGATGCTGGCGCCCATCGCTAGCTGAGGTGATATCCGCTTGACCAGATCGAAGAACGCCCGCACATTGAGAGCAAAAGTCCAATCGTAATGTCTGAGCGTTAGTTCGTCGAACGGCTTGTGGACACCGGTAGCTGCACAGTGCACTAAGCCGTGGAGCCCTCCACTCAAGCCAGCGAGGGCCTCCTCCACGCTTTCAAGGCCTTTGGCAATGGTTAGATCTGCGCGACAGAGAGTGAGGTGAAGATTTTCATGCTGTGCTTGGGCGAGCAGGGTGTCCGCGGCCTTTTGTCCACGCACGTAGTTGGCAATGACCGTCGCGCCGGCTCGTGCAAATTGCAGAGAAATGGCGTGGCCGATTCCACGTGTTCCTCCCGTGACCAACACGTTTTTGCCTTTGAGTGCAAAGGCTTGGCTCATCGTGCCTGCTTGGGTTGTATGGTTGGATTGGCCTTCCAGTAGTCGTTCAGGATCTCATCGTGAACATTTGGTGTAAATTGTTCGTGGGGGGCAAATACAAAGAATAGCTCGGCGGAGCATACTTTTTTCCCGCCCACCTCTGCGAAGCAGTCGGCTGTCGCATAGGTTGGGCGATTTTGTGAAATTTTAGCGTGGATGATGATCTTTTCGTCGGGTTTCACCCATTCGCGAAAGCTCGCCGAACTTATTTTCCCCAGCATGGCCCGCCCTGAATGGGTTCCATCTGCATCAAGGCATCTTCCGGCTGCCTGCGCCATCATTTCAGTCAAGAGGACTCCAGGGACGATTGGAAATCCTGGAAAATGGTCACGGAAAAGTTCCTCATGCGCTGGCAACGTTTTTGAGGCGGTGATCTGTTTGCCCGGCTCCAACTCATGAATTTTATCGACGAGTATGAATCTCATGTCCGATCAGAACCCAGGTTGCTTATCTACGAGGTCGGGACCCATTGGCCAGGCTAGGTGAGTTTTCCGTTCCGACGCATGATATCCAGAATATCGCCGATTTTTTTGATCTCTTGAACGTCGTCATCAGTCAACACGATGCCAAAATCACTATCCAAACTGGCCATCAGGGTTAAGACGCCCAAGGAGTCCCATGCTGAAATATCATTGCGAAGCGTGTCAGGAGTCAATAGCTCTGGGGATATTTCAAACAGTTTTGCAATCCATTCAACGGCGTCACGTTGCGTCATGCGACTTTTACCCCTTTTCGATAGTGCGCTATTGAGCTGAGCATCCACCATCCACTACTAAATTGGTGCCAGTAATCCATTTGTTCTCAGGCGAAAGCAGGAAGGCGGCTGCGCTTGCTACATCCTCCGGGCTGCCAAATCCCAAGGGATGTGTGTCTTTAAGGGTTTGGACTTGCTGCTCGGTCAGTCTGGAGAAGGCTTTCTCTGTCATTTCTGTCCTGACGATGCCTGGAGAGAGCACGTTGACACGAATGTTTCGTCGAGCCAGTTCGATGGCCATGGCTCTGGCGGCAGCCGTCACGGCACCTTTGCTTCCACTGTACGCGATTTGGCCTGGTTTGCCGATGAGACCATAAATCGCCGAGATGAATAGAATGGAACCGCCATCTTCGTTCAGAATATCTCGTCGAGTTACTGCCCGCGCCAACTCCATCCCCCCCAGATAATTCACTTGCATCATCGCTTGGAGTTTCTCTGGACTGGTGGCGCTCAGTGGCAACGTTTCTACTGTTCCTGCCGCATGGCACAAACCGTACAATCGTCCAACTGCCGTCACTGTATCCTTGATTGTCGGCATGATGTCGGTCTGCCGACTCAAATCCAGTTCAAGGATTCGGCAAGCCGGAGAGTTGGCCTGTCGTGACGTCTCTTCCAATCGCCCCCGATCACGACCGATTAAGACAAGGCCTGCACCGTGTCGACCAAGATGGACGGCTACTGCTCGTCCGATGCCGGAAGAGGCGCCGGACACCACGATGGTTTTCCCCTGAAAGGCCTTCTCGCTTTCACTACTCACGCCGACACCGTAGTGCTGTTGTCCAGTTCAACTGAGTCCAATATAGCCGTAGGGTCCAAGTCGACAAGTGCCGACCCCCAGGATAATCCCACACCGTAACCTAACAGCAATAAACGTAAGGCACGGTTCTCCGGTCTTGTCAGTTTTCCTTGGGTCAGGGTCAAGGGGATCGAGGCACCCCCTGTATTTCCAAAGTCCTTGAGAATAATGGGGACTTTCTCAAAGGGGAGCGATTGCTTTGCGCAGAGGTGCTTCATGATGAATTGGTTCGATTGATGAAAGATGAAATAGTCGATGTCGTTTGAAGACATCCCTGCACCTGTGAGGGTTTCATCAATCAACGCAGGTACTCGCTTGATCGTGAAGTTGAAGATGAGTGCTCCGTTCATGTGGACGAAATGTTTGCGTGGGTCTGATCCAAAACGGTCTCGAAAGCCTCCGGATTCGATGATCATGGTGTTGTATCCGCTACCGTCTGAATGGAGGGCGTAATGCCAATCAGCGGTTGAGTCTGGATGAACGGCCTCCAGCGCCGTGGCTGAGCCGGCATCTCCGAACAGCAGAGAGACCGACCGGTCCGCCTTGTCCGAAAACCGAGTTGGGGTCTCTCCGTGTAACACGAGGACGCGGCGGACACCACCGCCTTGAAGCATCATGGCTGCGAGCCACATGCCGTATGGGTAACCTGAGCATCCTAGACCTACGTCGAATGCGGCACAGTGGTCGGCCAGTCCCAAGCGGTGATGAACGACACAGGCTGTGGAGGGTAAGAAGTAATCCGGTGTTTGGGTCACTAGAATCAGAGCATCGATCGAGTCCGGTTTCCAGCCCAGTCGATCTAAGGCTCGTTGCGCTGCGGCAACGCAGAGATCGCTGCTGCAAACAGTGTCTCCTGCTAGTCGCCTGGCGGCGACCCCTGCCATCCCGGTAACCTTGCGGATTTCCTCGTCGCTGAACTCGGCTGAGTCGGTGAGGTTGTTGAATCGCCTGCTGGGTACACAAGTGCAAACAGCGGCGATTCTAGCCCCTGATGTTTTCACAAGAGCCATCTGTTCTGCCTTTTTATTGTTTCTCGCATGCGCTAGTTTACTGCTAAGATCCTTTTGCCCAAGCCGCCTAGGCGCTACCCCAGTGGGGGGATGGAAAATGGCGCCTGCACCTATGCATTGATAGCATCTGATAAGGCGAACTGCAACTTGTAAGTATATATTCAGAATGGAACATCGTGGTTTTATTTGTAGTACTTAAGTGGGGGGTGAGGGCCCTACCTCATCGGTATTGTCTAAAGAGAGAAATGGGGCGATAGTTCACCATGCGTGTACGGAGTTGGTGGGGGGATAAATTCTTTCTTTTTAACTTGGTTTGGGAGAGTACCAAAAAGATGAGCAATGTTTTGCTCAATATGTCCTCAGCGCGTAGGCGGAATGAGGCGATGAAAGGCATGGCGAGCTTCTCTCTGAGTGGCGCATACAGCCAAGAAGCCTTTCGGTACCTCTTGGAAAGTGAATCAAAGCGGTCCGAGCGCTCTTGCCATTTCTGCCAGATTTTCCTTATGTATCAGACCGATGCTCAGGGGAGAATCGTGCCGATGGATTCTCATGTCGCCAGCATAGTGATGGCGACGTTGTCCTGGAGCCTTCGGGAAACAGATTATATCGGTTGGTATCGCGATGGGCGCATTGTCGGAGCCGTCTTAACGGTTCTTAAGCAAGAGTCTATGGCGCAGGTATCCTGTCATCTTCAGAAGCGGCTGGCAGAAGTGCTACAGTTAAAGTTGAGCATTGCGGAGAGCCGTCGCCTTCAGATCCGAGTCTGCCAACATCACGAGTTGGAGGGCATCGAATCTTAAGGGGGTACATTTGCGACGACCCAGGTTATTGAGCGCGTTCGTTTAGGCGTCCGGTGCAGTTGGTTCTTGAAAGCTGTCGTTTGTCAATGTGTGTAACCTCTTTACGGAGTGAAGACATGATTAAACTCGGAGTCATCGGTTACGGGTACTGGGGTCCGAACATTGTCCGTAATTTCTTGGGGCACCAAGACTGCAAAGTCGTGGCCGTGTGCGATAAGAACTCTGCGGCATTGGCTCGGGTGGTAAGCCGTCATCCCGGTGTTCGAGTGACGACCGAAGTAGATGATATCATCACGTCTTCAGAAATCGACGCGGTGGCGATCGTGACGCCGGTCTCGTATCATTACGAACTGGCCAAGAAAGCGCTTGAGAATGGCAAGCATGTGTTTGTCGAAAAGCCCTTTACGGCGACCGCCGCACAAGCGGAGGAACTCGTTGAGCTGGCTGAACGCAAAAACCTGCAGATCATGGTAGACCACACGTTCCTCTTTACAGGAGCGGTTCGAAAGATCAAACAACTCATCGATGAAGGCGTCTTGGGGCCCCTCTACTACTACGATTCGATGCGCGTCAACTTGGGGCTCTTCCAGCATGATGTCAATGTGTTGTGGGATCTTGCTCCGCATGATCTGTCCATCATGGATTATCTGGTCGGGCTGGAGCCGGATTTGGTGGTGGCGACGGGCAGCGCACATGTAAACCGGCTGGAAGATGTTGCGCATCTGACGGTGTATTTTCCCAATAATGTGCTCGCTCACATCAACGTCAATTGGCTCTCACCGGTCAAGGTGCGGACGACGCTGTTAGGTGGTCAGAAGAAGATGCTGGTATGGAATGATCTGGATCCTGCTGAAAAAGTGCGCGTGTACGATAAGGGCGCTGATATAAAGACGGAGCAGGGCGTTCATCAAGCACTGGTCAGTTATCGTACCGGTGATATGTGGGCGCCGAAGGTGGAGGAGCTGGAAGCGCTTCAGCTCGAAACCCGATATTTCTTGGATTGTATCAAGGACGGCACGAAACCCTTCAACGATGGGCAGGCTGGTCTGCGCGTTGTGCGGATTCTGGAAGCGGCGGAACAGTCGCTCAAGCAACATAAAGAAGTTGCATACGCTTCGATTCGGTAACGGAATTCAGAAGTGTCGAGGCGTCGTCATTTGGCTGCATTATTAGGATGATCTGGTCAGGCTTGGACGCGGGGGGAGTTATGATGTCTTCGTGCGTGGGATGGGAAAGGGACGGGCTCCTTCATCCGATGTTTGACGAAGCAGTGTTCAGGCATACCATCACGAGAGAGCGCAAACGTACGGAGCGATCCAGGTTGGCCATGGTGCTGGTGTTGATCGGCGTGCAAAAGGGCCGGCTCGAGGACACGTCAGCACTGTTTGCCAAAATTGCCACCGCGTTGTTGGCGATTAAGTCGGACATCGATATTCTCGGATGGTTTGAGCGAGAGTCCGTCATGGGTCTGATCATTCCCGAGATCGATTCGGAGAACTTGGCAAACACCTGCGAGCGGTTCGAATTCGAATTTCGAAAAGAGATCACTGAGTGGTTTGAAGGGGATCTCCCACAGCGATTGTTAGTCAGGTTGCGCGTCTATCCTGAGCCACCGCAACTCGAAGAGGAAGAACGCCAGATGGTGGAACCGCTTTTGTATCCGGAATTTCATGCACATCAAGGTAGCTTCAATACCTATAAGGTATTGAAGCGGGGGATAGATATTCTCGGTAGTCTTGCGCTCCTTATTATTCTCTCGCCGTTGCTCTTGGTCATTGCGGGGCTTGTGAAATTATCATCCCATGGGCCGGTGGTGTTTCGCCAGCTGCGAATCGGTCAGATGTTCAAGCCGTTCATGATCTGTAAATTCCGTTCAATGTATGCAGATGCTGGCCACGGGATTCATCATAATTACGTGAGCTGGTTTATTAATTCTAGCGATAAGGGGCAAGAGCAGGATAAGAGTAAGATCTTCAAGTTGACGAACGATCCACGGATAACTCCGGTGGGACATTTTCTGAGGAAAACGAGCCTCGATGAGTTGCCTCAACTGTGGAATGTGCTTCGAGGAGAAATGTCGCTGGTCGGTCCGCGGCCTCCGCTGCGGTATGAGGTTCAACAGTATAAGCCATGGCATCGTTACCGGATTTTAGAAGCCAAGCCAGGTATTACGGGGTTGTGGCAGGTGACTGGCCGGAGCCGAACGACGTTCGACGAGATGGTCCGGCTCGACCTTCGCTATGCCAGGGGGCGGTCACTCTGGGCCGACATCAAGATCCTCCTTGCTACTCCTGCGGCAGTCATTAAGGGCAAAGGTGCCTGCTGAATTGGAACCGTGAAACGTGAGGCGTGAAACGTTATTCGTGCGAGACTCGCGAGACTGGCGAGAAAAGCGGGACGGGTGAGATGGGGGAGTGGCGCGTGAGAAGCGAGAGTCGCGTAATGTGTGAGACGGACGAGAGTTCGAGGTTTTCGGAACTTCGAACCCAGAACTTCGAGTCGCGCTTTTCCCGCCAGTCTCGCCCGTCTCGCTACGAGGCTTGAGAAATGATATGCCTCTAATCGACCATCTGAGCATCACGGCGCCGCTCGAAGACAAGACACATGCTGGCGAAAGGGCCAACGGTCTGGAGGGTGGACCCATTCAGGCATTGAGCCAGCCCCTGCCGTTCAGTATGCGGATTCGGAATGGGCTGTCCCTTCTCTTGTTGCTTGCTGCCGTCGCATGGTTTTGGCAGCCGCTGATTTCGCTATTTTCTCTCACGCAGCAGCGGGAACATTATTCGCACATTGTGCTGATCCCGTGTCTGAGCTTGTATATTCTCTGTCTTGAACGAAAGGCGATCTTCGCCTCAAGGGAGTGGAGCCCATGGTTTGGCTCCATATTGATAGGGTTAGGGGTCCTGGGTTACTGGCTGGCAGATCCAGCGCTTTTCGATGCCGATCAGTTGTCGATGATAGTTTTGGCGTTGGTTGTGACGTGTTGGGGTATCTTTGTGTTGTGCTTCGGGGGTACGCTCTGCCGCAAGGTTTCGTTCGGGCTGCTTTTTCTCATTTTTATGGTGCCGCTGCCCTCT
>CXWL01006945.1_pt1 | contig 15645 bp, 18 predicted proteins | sample 590931 | NCBI WGS metagenome assembly CXWL01 (sample SAMEA3498368, study PRJEB10139) | groundwater metagenome | biome: water well; material: biofilm material | place: Germany | collected 2015-04-27 | reverse complement strand
CCGGCTCGTCCGATTGCCGCCATCACACGACCCCAATTGGCATCTTCACCGAAGAGGGCGGTCTTCACCAGGTTTGAGGTCGCAATGGTTTGGGCGACCTGCCGAGCCTGCGCCACTGTGGCTGCTCCGGTCACTTCAATGTTCACCACTTTGGTAACACCTTCCCCGTCGCGACAAATCGCCAGCGCGAGGGCTTGGCATGCTTCTGTCAGGAGCAGGAGGAATCGNNGACCGTATCGTTGGTGCTCGTGTCGCCATCGACCGAGATGCAATTGAATGACTCGTTGGCCGCCAGGCTGAGAGCCCGTTGGAGGGCGCTCTTTGTGATTGACGCGTCCGTAGTGAAATAGGCCAGCATCGTGGCCATGTTGGGATGGATCATGCCTGAGCCCTTGGCCATTCCGCCGATGGTAATCAAATGACCGCCGATGCTGTCTTGCAGCGCGATGGTTTTCGGGCGTAGGTCGGTCGTCATGATCGCCCGAGCGGCATCCGGCCCTCCACGATCGCTGAGTTGAGTGAGCAGTTTCGGCAAGCCTTTGACAATTCGATTAACTGGCAGCACACGACCGATCACACCGGTAGAACCGATGAACACTTGCTGCGAGGGAATTCCCATGTGGCGTGCAAGCAACGTCGCAGTTTTTTTTGCAGCGGCTAATCCCTTGGCGCCGGTGCAGGCGTTCGCGTTCCCACTGTTAACAAGAATGGCTCGACCGATGCCTTTGCGCAGGTGCAGTCGATCGACAATGACCGGCGCCGCGACCACCTGATTGTTCGTGAAGACGCCGGCGATAGGACCGCTCTGCTCAGAGACGACGAGCGCAAGGTCCAGCAAGCCTGGCTTCTTGATGCCGCAATGGATGCCTGCTGCGCGAAACCCCTGCGGCGCGGTGACTCCACGGCGCGAAGATGTAGTTGTTATTTTTTTACCCATGATCGAGAGGATATATCCTGTTCAAATTGTGCAGGATGCTCAAAAAGGCTATCCAGCAAGGCCGCAGGCGAATCGAAACCGGAAGCGTACCCTCTGGGGTACGTTGAGGATTTCGACGAGCCGAGAACGAAGCTGGCAGACTTTTTCAGCATCATGCTTAGGGATAGGCAGCCGGCGCCGTGAGCCCTGTCTCCTCAGGGAAGCCCAGCATGAGGTTCATGGCCTGAATGGCTTGGCCTGCTGCGCCCTTCACCAGATTATCCAGCGCGGCGACCGTAATGACCGATCCTGAACGGGGATCGAGGTAGACGCCGATATCGCAATAGTTGGAGCCCTTGATGTAGCGCGGATTTGGAATGGTCTCTTCCTGAAACCGGACGAACCGCTCACCTTTGTAAAAGTCTCGATACAACGAACGCAGGTCCGGCAGAGACATCGGACTCTTTAGCTTGCAGTAGGCGGTGCTCAGGATGCCACGATTCATTGGAACGAGGTGCGGAGTGAATGTCACGATTGGCTCTGGGGCCGTCTTTCCTGATGCGTGAGAGGCTCGTTGCAGCAACCCACCGAGTTCCTGTTCGATCTCAGGGATGTGGCGATGCCCTCCGATTTTGTACGGCTCTAAAGATTCATGGGCTTCAGGAAAATGGTAGGGGAGAGCCGGACTTCGCCCTGCGCCGGAAACGCCGGATTTTGCATCGATGACGACGGTGTGAGGCTGCACAAGATCCTGCGCGAACAGCGGGGCCAATTGCAGAACCGCTGCCGTCGGGTAACAGCCTGGCGAGGCCACCAATTTTGCTTTGGCGATAGCGGCTCGGTGCAATTCGGGAAGTCCATAGACCGCGTCCTTCAGCAATCCCGGATAGGTATGCGGTGTTTTATACCATTGCTCATAGACAGCTGGGTCCGTGAGCCGGTAGTCGGCGCTGAGGTCCACCACCAGTTTACCGGTTTTGAGACAGGCGGAAACCGGCTCTAACGATTTGGTGTGGGGAAGGGCCAAGAAGATCGCATCTGCTTGCTCCGCTATGGCTTCTGGTGAGAGCGCTTGGAATGAGAGAGACACGAGGCCTGCCAGGCTCGGAAAGACTGATCCGACGGGAGCCCCAGCGGATTTNNGCGACGCGTACTTTTTTCATCTGTATCACCTGCCATGTGTTCCACGGGCACAAAAAAAGGGAAGGCGAGGAGCCTTCCCTTTTTCTGACTGTGGCTCCGATGTTTAGCGCTTTGAGTACTGGAACTTCTTTCTCGCGCCCTTCTGTCCGTACTTCTTCCGCTCTTTGACGCGCGAGTCGCGTGTCAGCAAGCCTTCCTTCTTCAAGGGGGTACGGAGGGGTTGATTGAGCACCACCAACGCGCGTGCGATGGCATGCCGCAAGGCGCCGGCTTGGCCAACCTGCCCGCCGCCTTGCACGGTGGCCTTGATCGAGTATTGCCCCATGACACCGCCGATTTCGAGCGGGAACTGAATAATCTGCCGCAGCGTCAGTCGTGGGAAGGCCTTCTCGATCGGTTGTTCATTGATCGTGATGTCGCCGGCCGTCCCGGTGACCCAGGCTCTGGCAATGGCGCACTTTCGTCGTCCGGTTGCATATTGAGTCGCTACTGCCATGTCACAACGTCTCCTTGTTCGCGCACAGTGAAGTCTACAGGGTAATCGGTTCCGGTCGTTGCGCCTGATGCGGATGGGTGGGCCCGACGTAGACGCGAAGTTTCTTTGCCATATGATTCCCCAATGGATTCTTGGGGAGCATACCCTCGATTGCCTTGGTCAAGAGTTCGGTCGGATCCTTTCGGAAGACATGCTGCGCCGTTGCGGTTTTGAGTCCGCCGGGAAAGCCGCTGTGGTGGCGATAAAGTTTCGTGGTCATTTTATTGCCGGTCAGATGGACCTTCTCTGCGTTCACGATCACAATATGGTCGCCCATATCCACATGGGGGGTAAAGGTCGGCCGGTGTTTGCCACGCAACATCCCGGCGACACGGGCGGCTAATCTGCCCAGTGTCTTCCCCTCCGCATTCACGAGGTACCACTTTTCTTGCACATCTAACGGTTTTTGCATGTAGGTCAACATCGTTCTTCCCGCTCCTTCACTATCGAGTGAATCAAGTTTCCTGTACTTCCGGTGTGCCGATATTCTTTGAGTCCAGTTTCGCCAGCCAGGCGTCGAGATTCGTCGTGCTCCGCCGCTTCAGCACATCTTGGGTAATGTAGATCGGGCACGGAGCCCGGAGGGCCAACGAGATGGCATCGCTGGGCCTGGCATCGATTGTCCGTTCCAGGCCTTTGTTAGAGACATGGACCATGGCGTAGTAGGTGCTGCTTTTGACGTCCGCAATGACGACGCGTTGGATCGTGATGTTCAAATGTTCGGCAAAACTCTTGACCAAGTCATGGCTCATCGGCCGTGGCGTAATCATGGTATCGAGCGCTAGTTTAATGGCATTACCTTCAGCGGCGCCGACCCAAATCGGAAAGGTATCGAGGGCGCCATCCTGCCGGGCCAAGACGACGATCTTCGTGTCGGTGTTGGCCTCATCGAGGATGCGATCCACCTTGTATTCAACGAGGTCTTGTTCTTTGGGTAGATCGGCGATGCTCATAATGCGTTTCGCTGAATTAGGAGTCAAGTTTGCCAAAATCTTCCGGTTTAAGATTTTCAAGCCACTGATCGAGTTCCTCGGAATTCTGTTTGGTGATGACCGAATTGTTCGCGAACACCGGGGCATTGCTCCGAAGCGCCAATGCAATGGCATCGCTGGGTCTGGCGTCGACGGTGTATTCTGAATCTTCGTACATCAAATGGACCTTCGCAAAATAGGTATGCTCCGACAAGTCTGTAATGACCACGCTGATGACTTTCGCATTGTAGGCATCGAGGAACGACTTCATGAAGTCATGTGTCATTGGCCTGGGGGGCGTTACATTTTCCAGGGACATGCTGATCGCGCCAGCTTCTGACTTACCGACCCAAATAGGAAGCATGTCGGCGTGCTCTTCGTCACGCAGCACTACGATATACGCGTTATTATAGGGGTCGAACATCAACCCCTTTACATGCATCTGTGTAATCACAAAAACCGGTTCCTTCTCATCGGCTTACGGAGATATTGGTGACTCTGCCGATGGATCAAGAAGTGCACAACCTAGCACTTCTGAAATCGGTCTGTCAACGAAGCCTGCGAGATCACTGGAGAAATTCACGGAGGGTTCTGGCGGTCAACGGCCTAGCCCGGTCCATCCGGTTGATCTGGTTTGTTTTGTTTATCTGGTTGATTTGGTTCATCTGGTTCATTTCGTTTAACCAAAAAACCAAACAAACTAAACAGACCAGACAAACCAAACAACGATCTTCTTATGCCGGTGGACGATAGTTCTGATCGAGCTTTCCCGTATCGGTTTGCTCCCCTAGTTTGAGAAAGGCCTTCATTTGTTTTTTTACGAGATCTCTGCCGCTCTCTTCGCCCAGATTGACCTGATACTCATTGATGACCATGACCCGCATACCTTCCCACTTTTTCCAGCAGGGTTTGCAGACCTTGGCCTTGATCTCGGATTCAAGCTTCCCCATGAAGAGGGGGTCCGTAATCGTTTCTCCGGCTTGTCCGCACGTAACGCACTGGACGTCTGCCATGATGTAAGCATCCTCCCGCAAAATTATGAGGTGACCGTGAGAGCGGATTGTAACATCGCGGTTGAGCGAAGATAAAGAGGGGGAGCGGATTGACCAGCTCATGGCTTCGTGCTAAGAAGAATCGCGTTCAAAGATGGATAAGCCCGGATGGCGGAACTGGCAGACGCGCCGGACTCAAAATCCGGTTCTCGCAAGAGAGTGGGAGTTCGACCCTCCCTCTGGGCACCAACGGTTCACCCGCATGTCGATAGATATCGAATTGAAGCCGCAGGTCTTCAGTTGACATGTTCGAATGGGTAACCTATAGTCCATGCCTTAAGAGTGATGAAGAAGTTTCAATGCCATGATAGTTGGTCAGATTTTAGTGTTTCGTCGTTGCACATTATCTTTCTTTTTTAATCTCACCATGGAGGCAGCACATGCGTAAAGTGTTGGCACTGGGAGCGGCAATACTTCTTGTCGGTTCAGCTGGTGTGTCAATTGCTCAAGAGCGCTTGAATTCCCAATCCGGCATGGGTGTGGGCGAGGGAGTTGGCGATGTGTCGGGGTCGGGCACGCGGGTGACCACCTTCGATCGAAGCAATTTCCTCGAGCGGTTGTCTCAAGCGGAGACGATTTATGGCCGTGTGATTGGTCTCGATCTGCCAGCCAAAAAAATGTATATCGAGGGTGGTGGAAGCTCCCACGATGAAGGGCGTGCAGGTGGTGGCGCGATGAACTACCGCACGGTGTATTTTGATGACAAAACCAACTTCGACCAGATTCGTATGCTTGAGTCTGGAGACGACGTGACCATACAGGCATTCGAAGAAACAAGTGCGAGCCAGCCGTTCGGCACTGGCCATAAGATTGTTCGTGAGATCACCGTGATGCGTGGCAATGAGAGACTGGCCGGTTTCGGTGGACTCGGGCAGCGCCCAAATCCAGCGACGGAGCGTGGGATTAACACGAACAGTGGCTCCACCACCGGTGGTATTGGTGGCACTGTCTTTCCAGGAAAGATTGAGTCCGGTATTACCAGCCCGATCGGTGAATTTACCGGTTCCGCTCCCTGCTGGCAATGTGAACCACAGCCGGGATGGGGCAACGCAGCAACCAGCACCAAGACAGACTACGGGACGGACTATACGAAGCCGAATTTGAACAAGGGCCTGCACTAATTCGAGCCACATAACTGTGGTGTAGGAAGGGGCAGCGCGTCGCTGCCCCTTTTTTTTGTTCACCATGCCGCGGTGCTAGGTTTGTTTAGTTTATTTGGTTGATTTGGTTTTTCGTTTATCTTGTTCAACAAAACAAACCAAACAAACGAGACAAACCAGATCAACCAACTTAGGAGAGGCGACACAGGCGTGACTCATCAACCGGATGCTGAGTTGGATTTACGTGGTGTTATTTGCCCCTATAACTTCGTTAAAACGAAGTTGAAACTGGAAGCAATGGAACAGGGGCAGGTTCTTTCGGTGCTGTTGGACGATGGCGACCCGATTGGGAATGTCCCCCGCAGCGTGAGTAATGAGGGCCACACCATTCTTTCGCAAGATCGCATCGAGGGGTCTTATCGAGTGCTGATCCGCCGCCGTGAAGATGAGTAGTCGTGCGATCTTACCTCAGCCCGCATTATTCGCGAAAGCTTCTACTGCAACCGCCGATACGCCGCTGCGACGAGCCTGACGGTGGGCGGGCTCGCCGCTCAGTCAGTCAACATACTATTCAAGTATGCCTCCTTCCTTCGCGGCTCCGCGCGCCCGTCTCGCGTGGCGTCTCTGCGGTTTCGTCACGAATCCTCGTGAATAATGCGGGCTATACCCTTCAATGACGACCGTTACCGCTGACTCATTCGATACCGGTTCGATCTGATTGAGCAGTTCACCTGGCTTCCCGCGAGACAAAGTCTCCTCGTTCGTTGTGAGGTTCACAGTGACGGCGATTTGTCTGGAGGGGAGTATCTGTCCCAGGGCTTTCAAGAGCCCTGGGAGGGTTTTGGGGCGCACGTAGAACACGAGGGTTCTGCGTTCTTTTTTGAGCCGGGAAAGATATTGGGCGAGACGTGGCCCGGTTGAGGGAAGGCGTCCTTCAAAAATGATGGCATCGCCGGAAAAGCCTGAAATTGCCGTTGCTGCCGTTATGGCAGAGGGGCCTGGAATGGACTTGACGGGGATTCCTGCCTGATGGGCAGCAGTTACAAGCAGGCTGCCCGGGTCATAGATGACCGGGGTACCATTGTCTGAAACGATGGCGACATCCTGTCCCTGCATGAGCCGATGCAGAAGGAGCGGCGTTTTCTCGTGGCGGTTGGACGGGCCGTAGCTTGTGATTGTTGCGGTAATGCCATGATGGGCCAGGAGTATCTGGGTCGTACGAGGGTCTTCTGAGGCAACAATCGCAATACGACGCAATATAGCAAGGGCCCGAAGCGTGATATCATCAGGGTGGCCAATCGGCGTGCTGATGACATAGAGGGTGCCGGGGGGGCAAGGCGTGGTCGCCTTACCTCCTCCGCCCCGTTCGTTTGGTTGACTCCCATCTCGCGCCATCGATATAATTCCTCGTTTTATGACTGTCAGTTTCTCCTGAGAAGTTGAGAGGATAGACATCTATGTCCGCCATGTTTTTCGTGGTGACGATGGCCCTCTATTTTGCGGCCACTGTCTGCTTTCTTGCCTACTTACTCTGGCCTTCTGAAGTTCTGGCAAACGTCTCTCTGGGCATGACGGCAACCGGGTTTGCCGCACACACGGTTGCGTTGGGCGCAGGGATGATCGGGGGCACAGAGATCTTGGCGCCAGGATTTTATGAAGCCTTGTCGTTTTTCTCCTGGGTACTGATTCTAGTCTTTCTTGCCGTGGAATTTCGCCATCATTTGCATGTACTTGGCTCGTTCATCGTACCGCTGGCGCTGGTTTCACTGGTCTCTGCCGCCGCATTGCCGGAAACCGCTCCGACGCTCACACCGGTGTTTCGGACCCTCTGGGTCCATGTCACCCTGAGCATGCTCGGTACCGTGGGGTTTGCAGTGGCCTTTGTGGCTGGTGTGATGTATCTGATTCAGGATGGACTTCTCAAGTCCAAGCGTTTTAATGTCCTCTACTCAAAGTTGCCCGCCCTGGACTTTCTCGACCATCTGAATCAACGGTCGATCGTGACGGGGTTTCCGCTGCTCACGCTCGGCATCATTACGGGTGCGCTGTACGCAGAGTTATCTCTTGGGTCGTATCTGAGCTGGAATCCCGAGCAAACAGGGGCGTTGGTGACCTGGGTGTTCTATTTTGTCGTATTGACAGGACGTTTGACGGTGGGCTGGAGGGCCAAACGAGCGGCGTATCTCACGATTATCGGATTTGCTGGAGTTATTCTGACCCTCATTGGCGTGCTCATCAAGAGTCACGGACCGGTGTCTTGATATGCATATTATTGCCGTCGGTTTGAGCCATAAGACCGCCCCGGTCGAAATCCGCGAGAAGCTGGCGATTCCTGAGAGCCGAATGGGCGAAGCCTTGGCCCGCCTTTGCTCGTATCAGGGAGTGCGGGAGGGGGTATTACTCTCGACCTGCAATCGTGTTGAGGTCTATGCCGTCGTCGACGAGATCGAATCGGGCTATGGACGAATCCAGGACTTCCTGGCTGATGCCCACCTTTCCCTGTCTTCGGAGCAGCTGACTCCCCATTTGTACTGGCACGAGGGAGATCGGGCGATCAGCCATTTATTTCGGGTGGCTTCCAGCCTCGACTCCATGATCATCGGCGAATCGCAGATTCTTGGTCAGATCAAAGATGCGTTCGAGGTTGCGCTGACACACAAGGCGACCGGCATCATCTTGAACAAGGTCGTAAAAAAAGCGATCTCCGTCGCCAAGCGCGTGCGGACAGAAACGAAAATCTCCGAGATGGCGGTATCCGTCAGTTATGCCGCAGTCGAATTAGCCAAAAAGATCTTCTCGGACTTAAGCGAGAAGACGGTGTTGTTGGTGGGGGCGGGAGAGATGGCCAAGCTGGCGGCGAAACATTTTATCGCCAACGGTGTCCGGCATGTCCGGGTGACGACCAGGAGCCCGCAACATGCGCAGGAATTGGCGAACCGATTCGGCGGCACCGCGGTTGCGTTTGAGGAGTTTCGGGAGGACATGGCTTCCGCCGATATCGTCTTAGTATCGACCGGCGCTGCGCACTATCTTGTGAGCGAGGATGACGTGCAGCGCTCGGTCAAGCAACGGATGAATCGTCCGATGTTCTTGATCGACATCTCCGTTCCTCGCAATATCGATCCGGCGGTGCGGCATGTGGACAATGCCTTCCTCTTCGACATCGATGACTTGAAGACGCGGGTTGAACGGAATCGCGGGGAACGCTTAAACGAAGCTGAGAAAGCCGAGCGGATGGTGGTGGAGGAAGTCGGGATTGTGAGGCAATGGCTCCAGTCGCTGGAGGTCACTCCCACCATCGTGGCTCTCCGCGCGCGGGTCGATGACATCAAGCAAGCCGAGCTCGACAAGACCTTGGGGCGATTGGCGAATCTGTCCGCGCCGGAGCGTGAATTGGTTGAGGCAATGGCATCGTCGATTGTGAATAAGCTTATTCACAATACAATGATGACGCTCAAGGCTGAAGTGAATTCCTCGGATGGAACTGCCTTTATCGAAGCAGCGAGACGGTTTTTCAACCTTGGCGACTCTGCGGTTTCCAATGGCGATGATCGTGCGTCATCTGCCTCGGAGACCTGTCATTCGTCACAGGAAGATACCCAGGGCATTGAGCAGGCGACTCCGAGAAGTGGTTCCAAGACGTCGGATCATTGAATGTTAGAAGATCGTTATTTGGTNNAGACCAGATGTGAGCCGGTGAAAGGGAGCTATGCTACCAGTCGTCCGTGAACGATCGACCGTTGTACTGGGAACGCGCGGCAGTAAGTTGGCGGTGCAGCAGAGTGAGTGGGTGCAGGCGCAGCTGCACGCGCTGGCCCCGCATGTCGTGGTGACCTTGCGGAGAATCCAGACATCGGGAGACAAGATTCTAGACGTTCCGCTGGCCCAAATTGGCGGGAAGGGGCTGTTCGTAAAGGAGATTGAGGAAGCGTTGCTGAACGGCGAGATCGATCTGGCCGTGCACAGCATGAAAGACGTGCCGACGGAGTTGCCCGAGGGCTTGGCCATTCTCTGTGTGCCGCCACGCGAGGATCCCCGGGATGCCCTGATTAGTCGTGACGGGCGGTCGTTCAAGGATCTTCCTCGTGGCGCCCGGATCGGGACCAGCAGCCTTCGCCGCCAATCGCAGCTCCTGCATGCCAGGCCTGATCTGACGATTGCCATGTTGCGTGGGAACTTGGACACCCGTCTCAAGAAATTGCGGGAGGGACAGTTTGACGCCATCGTGCTTGCCGCAGCCGGGCTCCGGCGATTGGCCTGGGCGCATGAAATTACGGAGTATCTTTCCCCGCAGATTAGTTTGCCTGCCATTGGCCAGGGGGCGCTGGGCATCGAGGGCCGGCGAGACGATCTCTTTATTCAGTCGTTGTTGAGCGGCTTGGACCATGCGCCAAGCAGGACAGCCGTTCTTGCAGAACGTGCATTGCTCCATCGGCTCCAAGGCGGTTGTCAGGTTCCGATCGCGGCGCATGCGACAGTCGCCGGGACAGGGGTGAAATTGGAAGGCTTGGTATCCAGTATAGACGGTAAAGAGCTCATTCGCGATAGCGTTGAAGGAACCATTGAGGATCCGGAGTCGATGGGTATTCAACTTGCGGAACGGCTGCTCGCCCGTGGTGGCGACAGAATACTCCAAGCGATCTACAGACCCACATGACAGAATCGAAAAGAGCGGGAAAGGTGTACTTGGTTGGAGCGGGGCCAGGGGATCCAGGACTGTTGACGCTAAAAGGGAAGGAGTGCCTTGAGGCAGCCGATGTTGTCCTCTACGATTATCTCGCCAATCCGGTCTTGCTCCAGTATGCTCCAGCCACAGCACAGCGCATCTATGTCGGTCGGCGGGGGCGCGGGCAGTATCAAGACCAAGCCGATATCAATCGGCTGCTCATCGATAGGGCCAAAGAGGGGAAGGTAGTGGTTCGGCTCAAAGGGGGTGACCCCTTTGTCTTCGGACGGGGTGGAGAAGAGGCAGAAGCGGTGGCTGCCGGAGGGGTCGAATTCGAGGTTGTGCCTGGTGTGACGGCGGCGGTTGCGGTTCCTGCCTATGCGGGTATTCCTGTAACCCATCGCACGCTGGCCTCCACGGTCACGTTTGTGACCGGTCATGAAGATCCCACCAAGCCGGGAACTCAGTTGGAATGGCCGAAGTTGGCCAGTGCATCGGGGACACTTGTGTTCATGATGGGCATGAAGAATCTTCCTTCAATCGTCGAACAGTTGCTGTCGGAGGGCAGGCCATCCGACCAGCCGGTTGCGGCAATCCGTTGGGGGACCAAAGCCACTCAACAGACTATCGTGGGCACACTGGGCGATATTGTCGCACGAGCGGAAGCCGCACATCTTGAGCCGCCGACAGTGATCGTTGTCGGTGAAGTCGTGCGATTGCGAGGGCAACTGAACTGGTTCGAAACCAAGCCGCTCTTCGGGAAACGGATCGTGCTGACCAGGCCACAGGAGCAGGCAAGAGAATTTTCCNNGTACCTATCAATGGCTTATTTTTACCAGCGTGAATGGGGTGAAGCCCTTCATGGATCGGCTCCATGCGGCAGGAAAAGATGCGCGCGCGTTGGCAAACCTTCGCCTCTGCGCGATTGGACCGAGAACTGCGCAGGAATTGGGAATCTATGGGTTGACTTCGGATGTCGTGCCAGCCGAGTTCCAGGCAGAGGGTGTGATCGCCTCATTGGCCCATGTGGGAATCCGTGGGAGCCGCATATTGATTCCACGGGCCGAAGTCGCTCGCGAAATCTTACCGGAACAGTTGCGTGAGTTAGGGGCAACCGTCGATGTGATTCCTGTCTATCGCACGATCGCCCCGGCGGTGGACGTTGTGTCTTTGACGCAACAGCTTCATGATGGGCAGGTGGCGGTGATGACATTCACGAGTTCCTCCACTGTCCGAAACTTCATGGAGCTCTTCGGTGGGCAGGACGCGGTGAGACCTCTGCTCGCAGGGGTGGTGGTAGCCTGCATCGGGCCTATTACGGCAAATACGGCAAAAGAATATGGGTTGACGGTCACCGTGATGCCGGAAGAAAATACTGTCCCGGCATTGGCAGAAGCGATTGTGAGGCACTTCAAGCAAGGGGATCGAGTCGCTGCTTCTACGAGCGGATAGGCCGAAGCAGATGGACGGTACGGCAGGGCGATGGATTAAATTAGTCAAAGGAGGGCATGGTTATGGTTGCAGTCAAGTCGTTTATGGTTCCGAGAGAGAAGTTTATTACGATAGAGCGTGATACGGATGCGCAGACTGCAGCACGGATCATGCGCGATCGCAGCATCGGCAGCCTGTTCGTGACAAATGGAAAGGAGATTATCGGCATCCTCACCGATACCGATATGGTCCGGCGAGTGGTCGCGGCAGGAGCCGATACCCACAAGACGACGGCTGAGCAGGTTATGTCGGCTCCAATCTTGACGATCGATGAGAATAAGACCCTCTTGGATGCCAACGATCTCATGGCCCAAACGCATATTCGCCATCTTGGTGTGACTCATGATGGCAAATTGTCTGGCCTGATTTCTGTGCGCGATATCGTGGTGTTTTTAACGAATCTCCCGAGGAAGTGATTCGATGGCTTTCCCAATACAACGCCTTCGCCGGCTGCGGCAGCATGAGGCCTTTCGCCGCATGGTTCGGGAGACGAGCCTTGCTCCGTCTGACTTTATCTATCCGTTGTTCGTCGTTGAAGGGCGAGAGCGGCGTGAAGAGATCGCCTCGATGCCTGGCCAGTTCAGGCTTTCGGTCGATCTTTTGGTAAAAGAGGCCAGTGAGATTGCGGCCTTGGGGATTTCCGCCGTCATTCTCTTTGGGATTCCCGATCGGAAAGACGCTCGCGGGAGTTCGGGGTTCGATCCGAACGGTATTGTGCAGCGGGCCGTCAAGGCGGTGAAGGACCATGTTCCTGGGCTGATGGTCGTGACCGACGTCTGCATCGATGAATACACCGATCATGGCCATTGCGGAATCGTCAAGGACGGTCGCATCCTCAACGATGAAACCTTGGACTGTCTCCGTGCGATGGCCAAGACCCATGCGCAAGCCGGGGCCGATATGGTGGCGCCGTCCGATATGATGGATGGGCGGGTGGCGGCGATCCGGGAGGAACTGGATCAGGCTGGTTTTCCAGAGCTGCCGATCATGGCCTATGCCGCCAAGTTTGCGTCATGCTTTTATGCGCCATTTCGGGATGCGGCGTTTTCGAGCCCTCAATTCGGCGATCGGCAGTCGTATCAGATGGATCCTGCCAACCGCCGGGAAGCGCTTCGAGAGATCGCGCTCGATGTCGAAGAAGGGGCCGACATTGTCATGGTGAAACCGGCGCTGCCGTATCTTGATATCATTGCCGCAGCCAGAGCGCAGATGTTATTGCCGGTGGCAGCCTATCAAGTGAGTGGAGAATACAGCATGATCAAAGCGGCCGCCAACGCCGGCTGGCTCGACGAATCGCGGGCGATGATGGAATCGTTGCTCTCGATTAAACGCGCCGGTGCGGATCTCATCCTGACATACTTTGCCAAAGACGCAGCGCGTCTTCTCCGCTGACGACCATGCTGAAAGTGACCCGTGGGTTGTCCGGCGAGTGTCCACGTGCCTATCCGGTCGCCACGATCGGTAATTTCGATGGCCATCATCTCGGCCATCGAGCGCTGTTGCAGACGGTGGTCGAGACGGCCAGGAAAGCACAGGGAACTGCACTCGTACTGACCTTCGAGCCGCATCCGGTAAAAATTCTCGCACCCCATGTCGATCTTCGTTTTCTCACCAGTCCTGAGGAAAAACTTGCACACCTCGAAGCGGCGGGAATCGATGAAGTGGTCTTTTTGGACTTTACCCCCACCTTTGCCGCGATGAGCCCGGATGAATTTGCCGAAGACATTCTGCATCGTTCTCTTACCCTGTCTGAATTGTTTGTGGGCAATCATTTTGCGTTTGGGAAGGGACGGGCAGGGCGTATTGACGACCTGGTGCGGCTTGGTCAGCAGTATGGCTTCCTTGTGCATCCTATGGCTCCCGTGACGATGGACGGGGACGTGGTGAGTTCAAGTAGGATTCGTCAACTTATTCAGACAGGAAATATGGAGCGCGCGGCCACGTTGCTCGGCCGTGCCTATGGGATTCGAGGCACCGTGGTGCACGGGGTGCAGCAGGGGCAGGCAATGGGCTGGCCTACAGCCAATCTACGCGTTCCGGCCGATCGCGTCGTGCCGCCTGATGGAGTCTATGCCGCGCGAACTATCCACGGTGCTCAAACCTATGATGCGATCGCCTATATTGGGACCAGACCAACCTTTGGCGCAGGTGAACGCCTGATTGAAGTCAATCTGTTGGATAAGACCGGCGATCTCTATGGTCAGGACATCACCGTGCAGTTTGTGGCACGGGTACGCGGCGATCATACGTTTGCATCTGCCGATGAGCTGTCGAAGCAAATTGTCCGTGATGTAGAGCAGGCGCGCATCAGCTTGCAGCGTATTCCGGAACGGGTTCAGTAACTATGGCCGCTGAGACGACGATCACAAGGCAGTCATCCAGGTCTGCTGCACGACCGGCCCTGTTGGCTCATCTTGTTCGAACGGTGCGTCAGCAACAGCTGTTCGTTCCCGGTCAGCATTTGCTCGTGGCGGTGTCGGGCGGGCCAGACTCGACCGCGTTGTTGTCTCTTCTCCATCGCCTAGCCCAGTCCTGGCGGCTCATGCTGACGGTGGTCCATTGCAACTATGGGTTTCGCGGAGCGGAGTCCGATGGCGACGAAATGTTTGTCAGCACGTTTTGCAAGGAACGGCAGCTGCCGCTTGTCATCCATCGGCCCAAACTGGTCAAGCGACGACAGCGCTCATCGCTTCAAGCTGCGGCGCGCGATGCGCGCTATGACTTCATGAAGCAACTGGCTCGCGAGGTCGGGGCTGACCGCATTGCGGTCGGCCATACTGCCAATGACCAGGCGGAAACGGTGCTCATGTGGCTGCTGCGTGGGACTGGGATGGCCGGGTTGACGGGAATGCCGTACGCTCGTGAAGACGGGATTATTCGTCCTCTTCTCGCCGCTACTCGCGAGGAGGTGGTGGCATACTTGGATGATGAAGGGCTGACCTATCGTTGCGATTCGAGCAATGAGAAGCCCCTCTATCATCGCAATCGGATCAGGAAGGAACTCCTTCCTGTCATCACGAGGTTGGCGCCGGCTGCCGTCCGTCTGTTGCAGCGGCAGGCGGACTTGCTGCGCGAGGACGAACGATATCTGGCGGAGGCGACAAATGAACTGGCGCACACACTTGTCAGTCATGATCCCAGAGGCGTGCAACGCGTCGATCACCGGGCCTTCATCGAGTTGCCGGTTGCGCTTCAGCGGCGTCTCGTTCGGGCCATCTTACGGACTTACGAAGGAGAGGCGCGCGCGAGCAGCTTTCGCGTGGTGGAGTCGGTGCGGCGTATTTTCCTCAAAGGAAGGAGCGGAGCCCGGCTGTTTTTACGGCAGGTACTGGTGATTCTGGATCAGGGGTCGGTGCGATTTAGCCCGAGGGCAGAAGGAGATCACTGCGATGAGATTGGTTCAGGACAAGGGGGAAGGGAGATCCTGCCGCTCCCAGTGCCTTCAACGGTGTATTGGGCTAGAACCAATCAGCAGATTCAGGTACAACGCATGAATTGTCGAGATGCCGAGGTGTTGGGCAAGGGGTTTTCTCAAGGACGGGTAATGTTCGATGCCGATCGGTTTTCGGAACCCTTGTTGGTTCGGGCTTGGCAGCCCGGTGATCGATTCTCTCCCCATGGCATGAGGGGGAAGAGCAAAAAGCTGCAAGATTTCTTTACGGATAGGAAGGTGTCTCGGCACGAACGTGGTAAGGTTCCACTATTGGTAGCGCCGGAGGGAATTCTCTGGGTGGTGGGAATGCGGCAGGATGAACGCTTCATCATTCGTGA
>CXWL01122255.1_pt1 | contig 15647 bp, 17 predicted proteins | sample 590931 | NCBI WGS metagenome assembly CXWL01 (sample SAMEA3498368, study PRJEB10139) | groundwater metagenome | biome: water well; material: biofilm material | place: Germany | collected 2015-04-27 | reverse complement strand
AGATCGAAGCCAAGATTCAGGCCAACAACGTCTCTTCCTACACCCTGGAAATTGTCAGCAACGATGAAGTGCACGACCAGAACATGGTGGTCGGCAGTTGCGAAAATGGCAGCAAGAAAATCATCTACCAGAAGAACGATCGATAAGTCGCCTCAGGGTACGCAATTGATCTGACGTTCTTCGGCGACGATCTGACGCTTGGCGTCGTACAGTCGAGCGCTGGGCGTGAAGGCCAGCGAGCGGGCTTCAAGGCGATAGCGCTGGCCCGCCTGGAAATGGTCGTAAGAGAGGGTCATGTAGCACAACCGCTCCTGGGGATCGGTGTTCATGCCGCCCATGCCGCCGCCAAAAACTTCAAAATCAAAGCGCACCATCAGTTCATGGTGACCGGGCGTGACCTGGAAAAAACGGCCGTCGGTCAGGCGTTGATTGTCCAGGCGCTCGGCCATCAGCACTTTGCCGCCCGGCGACGGCATGGCGAAATCGACCCAGGCCATTTTCGGATCGACCGTAGGCAAGGGTGACGTGGTGCAGCCCGAGAGTGCGGTGAGGGCGAGAAGCAGCAAATACCTGTGCATGATTTATTTCCGTGCGGTCAGGTATTAATCATAGCGCCGATCAGGTGCCCTGGCAGCCTGTCGGACGGGCCTGACCGACGACTTTTCGCTGCTCATCGTAGAGTTTGGCCCAGGGCCGAAAACCGATATTTCCCGCCTGCAGTTGATAGCGACCGCCGGCGTTGAAATCGGTGTATTTCACGCTCAATTGGCAATCACGCCACAGTGTTTGCGCATCGGGGCCGATGTTGCTCGGCTCGACGGCAAACTGATAGCGCACCGTCAGCTCATGGCTGCCGGGGGGGACTTCGAAGTAACGTTTATCGAGGGTGGCCTTTTCATCGACTTCCAGCGCCTGCAGCGCGGTGTCCTTGGCATGGGGTGTGAGATCAATCCAGGCTTGTGTTGGGTCAGGTTGTGGCAATCCGGCACAGCCGGCTAGCGTCAGCAGGCCTCCACTCAGTATTAATGCGCGCATGGCGAAGCTCCAGTCAGGCGAGATAGTCTTGCAGGCAGACTCCCCAAGGATGATTCGATGTGATCAGGCTGCTTGCGAGCCATCGGTTACTTGATCGCGTTTTGCGCGTTTTGTTTCCGAGTGTGATGTTTTTGCTGCTGAACGGTTGTGCCAGCGTCAGTTACTACAGCCAGTTGGCCAGTGGTCAATTGCAGTTGTTAAACGCTCGTGTTCCGGTCAGCCAGGTCATTGCCGACCCGGCCAGTGACGCGAAACTGCGCGCACACCTGGAGCAATCGCAACGGGCCCGGGACTTCGCTAGCCAGCACCTGCACCTGCCGGATAACCAGAGTTACCGCCTCTACGCAGACATTGGCCGCTCCTACGTGGTGTGGAATGTGTTTGTCACTCCGGAATTTTCCCTCCGTCCGCAGAACTATTGCTTCCCGATTGCCGGCTGTGTGGCCTACCGCGGTTATTACCAGCAGGGTGCCGCGCGCGGTGAGGCGGCTCTCCAGCGCCAGCAGGGCATGGACGTGGCGATCGGCGGCGTCGAGGCCTATTCAACCCTGGGCTGGTTCGATGATCCGATCATGAATTCAATGCTGGGTTGGGGCGACGAGCGGCTGGCGACCCTGATCTTTCATGAGCTGGCGCACCAACGCCTTTATGTGAAAGACGACACTGAGTTCAACGAGTCCTTCGCCAGCTTTGTCGAGCAGGAAGGCACGCGCCAGTGGCGCGCGGCGCGCAACCTGCCTGCGCTGAATGATGCGCAGGAGCGACAGCGCGACCAGTTCATTCAGTTGTTGCTGGACACCCGTGCGCGGTTGGAAAAACTGTATGCCCTGCCCCTGGCGAGCGACGAAATGCGTCGGCGCAAGGCCGCTGAATTCACGCGCTTGCGCGCTGACTACCAGACCCTGCGCGACAGCCAATGGGCTGGCAGCCGACGCTTTGATGCGTGGATCGACGCGCCGATGAACAACGCCCGGCTACTGCCGTTCGGCCTGTATGACCAATGGGTGCCAGCATTCGCCGAGCTGTTCAGGCAGGCGGGCGGCGACTGGCAGAAGTTTTACTTGGCGGCGGAGCGAGTGGGCGCGCTGGCGCCCGCGCAACGCAAACGGGCGCTGATGTCATTGGACGACTGAGTACACCCGGGCGGAAAGCAGACTACCCGCGCAAGAAGGCCTGGTGCAGGTCTGCCAGGGTCTCGAAGTGATAGGCCGGTTGTTCCGCGCTCAACTCTTCGTGGCTGCCGAACCCATAACCCACGGCGGCAGCATCCAGGCCATTGCGGCGGGCGCCAATCAGGNNCCGATCATCAGCGTAGTGGCGGGGTCCAGGCCTTCTTCGCCGATCAGGTGGGCAATCAGTTCGACCTTGTCGGTGCGGGTGCCGTCGAGTTCGCTACCGTAAATCACCTTGAAGTGCCGGTCGAAGTCGAAATGTCGGGCAATTTCCCGGGCAAACACCCAGGGTTTGGACGTCGCGATATACAGCTGCCGGCCCTGTACGCTCAGTGTCTCCAGCAATGGCGTGACGCCATCAAACACACGGTTTTCGTACAGGCCGGTGACCTTGAAGCGTTCGCGATAGAAATTCACCGCCTGCCACGCCTTGGCTTCGTCGAAGCCGTAGAACTGCATGAAAGCCTGCAGCAACGGCGGGCCGATGAAGTGTTCCAGTTTGCCCAGGTCCGGCTCGTCGATCCCCAGGTTGCTCAGGGCATATTGGATAGAGCGGGTAATGCCCTCGCGCGGGTCTGTCAGGGTGCCATCAAGGTCGAACAAAACAGTTTGGTAATGCATGAAATGTCCCGAATAAGAGTCAGAGCTGGTCGTAGCCTTCGGCCAGATGCAGGTCTTTGAGCTTGACGTAGTTGCCGGCGCTATAGGTAAAAAATGCGCGCTCCTTGTCAGTCAATGGGCGAACTTGCTTTACCGGACTGCCCACGTACAGGTAGCCACTTTCCAGGCGTTTGCCCGGTGGCACCAGGCTGCCGGCGCCGATGATGACCTCGTCCTCGACAATGGCGCCATCCATCACGATGCTGCCCATGCCGATCAAAACCCGGCTACCGATGTTACAGCCGTGCAGCATGACCTTGTGAGCGATGGTCACGTCATCGCCGATCAGCAGAGGGAAACCGTCGGGGTTGAATGGGCCGGCATGGGTGATGTGCAGGACACAGCCATCCTGCACGCTGGTGCGTTGGCCAATGCGGATGCGGTGCATGTCACCGCGGATCACGGTCAGCGGCCATACCGAGCTGTCGGCGCCGATCTCGACGTCGCCGATGACCACCGCCGAGCCGTCGACGAACGCGCCGTTGCCGAGTACGGGGGTGTGGTTCTGGTACTTGCGAAGGGACACGATAGGCTCTCTCTCTTTTGCTGATAGCTGCGGTGAGCGTCGATTGTAATTAAGATGGCCCCATGTTTCTTCCAGCCAAGGTGCCAACCGTGAGCGTGAACAACCCTCTTTTGCAGCCCTACGACCTACCGCCGTTCTCGGCGATCCGCGCCGAACACGTGCAGCCGGCCATCGAACAGATCCTCGCCGACAACCGCGCCGCCATTGCCGAGATCCTCAAGACCCAGGGCCAACAACCGACCTGGGCCGGCCTGGTGCTGGCGATGGACNNGCGCCTACTCCACTGAATTGGGGCAGAACCGCGAACTGTTCCAGGCCTTCGAGGCCCTGGCCAACAGCCCTGAAGCCAGCGGCTTCGACGTTGCGCAAAAAACCATCATCGAGCACTCGCTGCGCGACTTCCGTCTGTCGGGTATCGACCTGCCAGAGGCTGAGCAGCAGCGCTACGCCGAAGTGCAGAGCAAGTTGTCTGAACTGGGCAGCCGCTTCTCCAACCAGTTGCTCGATGCCACCCAGGCCTGGACCAAACACGTCAGCGATGAGGCGGCGCTGGCCGGCCTGACCGATTCGGCCAAGGCACAGATGGCTGCGGCCGCACAGGCCAAGGGCCTCGATGGCTGGCTGATCAGCCTGGAGTTTCCGAGCTACTACGCGGTGATGACCTACGCCCACGACCGTGCTTTGCGTGAAGAAGTCTACGCTGCTTACTGCACCCGTGCGTCAGACCAAGGCCCGAACGCCGGTCAGAATGATAACGGCCCGGTCATGGAAGAGATCCTCGACTTGCGTCAGGAATTGGCCAAGTTGTTGGGTTTCTCGAGTTTTTCGGAACTGAGTCTGGCGACCAAGATGGCCGAGTCCACTGATCAGGTGCTGAGCTTCCTGCGCGACCTTGCCAAGCGCAGCAAACCATTCGCCGCCCAGGATCTGCAACAGCTCAAGGCCTATGCCGCTGAGCAGGGTTGTGCGGACCTGCAAAGCTGGGACAGCGGGTTTTATGGCGAAAAACTCCGTGAGCAGCGTTACAGCGTCTCCCAGGAAGCGCTGCGCGCGTACTTCCCGATCGACAAAGTGCTGGGCGGGTTGTTCGCGATTGTCCAGCGCCTGTATGGCATCGAGATCGTCGAGCAAAAAGGTTTCGATACCTGGCATCCCGATGTTCGCCTGTTCGAAATCAGTGAAAACGGCCAGCACGTAGGGCGTTTCTTCTTCGATCTGTACGCACGCGCCAACAAGCGTGGCGGTGCGTGGATGGATGGCGCCCGTGACCGTCGCCGCACCGCCGAGGGCGCGTTGCAGAGCCCGGTGGCCAATCTGGTGTGCAACTTCACCCCGGCTGACAGCGGCAAGCCGGCCCTGCTGACCCACGATGAAGTGACCACCTTGTTCCACGAGTTCGGTCACGGTCTGCACCATCTGCTGACCCGCGTCGATCACGCCGGTGTCTCCGGGATCAATGGCGTGGCCTGGGATGCGGTCGAGTTGCCGAGCCAGTTCATGGAAAACTGGTGCTGGGAGCCCGAAGGCCTGGCGCTGATTTCCGGTCACTATGAAAGTGGCGAACCGCTGCCGCAGGACCTGCTGCAGAAAATGCTCGCGGCTAAGAATTTCCAGTCCGGGCTGATGATGGTGCGCCAACTGGAGTTTTCCCTGTTCGATTTCGAATTGCATGCCACCCACGGTGATGGCCGCAGCGTTGCACAGGTGCTCGAGGGCGTGCGTGACGAGGTGTCGGTGATGCGTCCGCCTGCCTACAACCGCTTCCCCAACAGCTTTGCGCACATCTTTGCCGGTGGTTACGCCGCAGGCTATTACAGCTACAAATGGGCTGAAGTGCTGTCGGCCGATGCGTTCTCGAAGTTTGAGGAAGAAGGCGTACTCAACGCAGCGACGGGTCGTGCCTTCCGTGAAGCGATCCTGGCGCGTGGCGGTTCTCAGGAGCCGATGGTGCTGTTCGTCGATTTCCGCGGACGGGCGCCGTCGATTGACGCACTCCTGCGTCACAGCGGCCTGAATGAGGACGTAGCAGCATGAGTGATGGGCCTGTGAGCAAAACCAAGAAACGCTTTATCGCCGGAGCCGTGTGCCCGGCGTGCAGCGAGCCGGACAAGTTGATGATGTGGAGCGAAGACGATGTTCCGCATCGCGAATGCGTGGCTTGCGGTTACAGCGATACGCTCAACGAGCAGGGTCTGTCGGTACCCAAGGAGTTGGGTACGCGGGTCAACACCAGTGCGGTGAAGGTTGCGGACGCCAAGGTCCAGACCGTGCAATTTTTCGTCAATCCAAAGCTGAAGAAAAAAACCGACGACGCCTGATTGCGCGGCCGGCTCCTCTCCTCCGGGAGCCGGCCCGAAGGCGTCTATAGCGCCGACTTACCCTCGCTGACGGATTTGAACCAGCTCTTCATCGAGCATGTGGCAAATTCGCTGGTGCTGCATTCCCCATTGGCCAGGGCCGCGCGCAGCTTATCGATATCGGCATGCATCATGTAGCGTATGCCGTCCTTGAAATNNTCGGTCATTTCCTGCAGCGCACCCTCCTTGCTCCAACCCTGTACGACCACTCGGTACATTGCCGCAATCAGGCCTGTGCGGTCCGAGCCGTGCTTGCAATGCATCAGTACCGGGCCTTTGCTCTGGCCAGTCTCTATCGCCCGCAGGGCACTCAAGACCAGGCTGTCGTCGACATGGTTGGTCCTGTAGGGAATCTGCACCAGATTGATTCCGGGAGCGGTTAGCCACTGCGCATCGGACTGCGGCAGAAAGGTGATCACTGTGCGCACCTTGAGCCTGTCGAGCAGGGGCAGGACGCCGTCATCCGGCAGTGCACTGCGGTAGAGCGTTGGCGACATCTGAAAGAGGTCGTACTGCGCTTCGATGGGTTGCGCCCATTCGCCGGGGCGCAAGAATGACGTTGATGCGGCTTGAGCCGGATGAATCGAAAAAAACGCCATGAACGATAAGTACAGTACGAACAGCAAGCGTTGATTCGACATGAGCTGGGTAAACCGTGAAGGATGACAGCTTGCTAGCGTGGGCGTTTGGCAGTCAAAGGTCCGTGAGGGGCTTGTCAAAGATTTGTTCAATGATCAAGCCCCTCAACGAACGGCATTCACCTACAGCTTCATGCTGATGAATGCCCTGAGCAGGGGCGCCAGATTGGAAGCCTCGTGTGGCTGACTGCCGCTATGAGGATTCACTCTGTCCAGCTGGAAGTTAATCCCGTTATCAACCGACGTAGCCGTATAAGAGTAATCGTAAGGAACAAGTTTCTCTTCATCCTCATCCCGTTCGAACAAGTAAACTTTTACTCGAAGCACGTCCGCAGGATTGTTAAGCACCGTGAGAAATACTAAAAGTTCTGGATCGATGGTCGCTTGACGGTAAAAAGCCACTGCAAGTTTGCGGATAGCTTCAATGTCTTTTTCATCAATGCTGCCGTCAGGGACAACGTTAATGTCGGACCAAGGGTCGAAGTCGAACGTGGTGCTGTTGTCCTGCTTGTCGATATGCAAGGTTAAGTGGGTGGTAGCGCAAAGAGAGGAGTCGCTATTACTTCTGGACAATGTAATAAGAATTTTGACGGTGTCTGCGTCATCCACTCTTTGCAGAAATACGCCACTGGTAGTGCATGGAAACATACAGAACCTACCGTGCTTAAGGGCTGACGATGCTGGCGTAGGCTTTGGCGAGTGCTTTTAGTTTGTCTTCGTCGGCGGCATCCAAATCACCGTCGCCGTCCACATCTTTTTTCAGTCCGCTGAGGGTGAAGGTGTTTCCATTATCGCGGGATATTGCGGTGACAAAGATCGAGTCGACCAGGGTTTCCGTTTGGGTTTCATTTTCCGCATTCCACCCAATTTCCTTTCGAGCAAGTTGCATCGACACCCAGGTGTTGGGTTCCGATGGGCCGGGTTGCATGAGTTGCAGGAATATACCGCGTTGATTGAAATAAGACATGACTTAGTCCTTTAGGTTAATGTCGAGTGCAAATTATTTGCGGAGTGAAAACTAAAGCTAAAAACCCAGGTCAAGCCAATAACTATGTAGGTCAAAAGTTACTAATTATTAATTACTTGATTAACCAATGTAGTTGATTGCCATCTCTCCGCACGGCCGATCGGCATGCCGAACGGTACTCGTCGGCGCACGGCCTGTTGGAGTACTGTATGAATATACAGATAAAGGATGAGTTCGATGATCAGTTCCCTGCCACCTCGCGGGCGAGGTACCGCAGCCAATCCGCATAATCGCTTTGCACCCAGTCGTTCGGTCGCCGAGGACGACGGTTGGTATCAGGAAGTGCCGCTGACCCAAGGCACAGAGGTGCGCATTGAGACGGCGAAAACCATCATTACCCGCAACAACTCACCGGACCTGCCGTTCGATCGTTCGATCAACCCCTACAGGGGCTGCGAACACGGATGCATCTACTGTTACGCCAGGCCTAGCCACGCCTACTGGGACCTCTCCCCCGGGCTCGACTTCGAGACTCGCCTGATTGCTAAAACCAACGCGGCCGACGTGCTTGAGCAGCAACTCAGCAAGCGTGGCTATCAATGTGCGCCAATCAATCTGGGTTCCAACACCGACCCCTACCAGCCGATCGAGCGCGAACAAAAAATCACCCGGCGAGTTTTGCAGGTGCTCCTACGCTACCGGCATCCGGTGACTATCATCACTAAGGGCTCGCTGATCCTTCGCGACCTGGATTTGTTGAGCGAATTGGCCGAGCAACGGCTGGTGGCGGTGATGATCAGCCTGACCAGTCTGGATGATGAGCTCAAACGCATACTCGAACCTCGCACGGCGGCCCCCAAGGCACGGTTACGGGCGATTCGGGTGATGCGCGAGGTGGGTATTCCGGTGGGCGTGCTGTGTTCGCCGATGATTCCGATGGTCAACGACAGCGAGCTGGAAAGCCTGCTCACGGCAGCCCACGCCGCCGGGGCTCAAAGTGCGGCGTACATGATGCTCAGGCTGCCGTTGGAAGTCGCTCCGCTATTTGAAGAGTGGCTGGCGGCCCACTACCCGCAGCGTGCAGCTCACGTATTGAGCCTGATTCGCCAAAGTCGCGGCGGCGAGCTGTACGACAGTCGATTTGGCGTGCGCATGCGTGGCGAAGGGCCATTTGCCGACCTGTTGGCGCAGCGGTTTGCCAAGACCATCAAGCGCCTTGGGCTGAATCAGCGTGAGGGGTTCAACCTGGATTGCAGTGCCTTTTGCCCTCCGGGTGCGCAAATGTCGTTGTTATAGCCCACGAATTAATAGTGTTTATAGTGCTATGTAATACGTACCACGGTATGAAATATCTGCAGTAATCCTTTAAATGTGCGGTTTAGAGCCACTGATTCAGTTTGAGTTAAGTTTTGCTGGTTACGGTGCTCATCGAGTGACCGGCTGGTCACGGATTTGTTTTTCGGCCAGCCGTTGGCTCTGTCCCAGGTAAAACGGGAAGATTCGCTAACTCGTCAAAGAGGATGATCCATGAGTGACCAGGATAAACAGCCGCCGGCTGCATTGGTTTCGGCCCCTCCCGGGGCCGAAACCGCAGATGCAGCGCTGCAACATATCGTCGATGGCTTTCTGCATTTTCATCATGAAGTCTTCCCGCAGCAGGAAGAGCTGTTCAAGAAGCTCGCCACGGCGCAACGGCCGCGAGCGATGTTCATTGCATGTGCCGACTCACGCATCGTTCCCGAATTGATTACCCAAAGCGCCCCAGGCGATCTGTTTGTCACCCGTAATGTCGGCAACGTCGTTCCGCCCTATGGGCAAATGAACGGTGGTGTTTCCACGGCGATCGAATACGCCGTTCTGGCCCTGGGTGTGCAGCACATCATTATTTGCGGGCACTCCGATTGCGGTGCCATGCGCGCTGTACTCAATCCGCAAAGCCTGGAGAGGATGCCCACCGTCAAGGCCTGGTTGCGTCACGCCGAAGTGGCGAAAACCATGGTCCAGGAGAACTGCCAGTGCGCTGACGAACACGAAGGCATGCAGGTGCTGACCGAAGAAAACGTCATCGCACAATTGCAGCACCTGCGTACCCACCCTTCCGTGGCTTCGCGCATGGCCAACGGGCAGCTGTTTATCCATGGCTGGGTCTACAGCATCGAAACCAGCGAAATCAAAGCCTATGACGCGGATAAGGGCTGCTTTTTGCCGCTGGATGGTCAACATCCAATTCCCATGGCGACGCCCAAGGCGCGCTTCTAGAAACGCCTAAACACCTCGTCTGACCCGGTCGTGGCTGCTGAAACAGCAGTCAGGCCTTGTCACGCCTGTAAAAAATCGGGAGACGCGCTATGCGTACTGCGCAATTGAGAGCTGTTTTGCCACGGGAGCTAATGGCTTCGGTGGTGGTATTTCTGGTCGCCCTGCCGTTGTGCATGGGCATTGCCATTGCGTCCGGGATGCCCCCGGCCAAGGGCCTGATCACCGGAATCATCGGCGGGCTGGTGGTGGGTTGGCTCGCGGGGGCGCCGCTGCAAGTCAGCGGGCCGGCGGCGGGGTTGGCGGTATTGGTGTTCGAATTGGTACGCCAGCATGGTGTGGCGATGCTGGGCCCGATCCTGCTGCTGGCCGGCTTGTTGCAACTGCTTGCCGGTCGTCTGCGACTCGGCTGCTGGTTTCGGGTGACGGCACCGGCAGTGGTGTATGGAATGTTGGCGGGGATTGGCGTGTTGATCGTGCTGTCGCAGGTGCATGTGCTGTTTGACGGGGTACCCAAACCCTCGGGTCTGGAAAACCTTATCGGTTTCCCGGCGACTGTGGTGCAGGCGCTCGACGGTGCAGTGGGCTGGCAGGCCGGTTTGTTGGGGCTATCCACCATCGCCGTGATGGGGCTCTGGGAGAAGTTGCGTCCGCCAGCTCTGCGCTTTATCCCCGGGGCTCTGCTCGGCGTCGCGTTGGCGACCATCACCAGCTTGCTCCTGATGTTGGACGTCAAACGAGTCGAGGTTCCAGCCAATCTAGCCGAGGCCATCGACTGGTTGAAACCTGCGGACTTGCTGAACCTGGCCGACCCCAACCTGTTGATTGCCGCGTTTGCAGTAGCGTTTATTGCCAGCGCGGAAACCTTGTTGTCAGCAGCCGCCGTGGATCGAATGCACAGTGGCGCGCGGGCTGATTTCGACCGTGAATTGTCTGCTCAGGGCGTGGGCAACATGCTCTGCGGTCTGCTGGGCGCCTTGCCGATGACCGGAGTGATCGTGCGCAGTTCGGCCAACGTTCAGGCGGGAGCCAAAACGCGTCTGTCGGCCATTTTGCATGGCGTCTGGTTGCTGGGATTTGTGCTGCTGCTCTCCAGCGTCCTGCAAAGCATCCCGGTAGCCAGTCTTGCGGGGGTGTTGGTGTATACGGGGATCAAGCTGGTCGATCTCAAGGCGTTTCGTGGCCTGCAGCGCTATGGTCGGTTGCCGATGCTGACTTACGCCGTCACTGCACTGGCGATCATCTTCAGCGACTTGTTGACGGGAGTGCTGATCGGCTTTGGCCTGACCCTGGTGAAACTGGCCTGGAAGGCATCCCGCCTGAAAATCAGTCTGGTCGATCTGGCGCCGCAGGGAGAAATGGAATTGCGGCTGACTGGCGCTGCGACCTTTCTCAAGGTGCCAGCGTTGTCGCGGGCATTGCAGGCCATTCCGGCGGGTGCAACGGTGCATGTGCCACTGAACAACCTCAGTTACATCGACCATGCCTGCCTGGAATTGCTGGAGGAATGGGATCGGGCCAATCAGAGCAAGGGATCGCGGTTGGTGATCGAGGCGCGTGGATTGAAACGTCGACTGGAGGGGCGATTGCGGACTACGGTGGGGCTTGGTTAAAGCGAAAGATCGCAGTCTGCAGGGATTTCTGCTGGCTGCGATCTCTCAAAAAGGGGTCAAGCTGCCGGTTGATCCAGTTCCAGACCAACACCCAACTGGCGGGACAGGCACGGCCAGCGTTTCCAGGCAGCACCGGTGTCCGGGCTGTTGAGTTTTTCCCGGTAGGCTTCGACCGATTCCAGGGCGAAGCTGTCTTCGTCGAGCATTTCGTCGACGGCATGATGAACCGCCTCATCCAGTTGATTGGCGAAATCTTCGCCGATCAACTGGTGGGCAATCAGGTTGGCGACAGTCATGTCCAAGGGGATCAGTGGCTGGCCAAAATGCTTGATGTACAGGTCATTCACTTCCTCTACCAGGCGATGTGCGAGGTAGGCTTCGTCCAGCAGACAGTCGAGGCCGACATGGCCCTGCATGATTTCCGGTGGCTGGATGAAGAACTGTTCGGCGATCTTCAATACCGGTTTGATCTGCGATTCGATACCGGCTTCTCGCGCGACTTCATTGGCCGCGTCCAGCAGGTCGGGTACCTGGTCGATGTAAGCAGCAACAAAACGGGTCATCGCGCCGTTGGCGTCGACCTCGGGTAACTTGATGGCGTCATGCAGGTGAGGCAGTTGGTCTTCCAGCTGACGGCTCAGCTGACCGGTTTCGGACTCATGTTGCTGTGCACGTTGAATCTGCTCGCGCAATGCGGCGGTGTTCATGAAAACTCCAGGAAACGAAGGCAGGAAAATAGGGGAAGACATAAGTTAGCTTGCTTATGAAAACCCTTAAGACGTATTTGTCATAATTATTTCACCTTTGATGCGTATAGGTTATATCCATTTGCCATCATCCACCCCACATCCTTCTCCATCCGTGGCCCATGGCGCAAGTCCAGGGTGTTTCAGCTGATTTACGCCGTCGCGTTGCGAGGTCGTACTCCCTGTCTATACTCGGTTTTGTATGAAGTTAGCTGATGACGCCCGACTGCATGTGCAGCAAGGCTTGGCGGTTTAAGTTCGTAGTCTAGGTAGCCGCTCCCTTGGACGCAGGTGAAAGCCGGCGGGATAACAAGAACGATAAGGGGAACCCGCAATGATGCGACATCCACAAGTCTGGATGGGCCTCCTGTTGTGGTCGGTTTTCAGTCAGGCGCAAGCCGCCTGGACTGTGAATATGGCGCCTGGGGCTACTGAAATCAGTCACGCAGTGTTCGACCTGCACATGACCATCTTCTGGATCTGTGTAGTGATCGGCATCATCGTCTTTGGGGCGATGTTCTGGTCGATGATCATGCATCGGCGCTCCACCGGACAGGAAGCCGCCAAATTCCATGAAAGCACGACGGTCGAGATTCTCTGGACCATCGTGCCTTTCATCATCCTGGTCGCCATGGCTGTTCCGGCGACCGCCACCCTGATCAAGATGTACGACAGCAGTGAGCCGGATATCGATATCCAGGTCACCGGCTATCAGTGGAAGTGGCACTACAAATACCTGGGCCAGGACGTCGAGTTCTTCAGCAACCTGGCCACGCCTCAAGAACAGATCCACAACAAGAGCGCCAAGAGCGAGCATTACCTGTTGGAAGTCGACCAGCCGCTGGTGCTGCCGGTGGGGGCCAAGGTGCGCTTCCTGGTGACCTCGGCCGACGTTATCCACTCGTGGTGGGTGCCGGCATTCGCGGTCAAGCGTGATGCGATTCCCGGGTTCGTCAACGAGGCCTGGACTCGCGTCGACAAGCCCGGCCTCTACCGTGGGCAGTGCGCCGAGTTGTGCGGCAAGGACCACGGCTTCATGCCGATCGTGGTCGACGTCAAAACCAAGGCCGACTACGACACCTGGCTCGCCGAACGCAAGGCCGAAGCCGCCAAGCTCAAGGAGCTGACCAGCAAGGAATGGACGCTGGACGAGCTCAAGGAGCGCGGCGACAAGATCTATCACACCACCTGCGTGGCCTGTCACCAGGCCGAAGGCCAGGGTCTGCCGCCGATGTTCCCGGCACTCAAGGGCTCGAAAATCGCCACCGGTCCGAAGGACGCTCACCTGAGCATCGTCTTCCACGGCAAACCGGGAACCGCCATGGCGGCGTTCGGCAAGCAGCTGTCGGAAGTCGATATCGCCGCCGTCGTTACCTACGAGCGTAACGCCTGGGGTAACAACAAAGGCGATATGGTCACGCCGAAAGACGTGCTGGCCCTGAAACAGGCGGAAAGCAAATGAGCCGCTCGATTGCATGTTCCCGTGAACGCCTGGGGCTCAACCCCCCAGGCCGCCCAGCCCATTGGTTTGCAGGAGAAAGGACATGAGCGCAGTGATCGATGACCATGGTCATGCCGGCCATGACCACGCCCATGGTCCCGCCAAGGGCTTGATGCGCTGGGTGCTGACCACCAACCACAAGGACATCGGCACCCTGTACCTGTGGTTCAGTTTCATGATGTTCCTGCTGGGCGGATCGTTTGCCATGGTGATCCGCGCCGAGCTGTTCCAGCCCGGGCTGCAGATTGTCGAACCGGCCTTCTTCAACCAGATGACCACCATGCATGGCCTGGTGATGGTCTTCGGTGCGGTGATGCCGGCGTTTGTCGGCCTGGCCAACTGGATGATTCCGCTGATGATCGGGGCGCCGGACATGGCCCTGCCGCGGATGAACAACTTCAGTTTCTGGCTGCTGCCGGCAGCCTTCCTGATGCTGGTCTCGACCTTGTTCATGCCCGGTGGCGGACCGAACTTCGGTTGGACCTTCTACGCACCGCTGTCCACCACCTATGCACCCGAGAGCGTGACCTTCTTCATCTTCGCCATCCACCTGATGGGTATCAGTTCGATCATGGGCGCGATTAACGTCATCGCGACCATCCTCAACCTGCGCGCCCCGGGCATGACCTTGATGAAGATGCCGCTGTTCGTCTGGACCTGGCTGATCACCGCCTTCCTGCTGATCGCGGTGATGCCGGTACTGGCCGGTTGCGTGACGATGATGCTGATGGACATCCACTTCGGCACCAGCTTCTTCAGTGCCGCCGGTGGCGGTGACCCGGTGTTGTTCCAGCACGTGTTCTGGTTCTTCGGTCACCCCGAGGTGTACATCATGATTCTGCCGGCGTTCGGCGCCGTCAGCTCGATCATTCCGACCTTTTCGCGCAAGCCGCTGTTCGGCTACACCTCGATGGTCTATGCGACGGCGAGCATCGCTTTCCTGTCGTTCATCGTCTGGGCGCACCACATGTTCGTGGTGGGCATCCCGTTGGTGGGTGAGCTGTTCTTCATGTACGCCACGTTGCTGATCGCGGTGCCCACTGGGGTAAAGGTGTTTAACTGGGCCAGTACCATGTGGCAGGGATCGCTGACGTTCGAGACGCCCATGCTGTTCGCCGTGGCGTTCGTGATTCTGTTCTCGATCGGTGGCTTTTCGGGGTTGATGCTGGCGATCGCTCCGGCGGACTTCCAGTATCAGGACACCTACTTTGTGGTGGCGCACTTTCACTACGTGCTGGTGCCGGGCGCAATCTTCGGGATCTTCGCCTCGGCCTACTACTGGATGCCGAAGTGGACCGGCCACATGTATGACGAGACCCTCGGCAAGCTGCATTTCTGGCTGTCCTTCATCGGCATGAACATGGCGTTCTTCCCGATGCACTTCGTCGGGCTGGCGGGCATGCCGCGGCGGATCCCGGACTACAACCTGCAGTTCGCCGACTTCAACATGGTCTCGTCGATTGGCGCGTTCATGTTCGGCGCCACGCAGATTTTCTTCCTGTTCATTGTGATCAAGACCATTCGCGGTGGCCCACCCGCCCCGGCGAAACCCTGGGATGGTGCCGAAGGCCTGGAGTGGGAAATTCCATCGCCAGCGCCGTATCACACCTTCACTACACCGCCAGATGTGAAGTGAACGGCGCGGAGGATCGACACCATGGCTGACTCGATCTCGATGAAAAAACTAGTCACCCGGCTGTTGCTGGTGGTGGTGGCGATGTTTGTCTTTGGTTTTGCCCTGGTGCCGATCTACGACGTGATGTGCAAGGCGCTGGGCATCAATGGCAAGACCGGTGGCCAGTACACGGGTGAGCAGCAGGTGGATGCATCGCGCCAGGTGCGGGTGCAGTTCCTGTCGACCAATGCCATCGACATGGTCTGGGATTTCTATCCCAAATCCGATGACATCGTGGTCCATCCGGGGGCGGTGAACGAGATGATCTTCATCGCGCGTAATCCCAGTGACCACCCCATGAGCGCCCAGGCGGTGCCGAGCATTTCGCCCAGCGCTGCGGCGATGTACTTCCACAAGACCGAATGCTTCTGCTTTACCCAGCAAGTGCTGCAGCCCGGTCAGCAGATCGAGATGCCGGTGCGCTTCATTGTTGACCGCGACATGCCCAAGGATGTGAAGCACCTGACGCTGTCCTACACGCTGTTCGATATCACCGCCCGA
>CXWL01100937.1_pt1 | contig 15647 bp, 13 predicted proteins | sample 590931 | NCBI WGS metagenome assembly CXWL01 (sample SAMEA3498368, study PRJEB10139) | groundwater metagenome | biome: water well; material: biofilm material | place: Germany | collected 2015-04-27 | reverse complement strand
GCTACAACATCCGACCGACACTGTTAATTAACCCAGTGTTGCGCTTGGTACTTGAAACCGCCAAGCATACCATTTTGGTTTTTTCGAAAAGCGGTTGCAGGCGGGGAGACATGGCTGTCATGTTGGGCCTCTTCAATGATTGGGGAGTGCGATCGTAGGCGTTGAGACACGCTGCTGCAGTGGACAGGATCATGGCCAATGCAGCGAACCGTCGGGAGCGTGGAGATAGTTTCATTTTGAAGTCCATGTCATGGTTTGCGCGATGCGCACAAGACTGTAGAGCGTGGAGTGCAGCGCGCTTTCATGCTTGTAGCTGTCTTGATGCTCATAGCCGGTCTGGCGAAATATGCCCTTGAATTTGCCGCTTTGTAGTTGGTGTTCGGCTGAATGCAGCGGTACCGTCTGGTCGCCGGGATCGCCGGCGGGCTGCATTTTGACCTCGAGGCCCGGTGGAGCCGTTCCAGTCGGGCCGGTCCACTTGGGGTCAACCAAATGCAATTCTCCCTGCAGGTTGTCGGTAGCGACCTGCAATTTCTCCAGATCCACAATCTTGGTCGAATCCCCAATTGCCCATACGACGTTGCGCCATGCAGCATGCCCAGGGTCTGCGCCATAATGGGCATAGCTTTGATCGTGGTAAGTACCGGCGATGGCGTTGTGAAATGCCTTGGCTTGATCGAGGAGGCGTGCGGTACGGTAAAATCCCGCCGATTTCTGTTTTGCCGGATTGATCCATTCCTCGCGCAGCAAGCCATACCACTGGCCGCGCAGCTTGTAGACCTCTTCGTAGGGATCGCCCCGTTGCGGCAATGCCTTGATTATTTGCCCTTTGTGCGTCACTTGCAACCAGCCGTTGCCGTAGGCTTGGCTTGGCAGCAGTTCAAGTCCACCTGACGCGTTGCCCAGCACCGCTGTGACCTCCGGCCCGAAGTTCCCCAGTACCTTGGCGGTAATGCTGGCGATCGGTGAAATGCTCAGGAGGCCCGGATCTTCAAAGCCGCAGCGCATCCGCTTGTAGGCGGCACCGGCGCCGATGGCGGGCATGACGCCGTGTACGACGCCAAGAACCTTGTCTTGCAGGTTGCCCATTTCAGGGTGAATCACTGCCCGCGCCACCAGGCCGCCCATCGAATGCGTCACCACGATGACTTTCTCGCACTGGAAGCCCTGCGCCTTGTAGCGTTCCATTAGGGCGATGATGCGCTTGGCTACGTGAATGCCCGAGTCCTGGTTCGATTGCAGCCAGTTATATCCCATCGCGTGCACAGGAAACCAGCAGCCAGTAACGGCATCCCTGAGGGTCTTTTCTTCAAGAGGCTTGAGTGGCGGTTGTGGGCTGGCCTGCCATTTTGCCGGCGGCACATCCACAATCTGCTTCCACCAGCTATCCAAATGACCGTAGTAGAAGGCGGTGTTGAGCCGCTGTTCGCACATTTCCAGCAATTCCCGGTAGCTGCCGAAAAACACTTCGCCCCAGCCGCGCTCACGGGCCTTTTGTTCCTTCATTTTTCGCGGCTTGGTAGTGACCGGATCGTCCATCAGCAAGGGCGTGTCGATGCCGACGTTGAGCAATTCAAAATGGACTTTGGCATTGTCGTGTCGCTGGTCAGCCGTTTCTTCGGTGTTGCCAGTCGGGTTCCTCACCGGGTCGTATTCATCGACCTCAGTTTGGGATGGATCGAGCTGGTTTTGTCGCAAGATTGAATCGCCACCAATGAGTTTCTTCGCCTCGGCCAAGCTCTCCGGTCGCCACGAAATGTTGTTCTTCTTTTTCATTTCGGATTGCCTGGCCGCACTCATGCGCAGATTCGAACCCATGATGCCGGGCAAAAATATGATGGGCAACACGCGCTTTGGCGGAATGCTGATCACTTGCGGCATCAAGTCCTGCGTCGGCGTGAAAAAGCCCTCGGCCACGCGACCGCTGGAGACGTGCGGTTGCGTCGGTAGCTGATAGCCAGGAAGGCGCGGAGGATTTTTTTCCATTCAGGTTGTCCCGATCTGGGTTTGTGCTTCAATTCAGCTGGACTCAATCGTTGATCGCTTGGCGGCGACGCACAACAGGCGATATTCGATGCCGCCGCAGATCGTCTCGATCCCGTTGACATGCTTGACCAGGAGCAGGTCGTCAGCGACCCCTCGGTCAGTTGCCAAGCGCAGGCGAATGGGGCGGTTGGCGCCGGTGAGGCCAGTAATTGACGCTTGAAACTGCTGTAGGTTCATGGCAGAGCTTCCGAAGGATCACAGCGGTGATGGGTGGCAGCATTCGGCTTAATGCGTGAAGCAAACCCGGAACGCATGGAACGCGTGCGCGAACGGCGAGGCCACATTCGGTGACGAAGGGAATTGTTGCGTCAAAGCGAAAGAAAGCAGTTGCGAAATGTCAAGGTCGCGGGCAAAGGCATGGGCGACCGGCACTTAAGGGATCAACTCTGGTCGCACGTTGAAACCCGCGCCTCGACTGTATCAGTCGTGTCGGAGTGAACAATTCCTTGTTTCTTAGTTCGTTAGCGCCGAGGCTGAACCGACATGCCGACATGCCGATGACCACCGCAACTGGCTATTGTGGGTGCGGCGGCGGCGGCGGCGGCGGCTCGTGGCATTCGTTGCGCGGCGGCAGCACAGCCGTTGTAGCTGGTTCAGCCGTCGCGGTTGCCCCTTTTTCTTCATCTGCAACTGCTCAGATGATGGCAATGGGCAAACTTTGGCGCAATGAGCGTAAAAAAGTCCCTAAGCGTTTGAATTCTTAGGGACTTCTTGGCAAACCTTGCTACCGTTTGCGGTGTTCTTGGTGGTGATAGGTGGACTTGAACCACCGACCCCAGCATTATGAATGCTGTGAGGAACCTAGTGCTGGCGCGGGTTTGAGGAGCATTTAGCAATTAATGCTGCAATTCTGCTGCACTTCCGGGGTGACTGATTAATCCATGAGACCTTTTTCATGGAGAACCAAATGGCATCAATTCTGAAACGCGGCGAGTATTCGTATCAGGCCGTCATCCGTCGTCGCGGCTTCCCCAGCCAGACGAAGACCTTCGACACCAAGACCGAGGCGCAAAAGTGGGCGCGCATGATCGAGCGAGACATGGACCGTGGCGCCTGGCGGGATTCTAGTGCAGCAGAGCGAACGACGTTGGGGGACATTCTTCGGCGTTACGCGGCCGAAGTGACCCCTGCAAAGAAAGGTGCGAGCATCGAAGTGACCAAGATCAACGCCATCTTGCGGGACTCGATCTGCTCGCATCGATTGTCAGCGCTGTCTGGGATGGAGTTGGCGAGCTGGCGAGATCGCAGGTTGAAAAAAGTAAAAGGTAGCACTGCAAATCGAGAACTGGCAATCATCAGCCACGCGATCGAGATCGCTCGTAAAGAGTGGGGGATCAATATTGAGAACGCATGCCGCGTTGTTAGACGCGCTCCTGGCTCTGCTCCTCGTGATAGGCGGATGAATGCGGGCGAACAGAGCTTTCTTCGACAGGCGCTGCAGAGCACGAAGAATCGGTTCATCGAGCCGATGACCTTCCTCGCGGTCGAGACGGCAATGCGTCGCGGCGAGCTATTGGAGCTCAAGTGGGAACACGTGAACCTAGAGCGACGGACGGCGTTCCTGTCCGATACGAAGAACGGCGAATCGCGAACAGTCCCGCTTTCGACCGCTGCGTTGGAAATCCTGCAGTCGTTGGGAGCACAAACGTCGGGTAACGTCTTTCCGATCACAATGGAGACATTCAAGCAGGCGTATGCCCGCGCCGTGGCGCGCGCACGCGAACTGTATCTTAAGGAATGCGTTGAACAGAAAAAACGGCCCGATCCGAAATTCATGATTGATCTCCATTTTCACGACTTGCGGCATGAGGCCGCGAGCCGGCTTTTTGAGTTGGGGCTGAACGTAATGGAGGTCGCTAGCATAACCGGACACAAAACGCTTCAGACGCTAAAGCGGTATACGCATTTGCGAGCGGAAGAGCTCGCGCTCAAGTTACGCTAGAGACAAAGGTACAGACCTGGATTGGTTGACGTGACAAACCTTGCCAGGCTGTGCCGCCGCGAACCTTCATGAGCTAGGGAACAGAAGAGGGGCGCCGTTCAGCGTCAGCTGGCATGAGCGTCCCTCTTCCGGCAGGCAGCTTTCAACCCAAAACAGACCTCACTGAGGAGGTGGATGCGTTGACCTATAATCCTGCGCTGTAAGTGTAGGATTCGAGCTTCTCTCGACATACACAACCAACTTAGGAGTACGTGCGATGACAATCGCTGAAGATGTCCTTGAGACTGGACGCAATGTTGCCGCCGCCAGCGCAGGAATGCTTTCAGCCGCCTTAAGGTTGGGAATCGAAAGGTACGTCGGCGCGCCGTATAAGATAGCTTCTGGCAGCGTTGTCGACGCCGACGGCGGGGTGTCGGACACCTTCGCAGCCGTTGTGTACACGGCGCATGAAAAGTCGCGCGCTGCGACTTCTGCGCAAGTACCCGCGGATTCCGCCGCAGTTGCTGTTGACGCGACCGACAGCCTTACGATCGCCAACTTCCGGGAAGCTTACGCGCGCGTCGCACGCGCGAAGCGGCTAAAGAAATCGCCAGCACCGAAGCGGCCTACGCCGACGACGACTGTAACTCTCGGCGTGATCTACGCTCAGAGATCGGATTTGCCGCTGGAGGCTTTTGCCGAAGAGCTTCAGCAGCTCAACGCTGCAACTCCGAGCAGGGAATGGCCCGACATGATCGTTGTCGCCTCGATGGGCGCGATCCAATATGCGGCGCAGTTTCCTGGAGAATCACTGAGCGGCGACTATCTGCCACCCGCAGAAGGTGCGCTTAACAACTACGTACCGGCGATCTACGTCGTGATCGTCCTGAGGCCGACGGGCAAGTTCACTTTTAACAAGATGATGTCTCTTGTTGTCGCGCACCTTGGCATCTTCTCGCCCGGCGCAAATATCTCCAACTTCACGGTTTTTCTGAACGGCGCACCGAAGACGGCTGTGGTGGTGTCCGGTTATCAGTATGACCTCAAGGGCAACCTAAATCCGGTTCCACGCAATCAATACCAAGACCGGTTTGTGCCGGCTCCGCCGTTCCAGATCACCGATCGGCGCGGGCAGCACTTGGCCACGATTCAACTTATCCCGTGGCAGGACGGAGGCACAATCCTTCTTAAGGGTAAGCTGCCACTGCATGGCCTTCTGCCGCTCTTCGGGAGGCAGAGCATACTTGGGGCCGGCATTGTCGCCCGGCCGGACGATTTGCAAATTTCGCATGTCCTGCCAATTACCCCGGCAGATTTCGACGACATGCTGACTCGGTTTCAGGAACGGTCAAACATGCTGGTAAAGCAACCTCAGAACCAATGGATCGTTCAGAAGCTCGCCGACGAGGGTACGGCGTCGCCCTTCATGGCGCGACTGTTCATGGGCCTCATGAGGCTGCGGGACGCCGCTTATCCTGATCCTGAGTCGCGCGAAAACTTCGACAACGCTTTTGACTTCGTTCCCACCTCGCTCTTCGCTGCGCGGACCACGGCTAAAGAAATATCCGATCACTGGGCAGGACACGCGCGCAGAGTCGCCGCCGGGGAAGTAGTGCGTCGGCAAGGTGTGGCGATCCACATTGACGAGAACATTGACAAGGAACTCCGGAAGCAGGTGGAGCACTTCCTTAACAGCGCCGCACGCGTAATCAAGCAAGGAATGCAGGGACTCACGGCGCAGCTCGGCGTGGACATCGGGTTCATGTTCAAGCAACAATCTACCTTTGAACGTGGTATTGCGGTACTGACGGGAACCGACCCGCTGCTTGCAGATTATCTAGAGCAGTGTCGGCAAACGTGGTCGGAGCGGCTAATCAAAAGTCGCAACGACCTGGAGCACAACAACTGGTCCCTGCCACGCGTCAAATATGAAATCTCCGGTCCGAACATTGTCGCAGTCGAGCCGCTTGTCGCCGAACAACCAGTCACGGAATTTGTGCAAGCGATGCTCGACCGCGTGTGTTGCTTTGTTGAGGACGTAACTGCACATTGCATACAGCAAAAGTTGGCGGCGCCGATCACTTTCACGGAAATCCCGGTAGCGGATCGTCATTCGGAAGCGCCGGAGCGTTTCCAGCTCACTCTTGTCGTAGGCGGCCGGCCTCGCTGGAATATTTTCTACCACGCTGCTACGTTCGAAAATGTGTAAAGGCGGTAACGCATTGGCATCACCCTTCGACGTGTCTCCGACGGTCGGATGTGTCCGATTCAGACCTTGGTCCAATCCTACCACCGAGTAATTTCTCCGTCATGGTCCCTAATTCATGAATAAAAATCCCAGGCAATACCCTGTGGCCCCTGCTGATCAATCGAAAGAAAGCGTCGGGCCATGGGATCTGAGTAAGACCTATTCACTCGTCGAGACAGCGTTTGGACGCGAGCAACGGGCAATGGTGCAGCCATGCTTGCGCTCAATAGTAGACCGGCAGAATTTCGCGAAATACCGTAAGCGCGCCATAAACCCCAGACTTGCGGCTTAGCGAGGATTTCCGCATTCTTCCCGTATCTAATTTGACATGGGATACGGATGAAAAAGGACATGCAGTACTGGGCGGCGCACGTGGCGGCGATTGAGCGCGAGGCGATTTTCGCCAGCGCCTATGCGAAGCGTGAGGGACTTTCGCCAGCCGCGCTCTATTACTGGCAACGCAAGCTCAGAACGGCGGAGCAAGTGGGCGAAGCAGCCAAGCCGGTGGGAGCCTTCGTGCAGTTGCGCGTGAGCGAACGCACCGATGCGCGCGGCGGCCCCAGTTGCACGCTGGTGATGGCATCAGGGGTACGCTTGGAAATGGCGAGTCTGCCCGCGCCGGAATGGCTGGCGGGCCTTGCGCGCGCGATACGAGGAGTGTTCTGATGCATGCTGGTTGCCGCATCGAGCAAGTCTATTTGTGCCGCGCACCGGTCGATTTCAGGAAGTCGATCGGTGGCTTGAGCGTGCTGGTCGAGCAGGAGTTGGAATTGAATCCCTTCGGCAGCGCGCTGTACGTCTTCATCAACCGGCAGCGCGACAAGATCAAAGTGCTGTACTGGCACCGCAATGGTTTTTGCCTGTGGCTCAAGCGGCTGGAAACGGACAAATTCGCCTGGCCGAAGGACGGCGAGTCGGCCACGCAAACGATCGCTTTGCAGGAATTTGAATGGTTGCTCGAAGGTTTCGATTTATGGCGAAATCAGCCCCATAAAACCCTGCATTTCTCTTCAGTTTCATAGGGGAATTTGGTAAAATGACACATGTCTTTTACCCCGCTGAAATCGTCATTTCCACCGCCGAAAATCGAACTTCCCGAGTTCGTTTTACCGGCGGTGTTACCCGATGATGTAGGCGCGCTCAAGTCCCTGCTGCAGGCGCAACAAGACGCGATGGGGGCGTTCCGGCAGCAGGCAGTGCAACTGGCCATGCGCGAGGCGCACGACTACATCATCCGGATGATCGAACAGTCAGTGCTGGCACGGCACCGACTGTTCGGCGCCAGTTCCGAGCAGTTCGCCGGCCAGGGCCGCCTGTTCGACGAGGCCGAGGTATTGGCGCAATCGAGCACGGATGCGCAAGACGTCGCGGCGCTGCCCGCCGAGACGGCGGCCGACGTGCCAGACGACAAACCGAAGGCGCGCGGCAAGCGCGCACCATTGTCGGCAGCGCTGAAACGGGTCGACGTGGTGCATGACGTACCTGAACATGAGCGCACCTGCCCTTGCGGCGCGCCGATGGTGGAAATCGGTCAGGACGTGAGCGAACAGCTCGACATCGTGCCGATGCAGGTGCGGGTGCTGCGCCACATCCGCAAGCGCTACGGCTGTCCCGACAGCGTGCACGCTCCGGTGACGGCGGCATTGCCGCCCCAACCTCTGCCCAAGAGCAACGCCAGCGCCGACTTCCTGGCCATGCTGCTGACGGTCAAATACGTTGATGGCCTGCCACTGGCCCGCTTCGAGAACGTGCTCGAGCGTCACGGCGCGCCCGTGCCGCGCCAGACACTGGCGCGCTGGGCCATCGGGGCCGGCCGCATGCTGCAACCGCTGCACAACCTGATGCGCGACGCCCTGCTCGACGGCGCCGTCATCCACATGGATGAAACGGTGGTGCAAGTGCTCAAGGAGGCTGGCCGGAAGGCGACCTCCAACAGTTATATGTGGGTGCAGACGGGCGGGCCGCCCGGCAAGCCGGTGGTGTTGTTCGACTACGATCCCAGCCGCAGCGCGGAGGTGCCCTTGCGCCTGCTGAGCGACTACCAGGGCTACCTGATGACCGATGGCTATACGGGCTACGCCAAGCTGGCGAACCTCGAGGGCGTCGAGCACCTGGTGTGCTTTGCCCACGTGCGGCGGCGCTTTGTGGAGGCGGCGCGCGTGCAGCCGAAAGGAAAACACGGGCGCGCCGACGAAGCGATCGACTTGATCGGCAAGCTGTACGGGATCGAGCGCGACTACAAGGATGCCACCGACGAGGCGCGCCTGCTCGCGCGCCAACGGCGGAGCGTGCCGGCCCTGGCGGCATTGGAAGCCTGGATGGACAAGACGCTGCCGACGGTCCCACCGAAAAGCGCGCTGGGCAAGGCCCTGGCCTACATGCGGAAATACTGGAACCGTTTGACCCGCTACACCGAGCGCGGCGACTTGCCTATCGACAACAACCGTTGCGAAAACGCGATTCGTCCTTTCGTGGTCGGGAGAAAGGCATGGAATTTTAGCGATACGCCGGCTGGTGCCCATGCCAGCGCCGTCATTTATTCGTTGGTGGAAACGGCCAAGGCGAACGGATTGGAGCCTTACACATGGCTGCGACGCGTCATGCGCAGCTTGCCGCTGGCGAAGACGGTGGACGAGGTTGAGGCGCTGTTGCCGTGGAATTTGCATAGCCTAGATTTAGCCAGCGAAACGGTTCCCTGAACAGTCTGGGGTTCATGGCGCGCTTACGAAATACCACTATAGTGAGATCGATCGGCTGCTAAGGGCATTTCGGAAGAAATATTTGACAAAACAGCATTTATTTTTAGCAATTCATGGGGGAAGCGAAAATTCGCGGATCGCTTTCGAAAATTTGATGATCAAGGCGGGCGCCCATGTCGTGGCGTGCATTCAGGCGATGCATGCGATCCCGGACATTTTAGCGAGCGGCGTCTACTTGGCTCTTGGACTCAACCGGACGCTCGGCGCTTTGCCAGATCGAAAAGTGAACGTCGCCACAGTGAGCAACCGTCTTGCAAGTGAACCGGGCTTGGAAAATCTTGGGATTTTGCTGAAGGAGGTGTGTAAAGAGGATGCGTACGAGCATCTTTCTGTACTGTCAAACCTCAGCAAGCACAGAACTGTGATACGCCATTCCTTAAGTCAAGATATGACCGGGAAGCGGGAAAAGCTTCATGAGTTTCAGATTCCGTCGTTTGAAAAGCCAACGGGGGGCGGCGTCAAGCACTATCCCAGCATTTCGTTGGCCGAACTTCTCTCGCCTGAGTTTGTCCGCGTAGGCGGGCTAGTTGTACAGATTGGTCACGGAATTAATGCGGAGCTGGAGCGAACCTTGGTACTCGATAGAGCGGAGTCGAGACGTCGCGAGGGAAGTAGTTGAGCTAGCTCAAACTCCACCCTACAGATCTAGTCAGTCTTCGCGGTTTTTTGAAACGGAAAACCTTGAAAAGCCGGGCGGGCGATGGCGGGCATGCTACCCTCAGAGCGCTCGCTGTGGACTTTGTGTTCTGAGTAGCTTGAAAAGCGCTCTGAGGGTAGCATGCCCGCCAGGTGCTGTCAAGAAATATTTTACAAATACTGAGGAAGTGCCCCGACACAGGCCGGTAGGTCAATTGTGCGAATGTGGGTTCTTGGAAGCATTTGTCGATGGTCTTCGCTTGCTGACGTTGCCGATCCTCTATGCTTGGATGCGCACATGTATGCTAGGCCTACGACTTGTGGGATCGGTTGGCTTCGGCAATTTTAGCTAAAAACAAAAGTAACCTTAGGGCCAATACAAAAGTAATTTCAGAGGCAATGAAAAAGTAAGCTAAGGTGCGATGCAAAAGTAAGCTTCGGAGGCATCCAATAGTAACTTCAGAATCGATACAAAAGTATCTTGTGGTAAGATGCAAGAGTAACTTGGCGTACGCAAGCGATCTGCTTGATAAGAGTGCCAAGCAATTGATCATAGGGTTCAAACATGACATCCCACGCTCCGTCGCCCATCTCAAAACGACGCAAGCCGTCCTCTGGCAATACAGTGCTTGCTGATGCGCTCCGAGCACTTAAACGCCTTCAAGACAAGCATCATGGCGTCATTGAATCCAAAGACCTAAGCGATGAGCAACGCGCAGTATTGGTCGAGACAGGTTTCTTGAAAAACGTGATGAAAGGCTGGTATGTCTGCTCAAATCCGGCTGACAAAGACGGCGACAGCACCGCTTGGTACGCAAGTTTCTGGGCATTTATTTCTGGGTATCTTGGGAAGAGATTTGGGAAGCGATATTGTCTTAACCCCGAAGCATCGTTGTTGCTGCAAACCGGGAACACTGCAGTGCCACGGCAAGTAACTGTCGTTACAAAGGAGGGTGGGTCAAACGTTATTGATCTTCCGTTCAACACATCAATGCTGGTGTACCGAGATGAGAAGCGCGTTCCAAAGTCTCGTACTGAGGTGCGAGGCCTGCAAGTTTGGCCTGTGGCCGAGGCACTGTGTTTGTCCGGACCTCAATTTTTTCGTAACAACCCCAGAGAAGCAGAAATTGCCTTAGCCATGATCAGGGATGCTTCTGAGCTCGTTACCGTCCTGTTGTCTGCTGACAACATGGTCAGCTCAGCGGCTCGTCTCGCAGGCGCGCTGGAATTTGTAGGTCGGTCAAGCGATGCGGCGCGCATTATTCGGTCGTTCTCGCAACCGGGGCAGACTTTACGTCCGCAAAATCCGTTCGAGCTAGAGCAACCGACTTTATCTGTTTCTCGGGAGCGGTCACCGTACGTCTTGCGGTTAAGGTCGATGTGGGCCGGGTGGCGGCAAATCGTCATTGACAACTTTCCTGCGGCGCCCGGGTTGCCTGCGGACAGCAGTGCTTATCTAGCGCAAGTCGATGAGCGCTACGTCGCCGATGCTTATAATTCCCTGTCTATCGAAGGTTACCAGGTTACGGACGAACTGATTGAGCGCGTAGCACGCGGAGATTGGAATCCGGATCACAATTCGGACCACGAGAAAGATAAAGATGCATTAGCCGCTCGGGGCTATTATCAAGCATTTAATGCTGTAAGGATTTCGATTGCCAAGATCGTCCAAGGTGAGAATCCTGGTAATGTGATCGCGTCAGATCATCACGACTGGTATGCGGAGTTGTTCGGGCCATCGGTCACAGCCGGGATCCTCAAGCGCCATCAGCTAGCTGGTTACCGCACCGGTCCGATTTTCATCCGAAACTCAATGCACACACCGGTACCACGGGACGCCATTCTCGACTCAATCGAGGCGCTAGTCGACCTGATCGCCAACGAGCCAGAACCTTCTGTCCGAGCAGTGCTGGGGCATCACCTGTTTGTGTTCATCCACCCGTACTTTGATGGCAATGGTCGCATCGGAAGGTTTTTGATGAATGGACTGTTTGCCTCAGGTGGTTACCCATGGACTGTGGTGCGGGTGAAACGGCGCAAGGCGTATATGGAAGCGCTAGAGAAGGCTAGCGTGGAGGCCGACATCCTACCGCTCACTAAATTCTTGCGAGAAGAGATGGAGCAAGCGCCGTTACCGGCGCAGTGAGGCCATCAAGCGAGCTGCGCCTTTGCAGCTAGCCGTCAAGCCAGCGGTTTATGGAGGAAGAATTCGGTAAGTCGGTCATCCCGCCCGCGGATTCACTGGCAGGTGGTGGCTCTTGGGCGAATCCACTGCTTAGCGATGCCTCTTCTACGTCCAATGTGGTCGATTTAGGAGTCGCCTTAGTGCAGAACGGTGCTTTTCCGTCCTCAATCGCGCCACGCGACCTCAACCAATTCGAAATGGCGCTGATTTGCTGCTCGACATCGCCCGCAGGGTGCGCTGTTTCCGCGATGTACCGCTCAAGCGCCAACCGTACAAGTTTTCCTCGCTCACGCACAGGTGTCATTGCGAGCAAGGTGTGGATGTCCGGCGCCTCTTGAAAGGTCAGACTAATCCGAACAGTAATTTCGTTGCCGATTTTTAGCAGGTTCCCAATTAAGGCGGACATGTGGACTCCCCCAACCTCAGCGCTGCAGCAAGGACAACAAGCCGAGTCTGCAGAATCCCTCGGCCACCATCATCCTAGGATCATCGCAACACACCGCATTTGGATACCTTTGCTTGAGTCCGGCGAAAAGCAGTTCCGCGCCACCTCCGCCTACAAGAATGCCGTCAAGTAGCGCGGCCTTTTGGCTGAACACCCGTTCAGCCTCATCCATAACAACTGCTTCGAAGCCGGACCTGGCTTGGCTAACGAGATGCGAAACATCTACCTGATTCCCGAACAATTTGATAGTTCCGGCCCGCAGTGCGGAGTCCACAATATCGAGGGAGGTGGGAAGCTGCGCCTGGGCCATTGAGCTCGACATTCCGTCGTAGACTAGGTGCATGCCAGCGCATGACACCGCCGCATATTCCATCATTGCACCTCGATCAGATAGCGCAAAATCTGTCGTGTAATGCCCGATCTCAATCACGCCCCACGCTTCATTGTCTAGGTCTCGCTTCGGATCCAGGCAGCCATTGCTCTGAATCGAAAGCCATTGCAGTGGGGCGTCCGCCTGACTCTGGACCATAACTTTGAGGGTCTGACCTGGCGTGAGCCTTGGCGTAAGCAGAGCAGTAATTCGCTTGCGGAGCACTTCGCGCTGGGCACCCACGAATTTGGCGGGTAGGCCCATCACCAAGTGCACACGCGCAGGTCGATTGCCGATCGAGTTCATCACCTTTCTCCATGCTCCTAGCACCAGAGCGTCGTGCTGCGAGGTCTGGATCCAGTCCGCATTCTGTCCGGTGAAGACTTCAGATCGTCCTTGGCGCATCGCGGTCTCACCGAAGAAGTAGCGTCGGCCGTCGAGTTCCACGGTTTCCGCTTCAGCCCTCAGTCGGGTCTGCTCGTTCGTTAGCGTAATCGCTGGCATGACGATCGTCGGGATTTGAAATGAGATTCGATTGTCGGGTGCCGCGAGTAGCGCTGCGCGCACTTTAAACATCGAATGGCCGCCGTCGATCGCGATTGAGATATTTTCCATATGTTGCTCCAGGATGAGAATTGAGAGTTCTAACGGTAACGGAGGAAACCGCATGCGCAAGCCGGGTTCGAATTCGCGCCGCAGGTAGGCAGACGAATCCCCGATTTCGTACGTGTCGAAAATCTGGGTTCGGTTTCGCGACACCGCCGCATCACTTATCGCGAGGAGCGGAAATTTGTACAGTCCCACATTTGTCATGGTTGCCGAAAAGCATTGACATATTACTTCGGGTTGGATAATCTGGCGGCAGTCGGTCCCCGGCATGCTGTTTCGAATCCTCCGTTGTTCTGTTCCGGTTAACAGAACAGCCTTCCCAAAGCCAGACCCTGGCATCCGCTCGTAGTCGAATTGACTAACGGGTACTTCATCACTTCTCCAAAAATCAAGCCCATGCGGCTAAGTCGCGTCTGTCGTTCCAAAGGTACCGGGTACAGTTAGGTACAGAGTGACGTCAAGAAGCTGCTTACGTGCGCCCGCTAGCGTAATGGCAGGGAAAACTGCGGTACAGATCGACTTCCCTAATCCCTGTTTTATCGTCGCTACCTGGCGTTCGCCAATTCCATAGCGGCCATCCCGGCTGCCAAAAAAATCTCCATACAACTGACTGCAAAAATCGTGATTGGGGTACTCCCCCCATAGGCCGCATGTTCGTCGTCTGTTCGGCGCCTATGACCGTCACGCCAGCTCTCTCTGGTTTCCCACAAATAGGAGGCGCGCATCCTCCGACCCGGACTACCCATGTCCGGGAATGCGCAGCGAGAAACCGCTTTAACGTTCAGTTCTCTTCCTCGGGAAGAGAGACCGATCTCCGTGAGGAATCGGCGCATGAGTGAATGGCAGTAAGGCTCACTTATGCGAAATCGGCCTATTTACGACGGGAGCCTTACCCTCGCCAGCTTCGTACACGTGAGTGGGACGAGGAAAATTTCCGCCGACTGCGATATGGACTAGAACGTTCTGTCAGGAGGCAAATGAATGTGGGAGCAAAAAGTGAACAGTGTTATGGAGATTGCAGGCAAGCGCCGTGTGAACGGAAAGGTCGCGTCGGAGCGTACCCAAACACTCACTAAGGAAGTTGTGTACGCAGCGATCCGGCGACTGCATGAGCTCGGGTACAAGATTCAGGATCCGAAGAATCTCGGCGAACGTCACATCGAAGCGCTGGTCAAGGACTGGTGGTATTGCAAGCATAAGAAGATCAAGACAATCCAGAACGAGTTGTCGAGGTTACGTGTCTTCTGCGGGATGTTGGGTAAGCCGGGAATGGTAGGCGCCGTACAAAAATACCTCCCTGATGTGAGTCCAGAACTTCTAATTGTGCGGACCGCGGCGCGCGAGACGAAGGCTTGGGCCGGTCATGGGATCGATATGGTGCGGAAGTTCCGGGAAGTGGACGAACGGGATAGTCGCCTGGGACTAATGCTTCGGCTCGAATTGGCGTTCGGGCTCCGCCGCGAAGAGGTCTTGAAGTGCAATCCTCATACCCAGGATTTCGGTCATTACCTGCAAGTTTTTCCAGGTATGGGGAAGGGCGGTCGATGGCGGAATGTCCCCGTCACGTCAGCTGCGCAACGTGCTCTGTTGAATTATGTGAAGACCCGTTCGGATAAGAAAAAGCCCCTTGGGTGGGAGTATTCAGAGTCAGGGAAGGCGGTCAGCCTCGAGCAGAATGTTCGGCGCTACGAGAACTTGATGGCGTCGCTCGGCTTAACCAAAGCGGACTGCGGTGTGACCGGACACGGACTACGCGCCCAGTTCGCCGAAAACCATACGTTGTTGCATGGGCTCGTGCCGCCCACGCTCGGCGGGAGTTCAGCAGAACTGGACCGCGGCGATCTCAGCGTAGTGAAAGTCAAGGTAGCCCAGGCGTTGGGACATAACCGTGAATCGATCATGAATGCGTATATCGGCGCGTTTGAACAGCGACCACGGGCGGAAAAGGCCGGACCCATTCCAGAAGTCGTCCGCAAGGCAATCAGAGTTTTGGACGCGATTGGTTGGCCTCCAGTTGCAGCCGAACGCGAAAGAGATTGTTGCGTAATCCGGGATGCAATGGCCGAGCTGGATATGGACATTACCACTGAGCAGGCTCATGGGCTGTGGGCGAAACATGCGCGTCGGCACGGCGTCGATTGGATGAAGCCCGAGCACGAAATTGCGATAGCGATGAGCGTTACGGCTTCAAAAAATTTGGTTAAAGATTTTTTCAACGTAGTAAAAGGAGAGTAGATTGGACAAAAACCGGAAAGTAATGTTGGACAAGGCAATGCTCAACTTGTTTAAGCTTCGCTGCCACACCGAAATTGGTATGCCAGCATGGGCTGTAAGGGAGCTCATTTCACGGAAAAGTCACGCGCTTACCCCGGACGACATTGTCGGTCGCAGTGAACGTTACCAAGGTCGCAGTATGCTCGAGGAGCAT
>CXWL01115115.1_pt1 | contig 15655 bp, 14 predicted proteins | sample 590931 | NCBI WGS metagenome assembly CXWL01 (sample SAMEA3498368, study PRJEB10139) | groundwater metagenome | biome: water well; material: biofilm material | place: Germany | collected 2015-04-27 | reverse complement strand
GTAGCTTGTGTTTTTTTGAGCCCGGCACCGTTGTTGCTGGTGGAACGCGCCGGGACGGCATAGGATGTTGCCAAGCCTCACCGATTCAGCGCGACACCATGGTAAAGAAATTCCCCACGAATCCCCCGAACCCCGAACGCATCTGCTGGGGTTGCGACAAATATTGTCCGTCCGATTCTCTCGCCTGCGGCAACGGCTCGGACCGCACCCAGCACCCGATCGAGTTTTTCGGAAGCGACTGGCAGTCGTGGGGGCTGGATGCCCAGCAAGACCCGCTCGACACTGCGCCTACGGAAGCGCCAGCCTGATTCGGCGCTGAAGGCGGTCCGCTTCGGCATTGTCGCCGGCCGCTTGCGCGCGCTTGAGCGCGACGCCCAGCCACATCAGCAGCGGCCTGCGCCAGCCCTGTCCGGACGCGGTCTCGGTCGCCAGTTCAATATCATTGGGTCCGATGCGGCCAACCTGCATCAGCGCGCCGGCCGCGACCATGCGCGACAGCGGATCCTGGATCGCCGCAAGCGCGCCTGTGGCCCCGCCCGCGCCCGCACCCACCACGGCCCTGTGCTGTTCAGGCAGCAGCGAGGCATCGAGCCCCTGCCATCGCCCGCCCAGGTAGGCCGCGTACGCGCGCTCGCCCGCCGTCGCGTCCTGCTCCAGCGCGGCAAAACCGGGGCACTCGTCGTATTCGAGGCTCGCAACCCGGGTCGCGCAGCGAACCAGTTCGGCGAGCGCTACCAGGTCAGGGCGGCCGGTGCTGGCAAACTCGGCGCGGGCGCGCGCGAACTCGGTGTCGGCGATCGACGTATTGCCTTTCAGGTAGGCGTCACTGTAGCCTGTCAGCGCGTCGGCCGCGTTCGACCTCCATGCCGGCGGCGCAGGCTTGCTTGCGCAGCCCGCCAGCGCGAGCGCCAGCACTGCAGTCAGGGCGAACTTGTTCATGGCAGCTTGATCTCCGGCGTGCGTGCAAATGGCCATTTGCGGTTGATTTCATCGATCATGCGCGTGACCTTGCGCAGGCTGGCGTCGACTTCGGCGCGCAGGGCGCCCAGGTCCTTGGTCGCCACCTTGGCATTGGCGCCGACCTGCTGCGCCTCGGCCAGTACGGCATCGAGCTTCTTGAGCGTGTTGCTGGCGTCCTTCAGCACGACGGTCATCTGGATGGCGGCGGCCTGCGTGTCGTCCATCAGCCCCTTCTTGCCGAACACGCGCTGGTCTGCCTTGCCCAGCAATCCGTTGACGCGGTCAAGCGTGAGAATCAGCTTTTGCGCTTCGGCGTCGCTGCCAAGCGCGCCGCCCAGCAGGCCATATTTACCGGCAAAGCGGCCGGTTGCCGCTTCGACGTTGGCCAGGCTGTTGTTAATCGCCGAATCGCTGCGCGTCATTGCGTCGAGGTTTTCGAGCAGCGCGCGGGCGCTGGCGACGACGCGCGGAATCTCGGCGCTGGTGTCGCCGCGCAGGACCGTGCGCACCGCGCCGTCAGGCAGCGGCGCGTCTTCCAGCATGCCGGTAAACGCCTTGATGCGCGTCTCGCCCACCATGCTGCGTTCGAGCGTGAATACGCTGCTGGTCTTGAGCCACCTGGCGTCCTCGCGCGGCACGTCCACCAGGATGCGCGCCTTGCCGTCGGGCGCCAGTTCGACCCGCTGCACCCTTCCGATCGGGAAGCCCGAGAACGTCATGTCCATGCCGGGGATAACGCCTTCCGAATCGTCCGATATCAGCACCAGCCGCTGGGTGACTTCGAACACGCCGCGCGCGTACATCACGTACAGCAGGAAGGCCACGCTCAACGCCGCCATCAGCACGAGCAGCGCCACCGCCTTGGCCTCGACGTGGGCGACCGTTTCCACGGGCGCGGCATCGGCGGCGGGGGCTACAGGTTCGGTCATGTCAGTCCTCTTAGATGTATTTGATGGCAAGCGAAGCTGCTTCGATCATCAGCAGCATGAACAGCAGCCGTACCGCGCCCGGCTGGACGGTCGACGACGAACGCAGGCCGTAGCGGTGCATCTCCAGGATCGCCGCGGTCGGAATCACGGCGACGGCCAGCCCGAACGACACGGTCTTGAAGATAAAGCCTATGGTCACGGCCGGATTGAATATCCGGCCGACAGTGCGGGTGTAATCCTGCACGCCCCACGGCGACAGGCCGTAGACGTTGACGTAGGCGAGCACCAGTACGATCACGCTGCTGACCATCGCGAGGCTCAGCACGGCGAAGGCATTGGCGATCACCTGCGGCACCAGCTCCTGGCGCAGCCGCGCCTGTGCGCGTTTTGACGTACCCGGTGACGCGGCCGCCGCGACGGCCAGCGCGTCGCCGGCGTTGAAGGCAAGGCCAGCGCGCAGCGCGACGAACATCGCGGCGGTCAGCGGAATCAGCTCCAGCACCAGCACCCGCACCACCATCTCGAGCGCGTACGCCGACAGGCCGTAACTGAGGGCGGTGACGACCACGATGCGGATGATGACCAGGCTGACAAGCGCCGCCAGCACGGTGAACCACGGCAGCACCTGCCACGTGCTGGTGTAGAGGAAGCGCGAGGTGACGATGCGGTTGGCCCGGCTGTAGGTCTTGAACGACAGCGCCATCACGATCGCGATGGCGCCGAGATAGATCATGTACCACCAGCTGCGCAGGACGCGGACGGCGACCATGCCCCAGTCGCGCGGCTGCGTGTAGAGGAATGAGGTTGGGCGCATCGGCTATTGGCGCCGTGCTTCCTGCACGCCATTCACCTCGCCTATAGCAGCGAGCGCCTTTTGCAGCTGCGCGGTCGACCCGATTTCCGCGGTAAACGTCATGCGTGCCTGGCCCTTTGCACTTTGCGTGTTCACGCCGATGACGTTGATCTTCTCGCGCGAGAAGACCTCCGAGATATCGCGCAGCAGGCCCTGCCTGTCGCCAGCCAGGATGAACAGGTCGACCGGATAAACGGTGTCCTGCCCGGTCCGCCCCCACTCGGTGTGGATCACGCGCTCCGGCGCCTTGGAACGCATCTCGGCGAAGTTCTTGCAGGTCGCGCGGTGGATCGATACGCCCTTGCCGCGCGTGACAAAGCCGACGATGCCGTCCGGCGGCGCAGGCTTGCAGCACCTCGCCAGCACCGTCATCAGGCCTTCGGTGCCGACCACCAGCACCCCCGACTTGGCGCCCTGTTCCACGCTCGACGCGCGGCTCTTGTTAAGGACCACCGCATCTTCCGGCACAGCCGCGGCTTCGCCGGTGTCGTGCAGTGCGTGCTCGACGTGGCGCAGGCTGAATTCGTCCTTGCCGACCGAGACGAACATCTCATCGACCTTGTTGAAGCCGAGCTTGTGCGCCAGCGCTTCGAGGTTGACGGCGGTCTTGCCTTCGCGCTGGAGCGTCTTCTCGATCTGCGCGCGTCCGTGCGACAGCGTCTCCTGCTGGTCGATCGCATGGAACCAGGCACGCACCTTGGCGCGGGTACGGGTGCTGACGGTGTACTCGGGATTGAGCCAGTCGCGCGACGGACCCGCACTGCCTGGCGCGCCCTTGGCGGTGATGATCTCGCAGGTCTGGCCGTTCTTCAGCGGTGTGTTGAGCGGCACCATGATGCCGTCGACTTTCGCGCCACGGCAGCGGTGTCCGACCTCGCTGTGCAGGTGATAGGCGAAGTCGATCGGCGTCGCCCCTACCGGCAGTTCGAGCACGCGCGCCTGCGGCGTCAGCACGAAGATGCGGTCGTCCAGCGTGGCCGACTTGAGCTTCTCGACCCACTCGCGCTGGATGTCCTCTTCCTCGACGACGGCGTCGGCCACGTCGGTCTTCCACGCCAGCAGCTGGCGCAGCCACGCGATTTTCTCGTCGTACTTCTGGCCCTTGAAGCTGGACCCGCCCTCTTCCTTGTAGCGCCAGTGCGCGGCAATGCCGTACTCGGCGAAGTTATGCATCTCCTGGGTACGGATCTGCACCTCGAGCGGACGGCCGTCTTCGGCTGTCACGACGGTGTGCAGCGACTGGTAGCCGTTCGGCTTCGGCCGCGAAATGTAGTCGTCGAACTCCTTGGGTATCGGCGTCCAGATGTTGTGGACCACGCCAAGCACCGTGTAGCAGGTCTTGATGTCGGGGACGATGACGCGGAAAGCGCGCACGTCATACAGCTCGCTGAAGTCGAGGTCCTTGCCGCGCATCTTGTTCCAGATGCTGTAGATGTGCTTCGGCCGGCCGAACACTTCGGCCTCGATGCCGGCCGCTGCCAGCTCGTCCTGCAGCCGCACGATGGCCGAGTGCACGAAGCCCTCGCGCATCATGCGTTTTTCTTCGAGCATCTTGGCGATGCGCTTGTAGGTATCGGGCTCGATGAAGCGGAACGACAGGTCTTCCAGCTCCCACTTCAGCTGCCAGATACCGAGGCGGTTGGCCAGCGGCGCGTACAGGTCGAGCGTCTCGCGCCCGTACGCGTGGGTCATGTCATTGAACAGCTTGATGTCGGCGAAGTAGCGCAAGCTGGTCACGCACGACGCCAGCCGCACCAGCACCACGCGCATGTCGCTCGCCATCGCCAGCAGCATCTTGCGCAAGGTTTCGACCTGCGCCACGGCGCGCTGCGAGGCGCCCTTGCCGCGGCCGGTCTCCTTCTGCCCCACGGTCATGTCGCGCAGGCGGATCAGCTGGCGCACGCCGGAGACCAGATCGGTCGCATCCTTGCCCACGCGGGCCTCAAGGCCGGCTGCGGCATCCGGATCGAGGATCGACAGCTCGAACAGCAGCCCGGCGATACGGGTCTCCGCATCGCTGTTCAGGTAGGCCAGCGTGCTGGCCACGCCGATGGAAAACTCGAGCGCGTTCTGGCCGGACGTGCAGGTCTTGTCCTGGTANNGCGTCGCTCGCATAGGCCAGCGCCGCTTCCACGCGCGCGCAGTCCTCAGGGCTGAGGCCCTGGACGAGCTGCTGCGTTGCGCTGCCAAGCGCCGCAATAGCTACCATGACGGTTTAGCGCATGCCCGCAGTGACGACGATTTCGACCAGACAGGCCGGGTTGGCGAGTTTCGCTTCGACCGTGGCGCGCGGCGGCGTGTGGCCCTGCGCGATCCACTCGTCCCACACCTCGTTCATGCCGGCGAAGTTGCCCATGTCGGAGATGAAGATCTGGCACATCAGGATGCAGGTCTTGTCGCTGCCCGCTTCGGTCAGCAGGCGGTCGACGTGCGCCAGCACTTCGCGGGTCTGGCCCGCGATGTCGGCGCTGGTGTCGTCGGCGATCTGGCCGGCAAGGTAGACGGTGTCGTTATATACAGCCACTTCGGAGAGGCGTTTACCTACGTGCAGTCGTGTGATTTCCATAGTCTCTTTCAGAATATCGGCCGGGCCGACTAAAAATTGTTTTGCAATTGCGATCTGGTCTTCGTGCAGGAAGGTCGGCGCATGGCCGACGTTCGGAATCTCCACCAGGCTTGCCTTCGGTCCGCGGCGCGTCATTTCTTCGGCGGTCTCGTGCGACAGCAAGTCGGAATTCGCACCGCGCACCAGCAAGGTCGGGCAGCGGATTGCATCATACGCCGCCCACAGCATGCGCTCGTCGGCTTTCACCGTCTCCGGCGTGCTGGACCTGAACGGCTGCGCCAGGCCCATGTCGTAATGGCGCACCCACTGGCCGCCCGGCTCTTCGCGCAGCACGTCGCTGGCCAGCTTGTGCCACTCGTCGTCGCTGTGCTCGCCGAACGACAGCGACACCTCGCGCACAAACGTGGCCGCCTTGTCGAAGTCCGGGAACTTGAGTTCCTGGCCGATATAGTCGCCGATGCGCTGCAGCGCCGTCGCGTCGAGGCACGGCCCGATATCGTTGAGCACCAGCTTGCGTATCGGGTTGTGCGGCAGCGACGCGAGCGCCATGCCGATCAGGCCGCCCATCGATGTGCCGAACCAGTCGATGCTGGTGTTGGGAACAGCGCTCACGCGCGCGACCAGGGCGACCATATCGCTGACGTATTGCGGCANNGCGCGCGCCAGGTTATCGAAGTCGTCGCCGACACGCGTCACGCCGTGCACGCAGATGAGCGTGTTCGGATTGTTCTCGTCGCCCCACTCCTTGTACGACATCTCGTGCAAGCCTGCGGGGGAAATGCACTGGACGGATTTTATTCTTGGTTCAACCATGCCGATTCCTATCTGGGCCGATATCCGTCGCCGTTATCCAGTCTAACGACCAGAGTTCTGGCAAAACCGACATTTTACCCGGCGTTGCGATTAGAATTCTACCAAGGTGTGGCGCTCTTGCGCTGCCTATCGGTCTCCAGCCAACCATTCTCCCAGAGGACACAATGAATTCAAGCATGTTAAGCGGCAAAACTGCACTTGTCACCGGCTCCACCTCCGGCATCGGGCTCGGCATTGCCCGCACCTTGGCCCAGCAAGGCGCTAACATCGTATTCAATGGCTTTGGCGACGCCCAGCAGATCGAAAAGCTGTACCGCGAAGTGGGACAGGAGTTTGGCGTGCAGACGGCTTATCACAACGCCGACATGTCCAGGCCCGCCGAGATCGAAGCGATGATGACGTTTGCCGATGCTAGATTCGGTGGCATCGACATCCTTGTTAACAATGCTGGTATCCAACATGTGTCGGACATTGAAGATTTCCCGATCGACAAGTGGGACGCGATTATTGCGATCAATCTGACCTCGGCTTTCCACACGACCCGCCTGGCGTTGCCGGGCATGAAGCAGAAGAACTGGGGGCGCATTATCAACCTCGCGTCGGTGCACGGACTGGTGGGGTCGGCGCAGAAGTCGGCTTACGTTGCGTCGAAGCACGGGCTGGTTGGGTTCACCAAGGTGACGGCGCTGGAGACGGCGCATACGGGCGTGACGTGTAACGCGATCTGCCCGGGCTGGGTGCTGACGCCGCTGGTGCAGAAGCAGGTCGATGACCGCGCAGCGCGCGATGGCCTGAGCAATGACGCGGCAAAAAAAGCACTGCTGGCGGAGAAGCAGCCGTCGGGCGAGTTTGTGACGCCGGAGGAACTTGGTGCGCTGGCCGTGTTCTTCTGCAGCCCGGCCGGCGCGCAGGTGCGCGGCGTGGCGTGGAATATGGACGGGGGCTGGACGGCGCAGTAAGGCGCGTCGTCAAGGCCCCTGTCGACGCGCGCGGGGGCGCCTTGTTTGCCCGCCCTGCGGACCGTTGCTTGCAATTGAACGTAAGGGCGGGCAAGCGACGGCGCACCCGCGCGCCGCCCCGAACAAGCTAGCGAATCCCGCTCGCCAGCCGCGGCGACGACAACAACTGCTTGAATGCCGCCCACTTCTGTGCGCGCGCCGTTGCCGGATTCCTCGACGTCACGTGGCGCTCCACATACTTCGCCACCAGATCCTTGCCCAGGTTATAGTTGATCACATACCCGCGCAAGCCGTCATAGAAACTCACGCGCTGGTTCGCCTTTTCCGGCGGATACAGCTGCACATTGATCAGCCAGTCAATGGTTTGTTCCCTGGTCCACTTGCCGTCCAGGTAATTCATCGCCGCGTCGTTATCCGCATAACTCAGCTTGCCCAGCAGCTTGCGCACGTCAGCGTATTTCTTTGCCAGCTTCGGATCGAGTCCCGCCATCGGGAACAGTACATCGCGCTCAAACGCCAGCCGCTCCCGTTCGCTAAACGCCATCTCAATGCCATAGTTCGCACTGCCCTCGGCAATCAGCGACATCGGCGAGTACAGCGGATACACGCTGAACTCGGTCCAGCCCTTGTCCTTCACCAGCGACTTCTCGAGCAGCGCGTTATACGCGTGGTGCCCCGGATACCCTTCGTGACACCCTAGGTCCACCGCGCGGTCAATGTAGATCGGGAACTCGGTGTTGATCTGGATGAGGCTCTGGGCATTGCCCTTGTACCAGTTGTAGCCGCTCCACGGTTTGTTGCTGACGAACTCGAGCACGAAGCTCTCGTTGGCCGGCAAGTCGATGTACTTGGCGCTGCGTGCACGGCATTCCTTGATCGATGCGTCAAACACCGGCTTCAGCTTGTCCTTCGGGATCACCATCTTCGCGCGGAAGGCGGCGAGGCGCTCGGGGACCGTGCCGGCGCCCGGCAACAGCTTGTCGATTTCCCCCACCAGCTGCATGTAGTGGGCGCGGTCATGATGCGGCGAGACGGCGTCGTACAGGCGCGCGGTCTCGTCGTCGAAGCTGAATTTCTTCCCGTTCAGCATGTCAATGCGCGTCAGCATCGAGCTCAGCTGCTTGTTGAGGAATTCGATGCGCAGCGCTTCGTCGGCATTGGCCGCCTTCTGCGTGGCAAGGTCCTTCAGCGCAGCATCGACTTCGTCGCGGATCGTGGCGAGGCTCTTCTTGTTGTCGGCGGCCTGCTTTTGCAGCTCCGGCGGTCCGTAGTACGCGTCGACATAGGATGAATCATGCACGCCCACGGCCAATACCAGCTTCATGTAGCGGTCCGCGACGTCCTGCACCGATGCGGCAAATACCGAACTGGCAAACAGCATCGCGACAGTACCAACGATTTTCTTTTTCATTCTCTACCCATTAAACGGTTGTCCCGGAAAATTATAGCCGGGATGACGGCAATCGCTGCGGATATCCACAATAGCTGGGTGCTCGCATCTGATGAATCATGGCGAAACTAAAACTCCTTAGACGAGACGACGCCATGAAAAAACCTTTCTACAAAGTACTGTACATCCAGGTACTGTTCGCCATTGCCTGCGGCATCTTACTCGGTGTGTTCTACCCGGGCCTCGGTGTCGACATGAAGCCGCTGGGCGACGGCTTCATCAAGCTGATCAAGATGATCATTGCGCCGGTGATTTTCTGCACCGTTGTGGCCGGCATCGCTGGCATGCAGGACATGAAGAAGATCGGCAGAGTCGGCGGCAAGGCGCTGCTCTACTTTGAAGTGGTGTCGACTTTCGCGCTGGCGATCGGCCTGGTTGTTGCCAACGTGGTGCGCCCGGGCGCCGGCTTCAACGCCGACCCGGCCACGCTCGACGCCTCGTCGATCGCGCAATACACCGACAAGGCCAAGTCGCAAAGCACTGTCGACTTCGTCCTGAACATCATTCCGAACACGGTGGTCGATGCCTTTGCCAAGGGGGACATCCTGCAGGTGCTGCTGTTCGCCATTTTGTTCGGTTTCTCGCTGTCGATGCTCGGCGAGCGTGGCCGCCCGATCACCCGCGCGATCGACGAGCTGTCGCACGTGATCTTCGGCATCGTCAACATGGTGATGAAGCTGGCGCCGATCGGTGCGTTCGGCGCGATGGCCTTTACCATCGGCAAATACGGCCTGGCCTCGCTTGTTCCGCTGGCAAAGCTGATGGGCTCGTTCTACCTGACCTGCGCGCTGTTCGTCTTCGTCGTGCTCGGCCTGATCGCGCGCCTGACCGGCTTCTCGATCTTCAAGTTCATCGCCTACATCAAGGAAGAACTGCTGATCGTGCTCGGCACCAGCTCGTCGGAGAGCGCGCTGCCTGCACTGATGCGCAAGCTTGAGAAACTCGGCTGCTCGAAGCCGGTGGTCGGCCTGGTCGTGCCAACCGGCTACTCATTCAACCTGGACGGCACCAACATCTACATGACGATGGCCGCCCTGTTTGTCGCGCAGGCAACCAACACCGACCTGACCTTCACGCAGCAGATCACCATCCTCGGCGTGGCGATGCTGACCTCGAAGGGCGCGTCAGGCATTACCGGCGCGGGCTTCATCACGCTTGCCGCGACGCTGGCGGTGGTGCCGACCATTCCGGTTGCCGGCATGGCGCTGATCCTGGGCATCGACCGCTTCATGAGCGAGTGCCGCGCGCTGACCAACTTCATCGGCAACGGGGTGGCCACGGTGGTCGTGTCGAAGTGGGAAAACGAACTCGACGAGAACCGCCTTGCGGAAGAACTCGCGTCCCCTTCGCACCATCGGCATGAGGATCAAGTGGCGGTCGTCCGCAAGGTCGCCTGAGTCACTTCAGCCTGAAGATCATGTCAACCGGTTGGGCCAGCTTGATGATGTCGATCGCAAGCAGGTCCTTCCGGTTGTAAGCACTCCGCGTTCCCGAGCCGGAATAACGCATATCGCTGGGGGCCAGGCCCATGGCCCGGCTCAGGTTCTTCAGGTCGCCCAAGGTGACCGCGGTGACCGCTCCCAGCCTCATCCCCTCCCCTTTCGCCATCGCCGCTGCCTTGCGGCGCGCCGCGGCCATTGCCTGCGCGACCAGCTCCATCTCCACCTTCTCGCGCTCGGTCGTGTCGAACGACGTGGCGAAGCCATCGAGGTTGGGCATGTCGATCAGCGGACCGACCAGCCCTGCCCACTTGAACAGGTCGGCCACCTTGATGTGGACGCCCGAGCGCAGGTCGTAGCTGGGCGCCCCCGCAGCGCCGTCCGCGCCCTTTTTCAGGTCCTTGCGAATATCCCGGATGTCGACATCCCCGGCCGCCACCCCCAGTCCCTCGGCCAACGCGCGGATCTGCGCAATGCGGGCCTCGACCACTGCCCGTGCGACGGCCGGGTCGCTATCGTTTGCGATAATTTCGAAATCGATTTCGCCCAGGTCGGGCATCACACTGCTTGCACCGGTACCGCTGGCGTGCACGAACGGGTAAGCCGGCAAGTCTGACGCCACGGCGGAGAACGGAAAGGCGCCAAGCGCGGCGATGAGGGCGACGATTTTAAGCATTGAGTCTCCAGACAATTGAACATTATCGAAAACCGGAGCATAAGATAAGTAGACAATGTTGTCTATAGTATTTATTGACGCGCGCTCTGCCATCGAATTTATGTAGACAACTGTATCTAGACAGACTAATCTACGACTTATCGCGATTTGAAAGACTGCCATGACCACGACGCCTGCCACCCCCAAGCCGACCGCTGCCGAACTGGATCTGCTCCAGGTTCTGTGGCCGCTCGGCTCCGCAACCGCCAAGCAAGTGCATCAGGANNCGTTCCCACGTGTATGCGCCGGCGCAGGCGCAGGATTCGCTGCAGACCAACTTGCTCAAGGACCTGATTCAGAAAGCATTCTCGGGCTCGGCCAAGGCGCTGGTGCTGGCGGCGCTGCGCAGCGGCATCTCCAAAAAGGAGCGTGAAGAAATCGAAAAACTGCTGAAAGAGGAAGATCAATGAGCCCCTACGCCTCGCTGGTCGTCAGCAGCCTTGGCTGGACGCTGCTGCATTTCCTGTGGCAAGGCCTGCTGCTCGGTTGCGCCACCGGCGTCATGCTGACCCTGATGCGCAATGCTCGGCCGGAACATCGCTACGCGCTCGCATGCACCGCGCTGCTGCTGTGCCTGGCCTGGCCCGCCTTTGATTTCTACCTGCGCCTGCAAGATGCCGCCGCCGCCGCCGCCATTGCCGGCTTCGCCGGCATAGCCCATGCACCCGGCTTGAAAGAGGCGACTGTCTCGAGCTATCTGCAAGCCAAGCTGATCCTGATTGTCGGGCTGTGGGCGGTCTGCGCAAGCGCGCTGGCAATCCGTATCGGCCTGGGCCTGCTCTGGGTCAAGCGCGCCGCGCAGCGCCACGCCGGCAATGCTCACTGGCAGGAACGGCTTGAACGCATGGCGGAGCAGTTCGGCATTACGCGCAACGTGCGCCTGCGCGTGGTCCAGGACTTGTCGAGCCCGATCACGGCCGGCTGGTGGCGTCCGGTGGTGCTGGTTCCAGCGTCATTGATGACAGGCATGCCGGCGCACCTGCTGGAAGCCTTGCTGGCGCACGAACTGGCGCACGTCCGGCGTCTCGACTACCTGGTCAACCTCGGCCAGAACGTGGTCGAGACCCTGCTCTTCTATCACCCGGCCGTGTGGTGGATTTCGGGGCGGATCCGCGACGAACGGGAACAGATTGCAGACGATATCGCTGCATCACAGCTGGGTGAGCCGCGCCGGCTGGCGCTTGCCCTGTCCGAACTGGAACGGCTCCAGTTCTCACCGCATCACCTGGCGCAGGCCGCCAATGGAGGAGACTTAATGACCCGCATTAAAAGACTGGTTCGACCGGACACGCAGGCCCTTAACTGGAAGGCAGCCATTCCCGTCCTTGGACTTGCGGCAGGACTGCTGACCGCCTGCGCAAGTACCGCGCCGGATATGGCGAAAGCGGAGAAGATCCACGCAGTCGCCGACTTCAGTAGCTGCGCCAAGCCGGTGTGGCCGGCGCAATCGCTGAAGAACGAAAACCAGGGGACGGTGGCGCTGTCATTCCTGATCGGCACCGATGGAAAGGTGAAGGATTCCTCGATCTTCAAGAGCAGCGGTTTTGCACCGCTGGACGAGGCCGCGCGCACCGGCATCGCGAAGTGCACCTTCAAGCCGGCGACGGTTGCTGGACAGCCGGTTGAGGACTGGATGAAGATGCAGTACGTGTGGACACTGCATTAGTCGAGTCGTCTGCGGAAAAGCAAACGGGGTGCAATAGCACCCCGTTTTTTTGTTTCCGGCAGTATTACACCGCGCTGGTATCCAGCTTCGCCTGCGTTGCCTCGACAAGCTGTTCCTTGGTGACGCCTGGCGCCAGTTCAATCAGCTTCAGGCCGCCGTCAGTCACTTCGATGACGCCCAGGTCGGTGATGATCAGGTCCACCACGCCCACCCCGGTCAGCGGCAGGTCGCAGTTATGCAGGATCTTCGGCGAGGTGCTGCCGTCCTTGGCGGTGGCGACGTGTTCCATCACCACGACCACGCGCTTGACGCCGGCGACCAGGTCCATCGCGCCGCCCATGCCCTTGACCATTTTGCCCGGAATCATCCAGTTGGCCAGGTCACCCTTCTCCGACACTTGCATCGCGCCGAGGATTGCCAGGTTGATCTTGCCGCCACGGATCATGCCGAAGGAATCGGCCGAGCTGAAGTAGGCCGAGCCGGGCAGCGCCGTCACGGTCTGCTTGCCCGCGTTGATCAGGTCGGCATCAACTTCGCTTTCGGTGGGGAACGGGCCGATGCCGAGCAGGCCGTTCTCCGACTGCAGGAATACTTCGATATCTTTCGGCACGTAGTTTGCCACCAGGGTCGGCAGGCCGATACCGAGGTTGACGTAGTAGCCGTCTTTCAGTTCTTTCGCCGCGCGCGCGGCCATTTGATCACGAGTCCAAGCCATGTTCTTCTCCGGATTCTGTCTTAGTTGGCACGCACGGTGCGCTGTTCGATGCGCTTTTCCGGCGTTGGGTTGACGACGATGCGATGCACGAAGATGCTCGGCAGGTGCACCTGGTCCGGATCGATCTCGCCCACTTCGACCAGCTTTTCGACTTCGACGACGGTAATCTTGCCCGCCTGCGCCACGTTCGGATTGAAGTTGCGCGCGGTCTTGCGGAACACCAGGTTGCCGGCGCGGTCTGCCATATAGGCCTTGACCAGCGACACATCGGCCACCAGGCTGCGCTCCATGACGTACTGTTCGCCGTCGAATTCGCGCACTTCCTTGCCTTCGGCAACGATGGTGCCGACGCCGGTCTTGGTGAAGAACGCCGGGATGCCGGCGCCGCCTGCGCGCAGCTTTTCAGCCAGCGTGCCTTGCGGGGTGAATTCCAGTTCCAGTTCGCCGGCCAGGTACTGGCGCGCGAATTCCTTGTTTTCGCCGACGTAGGACGAAATCATCTTCTTGATCTGGCGCGTGCTCAGCAATTGTCCGAGGCCGAAGTCGTCGACGCCGGCATTGTTCGAGATGACGGTCAGGCCGGTGACACCGGAATCGCGCAGCGCGAGGATCAGCGCTTCGGGAATCCCGCACAAACCGAAGCCGCCGACCGCGATGGTCTGGCCGTCCTTGACGATGCCCGCCAGCGCGGAGGCCGCATCAGGATAAACTTTATTCATTCGCGTGTCCCTTATTATGGTTAACTGCTGAGTAGATTCTCAGCATAAAATACGCAAGCCAAAAGCACAATACCGTAGAAATACTCGCAACCCACAACCCCGCCGCGCCTTAATTTTCATCAGATGACCGTATCCTACGCTATTGATTACGAAACGATATTCAAGCACGCGCCGGTTGGCATGTGCATCTCGGTCAACCGCGTAATTCAGTCGTGCAACGAAGCCCTGACGTCAATGTTTGGCTACGGCCACGCGGACCTCGACGGCAAGTCGTTCCAGGTACTGTATCCGACGATGGACGAGTTCCTGCGCACCGGCGACCGCATTATTCCGATTATGAATACAAAAGGCCGATATTCGGACGAACGTATCATGAGGAGGAACAATGGCGAGCTGTTCTGGTGCCACGTCAGCGGCCGCGCGCTCGATCCGAAGGACCCATTGGGTGCTGGTGTGTGGACGTTCGAGGATGTCAGCGAGAAGCGCCCCGTCACGGCCGAGCTGACCCCGCGCGAACGCGAAATCGCCGCCCTGCTGGTGGAAGGCAAGACCAGCAAGATCATCGCCCGCGATACGGGCCTCAGCCCGCGCACCGTCGAGATGCACCGCGCCAAGCTGATGCGCAAGTTCAGCGCCGCGACCTCGTCCGAACTGGTCCACAAGCTGGTCGGCGTGTCGCGCTAGACCGTATGAAATCCGATTAGCGGCGCCAGGTTCCAGCTTGACGTACGGCGCGCGGCGTCTCACGCGACAAGCGCAGGCTGCATCATGCGCTGTTCGAGGTCCGCGAAACTCATCGGCTTGCCGAACAACCAGCCCTGCCCGAACTCGACCCCGCGCTGCCGCAGGAATTGCGCCTGCGCCTCGGTCTCCACGCCTTCCGCGATCAGGCGTAGCTTGAGGCCCTTGGCCATTTCAATGATGTGCTGCACCACGTGGCTGGTCGGCGCCTCGGTGGCGATGGCATCGACGAAGGTCTTGTCGATCTTCAGGTAATCGACGTCGAGCGTCTGCAAATACGACAAGCTCGAGTAGCCGGTACCGAAGTCGTCAATGGCGATGGCATATCCCCGTGCCCGGATGTCCTGCGTCACGCAGCGCGCGAGATTGGCGTCCACTAAACCGCGTTCGGTGATTTCGACGATGATGCTGCGCGTGGTCGCGCCTGTCTTGTTCAGCAAGCGATCGAGCTGTTTGGGTAGTTCGGGGGAATGCATGTCGGCGGCGGCGAGATTGATGGCGATGTGAAAATCTGGATGGCGATTCAGGAAGGTGCCGGCATCGCGCGCGACAAGCTCGAAGACCTGTTGCGTAATGAGGCTGATGATCCCGTTGTCTTCTGCAAGTGGAATGAAGAAATCGGGCTGGACCAGTTCGCCTCCTGCCCGCTGCCAGCGAACCAGCGCTTCGGCGCCAACCCAATCGCCCGTTTGCAGGTCCACGATCGGCTGGTAGAGAAGAAAGAACTCGCCCCGCTTCAGCCCTGCCTTGATCGCAGCAGGGATGGCCAGCTGGACGCTTGCCAGCAGCAGTACCGCGGCGGCAAGCACGCATCCGGCGACAACACCGACCGGCACCAACCGCCACGCCACCTCGCGCGTACGGGAGTTCAGGTAGTTGATCGGAACAGCAGCCAGCGAAGCGGTCCGGTATCGCTGCGACCGCGTCACCGCCACCAGGTATCCATCCTCGATGAAGGTCGTTTCGGCCCCATTCCCCAATCGCTTGATCCAGTCGCGATTGATAAAGCCACGCGCAGTCATTGGTGCCGGGTCCGCGAAGTGGAAGACCGCGAGCGACACATCGCGTTCGGTGGTTGTGATATCGATCGGAAGATCTTTATGGATGATGGCCACATAGTCATTCCGCCC
>CXWL01099271.1_pt1 | contig 15659 bp, 12 predicted proteins | sample 590931 | NCBI WGS metagenome assembly CXWL01 (sample SAMEA3498368, study PRJEB10139) | groundwater metagenome | biome: water well; material: biofilm material | place: Germany | collected 2015-04-27 | reverse complement strand
GATCGAGGCGAACAGCCGGACCGAGTCGCTGCTGACCCAGTCGCAGTCGCTGGCGCAAGAGCTTCAGCAGACCAACCAGGAGCTGGCCGAAAAGGCGCGCCTGCTGTCCGAGCAGAACATCGAGGTGGAACGGAAGAACCGCGAGGTGGAGCAGGCCAAGCTGGCGCTGGAAGAGAAGGCAACCCAGCTGGCACTGTCGTCCAAGTACAAGTCCGAGTTCCTGGCCAACATGTCGCACGAGCTGCGCACCCCGCTCAACTCGCTGCTCATCTTGGCCCAGCAGCTGTCCGACAACCCCGAGGGCAACCTGTCGGGCAAGCAGGTGGAATTCGCCAAGACCATCCACGGCTCAGGCTCCGACTTGCTCACCCTGATTAACGACATTCTCGACCTGTCGAAGATCGAGTCCGGCACCGTGACGCTGGACGTGTCCGAGTACCGTTTCTCGAACCTGCGCAACTACGTCGACCGCACCTTCCGCCACATGGCCGAAGCCAAGCACCTCGGCTTCACGGTCGAACTGGCCGACGCCCTGCCGACCGCGGTGATGACCGATACCACGCGCTTGCAGCAGGTGTTGAAAAACCTGCTGTCGAACGCGTTCAAGTTCACCAGCCATGGCCAGGTCGCGCTGCAGATTTCGCTGGTCACCAGCGGCTGGACGTCCGACCACCCGAACCTGGTGCACGCCGACGCGGTGCTGGCGTTCTCGGTCAAGGATACCGGGGTCGGTATCGCGTCCGACAAGCTGCAGCTCATTTTCGAAGCGTTCCAGCAGGCCGACGGCTCGACCGCCCGCAAGTACGGCGGCACCGGCCTAGGCCTGTCGATTTCGCGCGAACTGGCGCGCCTGCTGGGCGGCGAGATCCGGGTCGAATCGGTGGTCAACTCCGGTTCCACCTTCACCTTGTTCCTGCCTTACAACCGCGCCGGCTTCATCAACTACGACCAGGCGCGCCAGCCGCAGCCTGCGCGCATGGCGCCACCGGCCCAAGTGGTGTACGCCAACACACTGCAACTGGAGANNCCGGGCGATCCGTCGGTGCTGATCGTCGAGGATGACGAACGGTTCGCCGAGATCGTGCTCGAGTTCGCGCGCGAGAAAAACTTCAAGGGCATCGTCACCCACCTGGGCGACTCGGTGCTGTCGATGGCGCGCGACTACCTGCCGTCGGCGATCCTGCTCGACCTCGACCTGCCCGACATCGACGGCTTCACGGTGCTCGATCGCCTGAAGCGCGACCCGAGCACGCGCCATATCCCGGTGCATGTGATGTCGAGCCTGCGCGAGCGCGAACGCGCCCTGCGCCAGGGAGCCATCTCTTACATCAACAAGCCGGTCGGGCGCGAAGCGCTGCAGGAGGAATTCACCCGCATCCAGAAGTTCCTGATGGGCGGCAAGCGCAGCCTGCTGGTGGTCGACGACGAGAAGATGCAGCGCGACTCGATCGTCGCGCTGATCGGCGACTCGGACCTGCGCATCGTCGCGGTGGAGACTGGCCAGGCGGCGTTGGAGGCGCTGCGCACATCGCACTTCGACTGCATGGTGCTGGATCTGACCCTGCCCGACATCAGCGGCTTCGACCTGCTCGACGTGATCGGCAAGGATCCGAACCTGCGCGATCTGCCGATCGTGATCTACACCGCCAAGGAATTGAGCCGCAAGGAAGTCACCAAGCTCAAACGCTACGCCAAGACCATCGTGATCAAGGATGCGCGCTCGCCCGAGCGCCTGCTCGACGAGACGGCCCTGTTCCTGCACCGCTCGCACGCATCGCTGCCGGAGCTGCAGCGCCGCATGCTCGANNGAGATCCACGCCGCCGACGGCGGCCTGGCCGGGCGCAAGGTGCTGATCGTCGACGACGACCTGCGCAATATTTTCGCCCTGTCCTCCCTGCTCGAGCGCCAGCAGATGCAAGTCTCGTTCGCCGAAAACGGCCGCGACGGCATCGAGGTGCTGGAAAAGGACCCGACCATCGAGATCGTCCTGATGGACATCATGATGCCGGAGATGGACGGCTACGATACGATGCGCGCGATCCGGCGCATTCCGAAGTTCAAGTCGCTGCCGATCATCACGCTNNCTGCTGTCGCTGATGCGCGTGTGGCTGCATTGATCGGGGCGATGATCGTGGAAGGCGGCCTGGCGACCGAAGAACTTGAAATCGAACTGCTGCTGGAAGCGTTGTTCCAGCGTTTCGGCTACGATTTCAGGTCCTACGACCGGCCGACGCTGCGGCGCAAGCTGCACGAAGTCATGCAGGCGCGTGGACTGAACACCGTCTCGTCGCTGCAGGACCGGGTGCTGCACGACCCGGGCGTCGGCGCGGCGCTGTTGCGCGCGCTGTCGGTGCNNTGCCTGCGCGCCTCGGCGGTGCCGAAAGTATGGCTGGCCGAATGCGCCGGTCCCGAGGAAGCATGGTCGCTCGCGATCCTGCTGGCCGAGGAGCAGCTGCACTTGCGTACCGAGATCTACGCCACCGTCGCCAACGAGGAAATGCTGGCGGCGGCGACCCTGGCCAGCTTCCCGTCCGAGCGCATGGCCGAGTACCAGGAAAGTTACTTCAAGAGCGGCGGCACGGCCCAGCTGACCGATTATTTCGACGTCAGGGATGGCCGCGCGAGCTTGCAGGCATCGCTGCGCAACCGCATCACCTGGGCGCAGTACAACCTGGTGACGGATGCCTCGTTCAACGAGTTCCAGGTGATCATCTGCCAGCGCGCCCTGCCCGACTTCGGACCGATGTTGCGCCAGCGCGTGCTGCGGCTGTTCCACGACAGCCTGTCGCTGTTCGGCGTGCTGGGAATCGATCGCGCGATCGCCGACGGCGATCCGCTTGCAGCCAGCTACCAGGCGGTGTTCCCGCACCAGCCGTGGTACAAGCGGATCGCTTGATACGGACGTGACTAAGGCCGTCCCGCCGTCGGCCGCGCGGCGATCCGGTCGCGCCATTCCTGCAGGTTGGTCATCCCTTCCTCCCCCGGCCGGAACTTCATCAGCCCGCGCGCGAATTCGAGCGCGCAGAACGCGGTGATGTCGGCCACCGTAAACCGCTGCCCCGCCACGTACCGATGATTGGCCAGTTCGCCATCGAGCCAGCGCGCTGCGTCGCGCATCTTTTCGCCCTGCGAAGCGCCGAATTCGGGNNTCGGCGCGCCGGTCGGCCATCTCGATGAAGGCGCGCTCCTCGAAGCCCTCGCCCATCAGGTTCGGTTCCGGATGCATCCCTTCCAGGAAGGTGCAGATCGCACGCGTTTCGCACAGCACGCGGCCGTCGTCGAGTTCCAGCGCGGGCACCCGCGCGAGCGGATTCTTGGCGATGAACGATGCGCTGCGGTGTTCGCCGGCGCCGAGGTCGATCAGGACGTTCTCGATCCCGCCGATGCCTTTCTCGGCGATGAACATGGTGACGCGGCGCGGGTTCGGTGCAAAGGTGCTGATGTACAGTTTCATGCAGTCTCCAGGTGGGTTCAAGCGTTACGTGATTGGCCGGTTTCGAGCATGCTGCGTGCGCCGGCGGCGAATTTTTCCGCGTCTTCCGCGCTCAGGTCGCGCTGCGACGGCGGCTGCAGCAGGCCTTGCCGGACCGCCGGGCGCCGGCGGATCGCATCGACCCAGCGCTGCAGGTGCGGCAGCTCGTCGATCGATACTCCGGACCAGTTGTGGGTGCGCACCCAGGCCCAGTTGGCGATATCGGCGATCGAATAATCGCCGGCCAGGTATTCGTTGTCTTTCAGGCGTCCGTCGAGAACCCGGAACAGGCGTCGGCTCTCACCCTGGTAACGGTCGATCGCCGGCTGGATCTTCTCGGGGAAATAGCGGTAAAACACGTTCGCCTGCCCCATCATGGGCCCGATCCCGCCCATCTGGAACATCAGCCATTGCAACACCAGCGAGCGGCCTTTGACATCGCTCGGCATCAGGCGTCCGGTTTTCTCGGCCAGGTAGATCAGGATCGCGCCCGACTCGAACACCGCGAAATCCTCTTCCGCGCGGTCGACGATGGCCGGGATGCGGCCGTTCGGACTGATCGCCAGGAACCACGGTTCCTTTTGCGTGTTCTGCTGCAGGTCGAGCGTGTGCAACGTATATGGCAGCGCCAGTTCTTCCAGTGCGATGGATACCTTGTGGCCGTTCGGCGTGGCAGCTGAGTACAGGTCGATCATGGTTATCCCTTCTGATTTGATGGCCGTGCAGCAGAACGAGATCATAGCCCAGATTCGGCGCCGTCCGCTGCGCGCGCTTGCGTTGACAGGCATCGGCTTTCGCTTTAGATTGCCTGAACAGCTTCGCCGCGCAGCCAGCCCGCGCCTGTCATTACAAAAGGATCTTCATGCATCGCAGCCTGATTTCAGCCGCAGTACTTGCATTGGCCGGCCTGTGCGCCCAACCAGTGATCGCAGCCCCCGCCGCGCAAGCCACCACGCAGCTGCCGCGCAGCGTGCGCCCGCTCCATTACGATGTGGCGATTACGCCGGACGCCGGCCGTTCCACGTTCACCGGCAAGGTCGCCATCACGCTCGACGTGTTGACGCCGACCGCATCGATCACGCTCAATGCGGCCGACCTGGCGTTTTTGCGGGCCACGCTGGCGCCTGCCGCGGGCGGTGCGCCGATGACGGCCACCGCCAGCGTCGACGCCGACGCGCAGACCGCGACCTTCCGCTTCGCCAGGCCGGTCGCCAAGGGCCGCTACCGGCTCGCGCTCGATTACACAGGAGTGATCGGCCAGCAGGCGGTAGGCCTGTTCTCGCTCGATTACGACAGCGCGGCCGGCAAGAAGCGCGCGCTGTACACCCAGTTCGAAAACTCCGATGCGCGTCGCATGATCCCTTCCTGGGACGAGCCGGCCTACAAGGCCAGCTTCGCGCTGGAAGCGACCATCCCGGCCGGCCAGATGGCCGTCAGTAACATGCCGGCCGCGAAAACCAGCGTGCTGCCCGACGGCCGCAGCGTGGTCAGGTTCGCAGCCACCCCGAAGATGTCGACCTACCTGCTGTTCTTCGGCCTCGGCGAATTCGAGCGCGCCACGGCCATGGCCAATGGCACCGAACTGGGCGTAATCACCACCAAGGGCGGTGCCGCGCAGGCCGCGTTTGCGCTCGATGCGTCGAAGATGCTGATCGGCGAATACAACCGCTACTTCGGCGTGCGCTACCCGCTGCCCAAGCTCGACAACGTGGCGGCGCCGGGACGCAGCCAGTTCTTCGGCGCGATGGAAAACTGGGGCGCCATATTCACGTTCGAATACGCGATGCTGCTCGACCCGGCCATCTCGACCCAGGCCGACAGGCAGGAGGTGTTCGCCACCGTCGCCCACGAGATGGCGCACCAGTGGTTCGGCAACCTGGTCACCATGCAGTGGTGGGACGACCTGTGGCTCAACGAAGGCTTCGCCTCGTGGATGGAAAGCCGCATGACGGCGCGCCTGCATCCCGAATGGAACACCGCGCTGAACGCGGTCAACGTGCGCGAACAGGCCATGGCGCGCGATTCGGTGGCGACAACCCACTCGGTGGTGCAGCACGTCGAGACGGTCGAACAGGCCAGCCAGGCGTTCGACGACATCACCTACCAGAAAGGCGAGGCGGTGATCCGCATGCTGGAGAACTACGTCGGCGAGCAGGCCTGGCGCAACGGCGTGCGCTCGTACATGCGCGAACATGCGTATAAAAATACTGTCTCGGACGACCTGTGGCGCAAGATCGAAAAAGCGGCAGGCAAGCCGGTCACCGCAATCGCGCACGACTTCACCCTGCAGCCGGGCGTGCCGCTGATCCGGGTCGACGGCGCCGCCTGCAAGGGCGGCAGCACCAGCATAGAGCTGACGCAGGCGGAGTTCAGCCGCGACCAGCCGAACAAGAAGGCGCTGCGCTGGCGCGTGCCGGTGACGCTGCAGGCGACCGGTTCCAGCCACCAGGTGCGCGCGCTGGTCGCGGGCGGCAAGGCGAGCGTGAGCGTGCCGGGCTGCGGCACGGTTGTCGTCAACGCCGGCCAGGCGGGCTACTACCGCACGCTCTACGCGCCGAAGCATTTCAGCGCGCTGGCCGCGGGCTTTCCCGGCCTCGCGCCGATCGACCAGATCGGCCTGCTGTCGGACAGCTGGTCGCTGGGCCTGGCCGGACTGCAGCCGACGTCGGACTTCCTCGACCTCGCCGTTGCGGCCACGCCGGCGGCCGACCCGCAGGTTTGGGGCAAGATCGCCGGGGTGTTCAGGACCATCCACGGCCACTATGCGGGCGATCGCCAGCGCCAGCAGCGCTTCGCCAGTTTCGCCATCGGCCGGCTGGCGCCGGTCTTCAAGCAGGTCGGCTGGAACGCGCGCGACGGTGAGAACGCGACCGTGGCCAACCTGCGGGCCGACCTGATCGAGACCCTGAGCGCGCTTGACGATGCTGCCACCGTGGCCGAGGCGCGCCGGCGCTATGCCGCGCCGGCGTCCGACCCGCAAGCGTTGCCAGGCGCCCTGCGCAAGACCATCATGGGGGTGGTGGCGGCGCATGCCGATGGCGCGGCCTGGGATGGNNAGCCTGCTCGCATCGGCCGGCAACCCTGCGCTGGCGCGGCGCGCCCTGGCGCTGGCGATGACGGACGAACCAGGCCTGACCAACAGTGCGGCGATCCTGGCACAGGTGGCGCAAGACCACCCGGAACTCGCGTTCGATTTCGCGCTGGCGAACATGGCCAAGGTCAACGAACGGGTCGATGCGACCTCGCGCAGCCGCTACTTCCCGCGCCTGGCGGCCGGTTCATCCGATCCGGCGACGATCGCCAAGCTCGATGCCTACGCCGGCGTCAACCTGGCGGCCGGTTCGCGGCGCGACGCCGACACCGCGATCGCCGGAATCCGCGACCGCATCAAGGTGCGCGCCGAGCGCTTGCCGGCCATCGATGCGTGGCTGGCAGCCCGCGCANNCCATCGCGCCGCCCCCGGCGCCGGCGCCTTCTTTCGACAACGCCGCCGGCTGGTACCGCCAGGCCGCCGCCGCGGGCGGCACGGTGCTGGCCATCGATCCGGCGCAATCGCTGATCGCCGTCACCGTGCGGCGCGGCGGCCCGCTGGCGCGCCTCGGCCACGACCATGTGGTGGCCAGCCGCGACGTGACTGGGTTCGCCGCACCCGCGCTGGGGCGCGCCGATTTCAGCTTCCGGCTCGACCGGATGAGCGTCGACGAGCCGGCGCTGCGGCGCGAGGCCGGCCTCGACACCCAGCCGCGGGATGACGCGATCGCCGGAACCCGCGCCAACATGCTGACGCGGGTGCTGGAAGCCGAACGGTTTCCAGTCGTCGCGCTGCACGCGCAGCGCATTCCCGGCCCCGGCCAGCCGATGCGGCTGGCGGTCACGCTGCATGGCGTGACACGCACGGTGACGGCGCCGGCCCTGGTCGAACACAGCGCGGATGGAGTGACCGCGTCCGGCACGCTGGCATTGCGCCAGACCGATTTCGGCATCGTGCCGCTGTCCATCATGGGCGGCGCGCTGACGGTGCAGGACACGATCGAGCTGCGTTACCGGATCGTGGCCCGGGCGCCGCGCTAGTCCTGCCCGCCCTGCTTGCGCGCCGGGATATCCGCCTTGCGCCCGGCGATCCACGCGTCGAGCTTTTCCGCGCTGCCGGCCGGCAGGTGCAATCCCAGCTTGGAGCGGCGCCACAGCATGTCCGCCGCGCTGGCCGCCCACTCGTGCGTCATCAGGTAGTCGGCTTCCGCCGCGTACAGGCCCGGCACGATTTCGGGCCCCAGGTCGGACAGCCTGCGGCAGCCTTCCAGCAAGGTCGTGATGCGGGTGCCGTAAGCGCGCGCATAGCGGCGCACCAGCGCCGGCGACAGCCAGCCGTAACGCTGCTGCATCGTAGCGGCCCACTGGTCGAATTCGAGCACTCCGCGGTTCGACGGCCGCTCGCCGAACAAGTCGCCGCCGGGCAGGCAGGCATCCGAGGTCCAGCCGCCGTTGCGGTTGCCCAGGCGCGGGCCGATCCAGTCGACCGCTTCCTCGGCCAGCTTGCGGAAGGTGGTGATCTTGCCGCCGAAGACCGTCAGCAGCGGCGCGCCGTCGGTGTCGTGCGCCAGCCGGAAGTCGCGCGTGGCGGCCTGCGCGCTGGCGGCCGCGTCCTCCACCAGCGGACGCACGCCGGAATACGACCACACCACGTCGGCGCGGCCGATCGGCTGCCGGAAGTAGCGGTTCGCCAGCTCGCACAGGTAGCCGACTTCGGCGTCGCTGATGGCCACTTCGTCGAGGTTGCCCTTGAAGGCAAGGTCGGTGGTGCCGATCAGCGTGAATTCGCGCTCGTAGGGAATTGCGAACACGATGCGTCCGTCAGGATGCTGGAAGATATACGCGAACGGATGCTCGAACAGGCGCCTGACGACGATATGGCTGCCCTTGATCAGGCGCAGCGAATGATGCGGCGGCGCGCCGGTCGCGCCCTGCAGGAAACGGTCGGCCCACGGCCCGGTCGCGTTGACCAGGCAGCGCGCGTTGACCCGGGTCTGGCGGCCGTCGGCCCCGGTCAGCGTGGCGCTCCAGTGCAGCGGATGGCGCTGCAGGCCGCTGCACAGCGTACGGGTCAGCACCGCGGCGCCGCGTTCGCGCGCGTCCAGCGCGGCGAGCACCACCAGCCTGGCGTCGTCGACCCAGCCGTCCGAATATTCGAAGCCGCGCGTGAAGCCGTCCTTGAGCGCCTCGCCGGCCGGATGCCGGCGCAGGTCCACCCCGCGCGAGCCGGGCAGGAATTCGCGCCGCGCCAGCCGGTCGTACAGGAACAGGCCGGCCCGGATCAGCAGCGCCGGGCGCTGTCCGGCGTCGTGCGGCATCACGAAACGCAGCGGCCACATGATGTGCGGCGCGCTGCGCAGCAGCAGCTCGCGTTCGATCAGCGCCTTGCGCACCAGGCCGAAGGCGTGCTGTTCCAGGTAGCGCAGGCCGCCGTGAATCAGCTTGCTCGAAGCCGACGAGGTGTGCGCGGCCAGGTCGTCNNTTGATCCCGCCGCCCACCACCAGCACATCGCAATCGATTCGTTCAAGGGTCTCGCCCATCCGCCGCTCCTGTCTGCTCCGTAACGCAGTGCCATTGTGGTCCAAAACAGCCATCCTGATCGGATTATTCGGCGCCGTCGCCATGCTTCCGCAAACTTCGGCGCCTTGTCGATCAAGTCGAACGGCGATCTTGTAAAATCGTGGCATGACGACTTCCACGGACCACACGCGCGCATGGGTGCGCATGCCATCGGGCAAGCGGCTCGACCTGCTGAACCCGACGCCGGACGATTGGGAAGATGAAGACCTGGCGCTCGGCCTGGCCCGCACCTACCGCTGGGGCGGCCATTCGGCCTGGCCGCTTCCCTTGTCGGTGGCGCAGCACTCGATCACGGTGATGCTGCTGCGGCGCGCCGCCTCCCCCACCCGGCTGGCGCCGCTGGCCGAACTGCGCGAACTGCTGCACGACGCCGAGGAAGGCTTGCTCGGCTTCGACTGCATCTCGGTGCTCAAGCCCTTCCTGGGCGACGGTTTCCGCGACCTGACCACGCGCCTCGACCGCGCGGTGTTCCTGCGCTATGGCCTGCCGGCATGGACGCCCGACGAGCACGCCATGCACAAGCGCGCCGACCGGCTGGCCGCGGCCAGCGAGGCGGTGCACGTGGTCGGCTGGTCGCCGCACGAAGTGTTGCACACCCTGAAGATCTGCGTGGCGCCGCTGTCCGACGATCCCTTGCAGGCCGTGTACGGGGGCAAGGCATGGGAACCGTGGTCGCCGGCATTGGCGCGCGACCGCTTCCTGGCCGAGCTGAACCGCCTGGCAGCGCGCATCTGAACCGGGCCTCCCGGCACCGCGCCAGTTCTTGCTCATCTTCAAGCCCGCCCTGCGCAGGACCGCTACGATAGGCGATGTCCGACCATTCCGCTCGGAAATTCCACGGAGCTCATCATGCCAGGCGCATTCATCCGATTAGGCGATAAAACCTCTCACGGCGGGACCGTGATCGAAGCATCCCCGACCACCACCTCGGGCCACATCGCGGTGGCGCGGATGGGCGACCAGACCGCCTGCCCGCTGCCCGGGCACGGCAGCAACCCGATCGCCGCCGGCGACCCGACCACGATCGTCGACGGCAAGCCGGTTGCGCGCCACGGCGACCTGACCGCCTGCGGCGCGACGCTGATCGCCAGCCAGCAGGCGACCAGGGACCTGGTCTAGCCATGGACAATTCGCCGCGCGCCGCGCGCCCCTGGCTCGGTATCGCCATCGCTGCCGGCGCCGTGTTCGGCGCTTGCTGGACCGCGTCCATCGCCTATTGGCGCGCATCGGGCAGCACGCCATCCGGAATGGCCATCGGCAGCCTGCTGCTGGGGCTGCCGGCTGCGATCNNGGCACGCCCGCGTGGTCCGCTGCCGCACATCGCCGCGGGCGCAGTCCGCCTGCGCGGCGGCGCTTCCCTCGAGGAGCTGGCCGAGGCGCTGCGCGCGAACGGCGCCCCGTGCGAACTCGACAATGAACTGAAGGACGAGGCCGGCTATCCGGTACTGAGCGGACGGGCCGACTCCTGCGACCCGCAGGCCGCGCGCGAAGCAATGACCCCGTGGCTGGCGCTGCGCGGCATGGCCGAACTCGTGTTNNGCCGCGCCGGCCGGGCGCGCAGCCATCGCGCTGCCGGTCCTGCAGCTTCACCTGGTTCTGCCGGCCCGGTGGCAAGCCGGGCCGCGCCAAGCCGCAGCCGACTGGCTGCTTCACCTGGTCGAGCTGCAAGGGTGGCCGGCGCAGCGCCTGATGCTGTCGCCGGCCTCGGCCGACGACGGCTTCAAGCTGCTCGACGCCGTCGCGCAGCAACATGGCCTGGTGCTGCTGGTCGCTTGCGAATCGCACGTCGGCGAAGACAGCGTGCGCGACTGGAGCGAGCGCGGCATCCTGTTTTCCGGCCGCACCCCGCGCGGGCAGGTCCCGGGCGAAGGCGCGGCCGGCTTGCTGCTGGCCGATGCCGCCCAGGCCGCCCAGCTCGCCCAGGAATCGCTGGTCACCGTGCACGGCGCCTGCGACGGCCGGCGCGGCGTCTCCGCCGATGCGCGCGGCAACATCGACAGCGAACTGCTGGCCGGCCTGGGCCAGCAGGCCCTGCAAGCGAGCAAGGTCGAGCCGGCCGACGTGACCACGCTGTGCGCCGACGCCGACCTGCGTCCGAGCCGCATGGGCGAACTGATGGGCATGGCGAGCACGCTGTTGCCGCGGCTCGAGCAATCGGCCCAGATGATGAGCGTCGGCGCCTGTTGCGGCAGCGCCGGTGCGGTCGGCCCGCTGGCGGCCCTGGCGCTGGCCGCGCACGACGCGCTCGCCAACGGCGGCCAGGTGCTGTGCGTGAGCAATTCGGACAGCCTGTACCGCTGCGCACTGGTGCTGCGCCCGGCCTGACTACATCGCATGGATCTCGTAGCGCACGTCCTTGCGGTGGTGCGCGCCGGCGCTGTCGCCGAGGAAGCTGTCCCAGCCGAGCAGCCCGCCGGCGCGCGCCGAGTCCAGGCTGACGCCCCTGGCGTCGGCCCCGCGCAGCACCAGTTCGACTTCATATTCCAGCGTCACGCCGGTGAACATGGTCAGCAGCTGGGCCAGCACGCGCGCCGCCTTGCCGCCCGGAAGGAAGGTTTCGAAACTGGCGCGGTCGAGCGGGCCCACGACCAGGCGCAGCCGCAAGTCGCGCTGCCAGGCGCGCGCGCCCACCACGGCGCTGGCGCCGAGCACCGCATTGGCCCCGCCCAGCGTGCTCTGCTGCTCCAGCGGCAAGGCGTACCAGTTGCCCACAAACTGTTCCATGCTCACCGGCTGGCCGAAATACTCCGACATCACGCGTGCGATCGACCCGGCCGAAGTCGGCCGATGCAGCATCGCGCCGCAAAAATAGCCGAGCGACTCGTCGAGCAAGCCCTCGCCGCCATCGTCCAGGCGCCCCTGAAGCGACGGGTTGCCGACCCCGGCCAGCGCCAGCAGCAGCGGCAGGAACTGGTCCTTGCCGTTCAGCTGGTATTTCAGTTCGAGCCGGTACTTGCGCCATGCTTCGTAAAACAGCGCCAGCACCCGGTTCGAGAACGTGTCGAGGAAGGCGCGCGGCCCTTCGTCCTTGTCGAACACCTGGTGCGCGGCGATCCGTTCGGTGTAATGGGCCGGCAGGCTGCCGCTCATCCCCAGCATGCCCATGAAGGCGGGCGTGATCCGGATGTACTTCAGCTCGGCCCGCTGCAGCGCCTCGCCCAGCGTTTTGGCGTCGCGCGCCAGTTCGCGCGGCTCCGGCTGCAGGGCTTCCAGCTGGCTGGCCGGAAAGCCGAGCGAGACCGAATTCTGGAAGCGCAGGAAATTGGCGAGCGCGGCTTCGTGCGGCACGCCATTGCGCTTGAGCCACAGTTCGAGCATCCGCACCGCCTGGAAGTATTCGAAGCGGTGCGGCTCGGCAAACAGGCGCTCGATTACACCAGGTTCAAATCGCCGCTTCTCGGTGTGCATCGCAACAGTTCCTCCCCGTTTTTCTTCGATACGACCACCAGCCGGGTGAAGCTGTTGGCGTGCACGTACAGTCCCAGGAAACGCTCGACGATATGGGCGAACGCGTGGATCCCGCTGCCGACGAACGCTTCCTCGTCGATGGTCAGGCGCACCTCGACGCCGCGCACCAGGCAGGGAAACGGATTGCCGGGCAGCCAGGCGTTGGCCGCCTGGTGGGCGATCGCGTCGATGCCGCTGATCTGGCGCTGCGAAATCGGCGAGCGCGGCAGGTCGTACAAGGTGAGCATTTCACGGAACGCCTCCAGCCCGCCGCCCGACAGCGACAGGTGGTTCAGCGACAGGTGCGAGATCAGGCGCCAGTGCGCGCCGCGGCCGCGCTGGAACCGGTACGACGGGCTCGGTTTGCGCAGGAAGCCGATCGCGCGGATGTTCGAACCGCCCGCCAGGAACAGGTCGCCGCCGCGCACGCCGTACGTGAGCGAAGCAGGCAGGTCGCGGTTGGTGCAGGTCAGGTCGATGCTGAGCGTGTCGGTCTCGACCGCGGCCGGATCGAAGTCGATGTCGACGATCGAGATCTCGGTCTCGTAGCCCGGGCTTTTTTCGGCCACCACGTCGTCGCGCCGCGTCACCCAGTAGTGGCCGTTCTTCTCCGGCGTCTGCCCGTGCCGCAAGGAATAGAACGGCCCGAACTCGACTACCGACTCGCCCTGCGGCGTCTGGCGCACCAGCCGCACCGAGTCGATCGACTGGACTTCGTAGGCGAATGCACGGCGCGCGTCGGCCAGCACCGGATAGCTTTCCGTCGTGTGCGTCAGGCGGATCGGCTCGCCGCGCTGGCGGAACAGGTTGACCACCGGCGTGCAGCCGAGCAGCACGTTGTTGGCCGACAAAGTGCCGAGCATGCGCGCGGTGTTCGAATCGGTGCGCAGGCCGGCCAGCGCCAGGTGCAAGGTCAGCTTCTTCGCGCCAACCGGCAGCACGGCGCAGATGGCTGCCAGGTCGATGTCGAAAAAGTTGAATTTTTCGGGAAAACAGAAATACTCCGTCAGCAATCGGTAGGCCGGGTGCGAACGGGCCGAAAAGGGGATCAGCGATTCGTCCTCGCCGAAGCCGGCCGGACCGACGGGGATTTTCGGCAGCGCGAGCCAGCGACCGCACTGGTCGGCCTCGGCGTAGGCCTTCACCGACCGCATGAACAAGGCGTCGCGCAGCGCCGCGCAGAACGATGGCTCGCCGTCGATGAACACGCGCAGCGACGGCACCCGCAGTTGCGCCAGCGCCAGTTGGTCGACGCCAACCTCGATCGTGATGCTGAGGCTGGAACTGGCCCCGGCCGGCGCCTGCACCGCCTCGGGCGCTTCGAAAATCGCCGAAAAGCCGGCGCCGGTGAGTGCCAGCGGCGCGACCGTGACCGGATAGGCGGTGCGGAAAATGCAGGCCCCGCCTTGCACCGGGCGCGAGTTCAGCTCGGTGCCGCGCGGGATCTCGGTGGCGGTGGTGAGCTGGGCCGCGCCGCCGCTGTGGTCGAACCGGGCGATCGAGCACGACGGGAACGGGCGCAGGTAGTGCGGGTACAGCACCTCGAACAGCGCCTCGGTGAACTGCGGATAGTCGTCGTCGAGCCGTTTCGACACGCGCGCGTTGAGCAGCGCGAACGACTCGATCATGCGTTCGATGTGCGGATCCTCGCAGACTTCCCCGGCGATCAGCAGGCGGCCGGCGATCTTCGGATAGCGCTCGGAAAACTCGCGCGAATAGCGGCGCAGGAATCCCAGTTCGCGTTCGTAATAGGGTAGCAAATCTTCCACGATTCCCCCACAAGCTGCGCGCGCAACACTGGCGCCAAGTGTTGAATTTATTGCCTACCGCACTCGCTTGGGTTGATCCGNNGCGCCGGCGCGCTCCGTCCATCCTCAAAAGGATCATGATGAGTACTGCCAGCAAGGTTCTATGGGGTGAGGGGCTGTTCTTGAGGCCACAGCATTTCCAGCAACAGGACCAGTATCACGAACACCGGCTGCACGAAACCGTCAAGGCCATGCATCCGTATGCATGGGGCGTCGGGCATCTCCGGCTCGACCGCGAGGCGCTGGTCGGCAATAGCTTGCGCGTGCTGGAACTGTCGCTGATTTTTCCCGATGGCGAAATCTATAACGCTCCCGGCAACGACGACCTTCCCGAAGCGGTCGACCTGAGCGAGCTGGGGCCGGGGCAGAGCGTCACGTTCTATGCCGCCCTGCCCGCGCTGAAGCATTTCGGCGGCAACTTCACGCCTGCCGGACAGGCCAACAATGGCGCGCGCTATGCCCAAAGCAGCGCGCAAACGCCGGACCTGTACACCCAGGCCGCGCTGGCCGAGCTGACCTACCTGAGGAAAACCCTGCGCCTGGTGGGCGAAGCCGATCCGCGCGACTCCTACGTCAATTTTCCGCTGGCGCGGCTGCGGCGCGTGTCGACCGGCGGCTTCGAGGTCGATCCGACCTTCATCCCGCCCAGCCTGTCGATTCGCAGTTCGCCGCTGCTGTTCCTGCAACTGCGGCGCCTGATGGACGCGCTGCAGGCGAAGGTGAGCGCCTTGCATGGCCACCATCGCGAGCCGAGCAAGAACGTGATCGAATACCGCTCCGGCGACATGTCCACCTTCTGGCTGCTGCATACGGCCAGCNNCGGCTGTACCAGCTGCTGCTGGGCCTGGCCGGTTCCCTGATGACGTTCTCGAAGCACTACGTGCTGTCCGACCTGCCGGTGTACCAGCATGCCGATCCCGGGCCATCGTTCGCGCAATTGCACCTGATCATCCGCGAGCTGCTCGACACCGTCATTTCGTCGAAGTACTTCGCCATCGCGCTGACCGAAACCAAGCCGTCCTACCACCACGGCGTGCTCGACTCCGGCAAGATCGACCAACGCACCGCGTTCTACCTGTCGGTCGCGGCCGACATGCCGGCGCTCGAACTGGTCGACGTGGTGCCGCTGCGCTTCAAGATCGGCGCGCCCGACGACGTGGAAAAATTCGTGCTCTCGGCCATGCCCGGCGTGCGCCTGCAGCATGCGCCGCAGGTGCCGGCCGCCGTGCCGGTGCGTCCCGACACCTGTTATTTCACTCTCGACAGCAAGGGCCCGATGTACGAACGCATGCTGCAGGCGCAGTCGATTTCGATCTATGT
>CXWL01124765.1_pt1 | contig 15660 bp, 6 predicted proteins | sample 590931 | NCBI WGS metagenome assembly CXWL01 (sample SAMEA3498368, study PRJEB10139) | groundwater metagenome | biome: water well; material: biofilm material | place: Germany | collected 2015-04-27 | reverse complement strand
TCTGCGGATAGTTTTAATTCAAATATTCGTCCGCTACTTGAACGCCGCATGGCCCATCTACCAAGACTTGATGCAACGCTGAAACGCTATATAGAGCGCGGCATTGAGGATCTCCCCAATCATCCTGATGTATGCCTATCCAATGTAAGGGGAATTGTTGATCGGGCGCTGGATTTGGTGTGGGCAGTAGAGCTGGAGGCAAAAAAGATACCGTCAGGCTGGTTTGATATGTGGAAACGTGCCGGGGAAACTGGCTTCGACGCTTGGAATGAGCAGTTTCCAACTCGTCGTGGACACCAAATCCGGTTACTACAATTGATGACAGGCACGGACAAAAGTATTGCAAGAGCAAAATTCGTCAGTAAGTCAGCTCATGTGCTGGTCAATGCTGCTCACGGATTCGGCGATTTTGGTCAGCATCTTGATGGGGCACCTGTCGATCTCGGCACAGCCTTCGCCGCTCTGACTGTCTGCGTCGAACTTGCGGCAGTACTGGATCGCGAACTCTGGAACGCTAAGGTGGAATCAGCATGATACAGACTGTCCCTGACAGCGTTAAGGCTCAACAGCTTTGCGAGTCCTTATCGAAAGAGGCCAGCCGTATTGAAGAGGATTGCATCCACTCGGCCAAGAGCCATTTCAATGCAGCAGATTGTTGGCGTAATCGCCATTACTGGTTCGGAGTACCGGCAACCATGCTTGGAGCCGCAGCCGGGGCCGCTATTGTTAAGGATTGGCCCGAAGCCGCACAAATACTCTCGCTTGCAGCGACCATACTTACCGGGCTACTGACCTTCCTAAAGCCTGGTGAGCAGGCGGCACAGCACAAAACTGTGGCCGACCAATATCTTGCCTTGAAAAATGATACGCGCGTTTTCCGGGAAGTGGATTTATTGCAGGTTGAGGGAACATCGGAACTTGCTGAAATGCTTAGGACGCTATCACAGCGCCGGAACGAACTGAATCAGGGTAGCCCGGAGATTCCAAGGGCAGCATTCGTTAATGCGCGTCGTGGGATTGAGGAAGGTGAAGCAAATTACCAAGTTGATCGAAAGGAATGATTTTGTCAGTACTCAGCTATTTGAGCCAGCGTGCGAGCGATGCAGTTCTAAACGGCACCGAAAAAACCTCAATCGACAAATCAATAGGTACGTTGAAGAATAGGTTGGATGCATATTTTGGCGATAAACTGAGCACGCATTTCCGCTTCGGTTCATCAACTCGTGGAACCATTCTGCCAAGGTCGATGGATGAACATTCTGATATCGATTACATGATTGTTTTTAAAGATGCCAGTAGTATTCCTCAGACATATCTCGATCGATTGCGAAGATTTGTCGAAAATTCTTACGGCCGTTCGGAAATCTATCAGTCAAATCCGACCATTGTCCTAGAGTTAAACCATATCAAGTTCGATTTGGTTCCTGCAACCGAGTCGTGGATTTCAGGACTTCAGATTCCTAATACATCTGGTGGATGGCAATCGTCCAATCCAAGCGAATTCACAAAACAGTTGGAAAGCCGTAATCAGGAATGCAGTAGCCAACTTAAGCCTACTATCCGTTTGGCAAAGCACTGGAATGCGAATAATGACTATCTTTTTGATTCCTTCTCCTTTGAAAAATGGATAGTAGATCGAAATTATTGGGGAGCAAATAATTTGCGCGACTACCTGTTTTCCGTCTTCGACAATCTCTCTGCGGATGCTGAAGCCACTCAGTGGCGGAAAGACAAAATCAATCGCGCCAAGCAGATCGTTGCAAATGTACGCGAATACGAGCGTCAGATGTTTACGTCAAAGGCAGAAATAGAATTGAAGAAGTTGATTTTGGAGTAGTGGTGCGTAAAAGACCACACAAACCATTCCTGAAGTTCGTGTGCTATGAATCGGCAGACGATAGGCTGTATGAAAGGGCGAGTTGTGAACCCGGATAAATGGCTTAGTGAATTATTGAATAGTAGGAACCTTGAGCATCCAGATGGGCGCATGCTCTATGGCTATCGGTTGACTGTTGAAGAATATCATTCGTTACGCAATAGCTTGGCGTATGCTCTGGAACTCGGGTGTCTGGATACTGTGGTCAAGCATGTTTACGGTTTTTCGGCGCTCTTCGTCCTTTATGCTGCTGAATGGTGGCGACGAGAATACAAAGGTGGGGCATGGCGGTGGACATCAATCATTAGCGCTTTTGGCGGGAATGCGAAGGAGCTTGATGCCGCAGCAAGAACGAAGTGTGTAATCAGCGGGTTTGCATTCTGGGGACACAGGCCCGATGGGGAAGGCAAGAAGTTCTTTGGTGCAGTCGTTGCGCATGGCGGGCTACCGCTCAAGCTTATTGGGCAAGGTGGCGGCAAGTTGGCTTCGATCATGGATTACACGTTGCGCCTCGCAGCGCGTTACCACTGGGACAGCTTTCAAATCGCAAATGCAATTGAAGAGCGAGCCGACGAGTTGCCTGCAGCAAGTTTGCGTTGCCCAGAAATCTACCAATTAATTGCCAACATGGTTGCAGCGGTGCTGGAGCTGAAGAAGGAATTTCGTCTTACAGGAATTGCTGATCCTGTAGCAGTTTTAAATACGCAGGAACCAAGCTGGCGCCTACGATTCCCACTTTCCTTAGAAGATGCTGCTGCGCAAGCATTATTGTCAGGACTGGTGAAAGAGGCCGCACAGCAGCTCATGCTTGCATCCTCCGTCATATTTTCTGTTGAGCGGATGTTGCGAAAGTCAACGGATGGCAAGTATGAACTGGCCTCCGTGCTGGCATGCCCACAAACTTTGGCTGCCGACACACTGGCAGAGTTGTTCGGCTTGAACGAATTGCCGCGCTACTTCTCGATTGATGTTCGGGTGGATGAACGCAAACCATTTTGTGAAGGTCGCCAGATTCTGGGAGCGGACACAGCCACCGTGTTGCTTGCTGGAAGCAAATGTGTTTGGCATGGTGTTGATGCCTGTGCAGAGCATCTGCTCTATCTACGCGGACAAAACGGTGATTTGCGGGAAAATCCGCTGCCGCTTCCAGGTGGCACTGAACTCTCTCAAGATGAGCCATGGGTTTTTGTTTTGCGCGATGGAAAGCTAAGGTGGATTGCTGCGGGCAGTGCGCGTGTTCCAGAAGAGGAGGCGGTCGTTGCGCTTCCGTGTGGGTGGGTAATTGAACCAGCGAGCGCAGACTCAATAGCCGATTTTGTCGGGCATTGCTACTTGGGCGATCTACAAGTAGCACTTTATTCTGTGCGTGGTGAAATGACGCTGAGGGGACACGAACAGCATTATCGGGTTCGCACCAAGCAGGCAACGAGTGCGTCCGATACTTATGTGTGGGAAGGCCGCAGAATAGCTTACCCTTCCAGTCCTCAGCCAGTGTTTATCGGGGCTCCAAAGCTTTTCAGCTATCCGCCTGAAGGTGAACGTAGTCGCGTACCGACAGAAGAACTGCACTGGTTCGCGGCAGGGACGAACATCCGGTTTGAAGATACGAACACCGCACATGGCCCGATTGATGTCTATCTGGTGCGGCATGGAGAGCGGCTGGCTCGCTTTCGTTTTGTAGCGCTGGACAACTCAGCGCGTACAGATTTTTTATCCGGCGTGTCGGCTAGTGAAGGAATAATTCATCTGGATGGCTGGGGTTGTTCAGATATTTCGATTGACGATCAACGTGGACTTCATTGCAAAATTGAGCAGGCAGGGCGTGGAGTAAAACTATTCTTACAGAGCGGCGATGTCCCACCTGAGTCAGTAAGTGTTGCCTTGCGTTGGCAACGCTGTGCGCAGGAGTTGCGATTAAAACTGCCTTTTCCCAGTGCAGGTGGTCGGTTTTTCGACTCCAAGGAGAATCTCTTGCGTGAAGGATATGAAATCGCGCTTCGTCAACTAACCGGCGCACGTCTGCGCATCTTCGATCGTAATCCACAGGCTCCTAAACGTTATGACGTGTCGCTGACGTTGGTGCAAGGAAAGCGGGAAATACGTACCGCTGATCTAAAAATTGAGCATCCAATCTTATTGCTACACAATGGGTCGGCAGAGGTCAGGTTGATTGACCTGCAAAAGGACATAGAGAAACTGATGAGTTTTTCTGACGAGTTGGATGCAACCGTAAATGTGGCGGCACTTGTGGGAAGCAGGCCGTATACATCAGTGCGAGTCTCGCGCTATGAGACCATGCTTGAAAGGGATTCTCTTGCTGTGGGTTTACCTCCAAAAGCCATTGAGCGGTTCGACATGGCTACTCTGGAGCAAATTATTGTCAAGGCAGCGCCGTTGACCAGTCTGGATGGAGCATGTATTCAATTGGATCAAGAGTGTTCGGAGGGTGTGCCTGCCGCATGTTGGCAGGCTGCCGGGCTGAATGCCACTTATTCGCCATGGCTGATTTTCCCTGATAATGCATCCAGTGTTTTTTTCAGGCCGACGATATGGGGTAGAGCTGCTGATGCTCCTGAGATGGGCGTAAATTCAGGTTGCCCACTCGCACAGGCGATGTCTGTCCGAGAGACGGAAGTCCGGATGGAAACTATTGCGGAGGTGCTTGGCGCAATGGCAGCAGACTTCAACCACCCATCGTGGCAATTGATGGAATATTTGTTGGAAACATTCCATCACTTGCCACTCAGCAGCTTGGATGTCTTCCGGTTGATTGGGGCGCAACCGATGGCTGCGGTTTCCCTGTTGCTGCGCAGCCAATTTTCTGAAGATCGGCTGTTTGAATTTGCTCGCAGACTGCGCGATGAATTGGGATTGGTATGGGAACTTGCCTCTATTGATATCTGGCGGAATGCAGCCAGTAAGTTATACCAATATTGGGTTGCAACGCTTGGGGAAGATGATGCAAAGGCCAGCTTTCCGATTATCCTTAAAGCTCGTCTGGATCGATTAGCAAGTGAGCATCCGCCATTGAAATTGATACTGGATGTGCTATTGCTGGAATTGACCAGCCATCCGAGTGACGCACTTGTTGAGGTTCAGCGTATTGCACAGGGCGACCGCTTGGCATTCACACAACAGCTTTGGCGCGGACATGATTCACTGGCACAAAACCTCCTGTTTCGTGGTCATGCAAACGATACAAATTGGCCAGAGCGCACATTATTCCAGGAGGCTATTGCTGGATTCATCGAAGTTGCTGAAAAGCCATTACAGAAAAAGCTTGAACCTATTTTTAGGAGTATTTTTTGGATTGATACGCCAAATGATTTTAAGGTGTCTGTGGCTAATATTCCGGTGCTTTGTGCACTTTGGGCGGTTACTGGAACTAGCCAGGATTGGTGGAAAAAACCGGAACATAGGCTGGCGCTCCGCAAGATCAAAGCATTTGACCCTATCTGGTTTGAGCAAGCGTTTGGCAAGGCTGTTGCAGCCTGTCTCGCGTTGGGCATTCTAGTGCCACACGAAATGAATGTCGGAGAAGCAAAAACAATACTCACCTGAGTGACAACCAATAAATCGGTGTTTGATGAAAAAACAATATTTCTCTTCCCTGCTTCCTGAGCTTTCGACCCGTGCAGCGCGTGCGACGGTAAGTCGCTTGGGATTTTCAAATCCGGCGATAAGAGCCTATCTGAGCGAACTCTTTTCGCGAGGATTTGGCGAACCGGGGAGTTATCTCGGCGACCCGGTTTTCGAGGCAACTTTTGGCTGGGAACCGGCTGGACGGGCGATGGCCTCTTTGTCGCCTGCGTTGCTTTCTCCCAGTCTAATCACGGCAATGGACAAGCCTATGGGTAGCGAGGCAGGCGACTATCGTTTTTCGCGCGACATCGACCCTTACAAACACCAACTCGAAGCATGGGAATGGCTGACACGCGAACAGCCGCAATCGGTTGTTGTAACCAGCGGAACCGGATCGGGAAAAACCGAGTGCTTCATGGTGCCAATACTCAACTCACTGGTACGCGAGCATGAGGTGAGCAGGGTTAAATTGATTGGCGTTCGCGCGCTGTTCCTGTATCCACTGAACGCCTTGATTCAAAGCCAGAAGGAGCGGTTGCATGCATGGACAGGAGCGTTTGGAGATGGTGTCCGGTTTTGCTTGTATAACGGACTGACTCCACAAAAGGAACCTCAGCATTTACGGGACAAAACCCCCAATCAGGTGATTGATCGCGAGGCACTGAGAGCAGCGCCGCCACCAATACTGGTAACCAATGCCACCATGCTGGAATACATGTTGGTGCGCGCTCAGGATGCGCCCATTCTCGATGCGTCGAATGGCAAGCTCCAGTGGATTGTGCTAGATGAAGCGCATACATATATTGGTTCCCAGGCTGCGGAACTGGCCTTGTTGTTGCGTAGGGTGTTGCACGCCTTTGGCGTTTTAAGCAATCAGGTTCGTTTTGTCGCAACTTCCGCCACCATAGGCGATCCACACGGCGAAGCAGGGCAACAACTACGCACATTTTTGGCTAGCTTGGCCGGTGTGGATGAAGACCGTGTACATGTCGTTACTGGGCAGCGCAAAATTCCTGACCTATTGGCGGATAGCGTGCAATATCAGAATGCAACCCTCGGAGAGCTGGAAGATATATCACTGGAAGGCGGCGAACGGTACAACGCCTTATGCACGAATCGCATTGCACGCCGAGTTCGGCAGATGTTTGTCCCCGGTACCGAAGGAAAATCAGCCAACTCATTCTCTGATATTGCACCGGCCATTCTTGGGAATGATTGGCGGCGGCAGCCTAACGCAACTGAAATTACGCTGCGCTGGCTCGACTTGCTAACTAGTGCTAAATCTGCCGGTAAAAATGAGCAGTCGTTCCTGCCGTTGCGTCTCCATGCATTCCACAACGTGTTAGCTGGATTATGGGCATGCTGCGATTCTGCCTGCGTGTGTAAATGTGGCACGGCACTTGATTCACCGGAATGGCACTATGGCAATATTTACACGGAAGAACGCCGACATTGTGAATGTGGCTCTCCGGTATTTGAATTGCGCTCATGTAATGACTGCAACACCACTTTTTTATGGGCGCAGCGTATCGGCCCTGACCATGATGGCAAGTACCATCTGTGGCAAGTTCAGGAGGATTCTGATGACGAATTTTCGCTTGATGTTGAAGTGTCAGAGGACGAACAGGAAGAAACAGAAATATCTGCAATTGCATCCCAGAAAAAACCAGTGCTAATTGCCAATGGTTACGCGGTTGGTACAGGAGAAGCTCTGATTGAGCGTAAATCTTTGGTATTCGATCCGTCAGAAATTGCGGATGCCCTCAGGCTGCGCTTGAAGGATGAGCTTGATGGTGTGATGGTTTGCCCTGATTGCGGAGGCCATCACGGAAATGGACGGCAGATGTTTCGCAAAGCCATTCTGGGCGCACCATTCTTGTTGAGTGAAATTATTCCAACTCTGCTGGAGTATTGCCCTGACATTGAAGGCAAAGGTATCAGCCCGCTAGAACGGCCTTTACGCGGGCGGCGCATGATTACCTTTACCGACAGCCGACAGGGTACGGCGCGTATTGCCGCCAAACTGCAACAGGACTCCGAACGCAACCGAGTACGTGGCCTGATCTACAAGCACGTAGCGCAGAAAACTCAAGCGGGTGGCAATTTGGAAGTGGCGGCACTTCAGCAGGAAATAGCCACCTTGAAAATGGTAAATAATTCTGCTTTATCCAAGTTGATTCTGGAAAAGGAAAATAAACTTGCAGCACATCAGCCGAAGCCCACCACTTTTAATGACGCTGCGGACTATTTGAGCAGCGTCGAGGCGGATACCAAAGACTGGATACATCAGTATTACTCCGAACTTGATCCCGCCGAATTTAGTGGGGCGACGGGCAAGGAAAAACTTGCGCGCATACTTGTTATGCGCGAGTTCGCGCGCAGGCCGAAGCGCGCAAACAGCTTGGAAACAATGGGGTTGGTGGCGGTTCGTTATCCCAAGCTGGAATCGGTTACGCAACTGCCAAAGTTTCCAGACGGAACGGCAAGACTAACCTTGTCTGAGTGGCAAGACTTCCTGAAAATTGCGCTGGATTTTCATGTTCGGGAGAACACATTCGTTAACCTCCCTGATAGCTGGAGAAAATGGGGCGGTCAGCGACTGTCCGGCAAACAATTGCTCCCGCCGGAATCGAAGGAGAAACAAAGCAACCGCATCAAGAAATGGCCACAATGCAACCCTGCCGGCTTGCAAAATCGGTTGGTGCGGATATTGGGCTATGTGTTAAAACTTGATCCTGCCTCATCCCACGGGCGAGATGCACTTGACGGCATTTTGAGGTGTGCGTGGGATGACCTGACCCGTGTGGGTTTATTGCAAGGTGGAAGTACGGGCCGCTATTTTGCCTTGGAAGATATGGCATTTTCCCCTATCAGTAAGGGATGGGTATGTCCGGTAACACGGCGGGTGCTGGACGTAACCTTGAAAGGTGTGACGCCCTATCTCCCCAGAGCGGAGCCAACGGATAAAGTTGCGATGTGCAGGCCGATTGAATTACCGAAGTGCCCCTTACTGAATAATGATTTTCCATCTTCCGAAGAGCGGCTAGCCAAGATACGCCATTGGTTGTCGAATGATGTCACTGTCGTATCACTCAGAAGTGAAGGGCTGTGGTCTGATCTGAGTGACCGGATTGTCGAGGGTGGAGGCTATTTTCGGGCGGTGGAGCATTCGGCGCAGCAACCCGGCAGCCGCTTGCAACAATATGAAAGTGAATTCAAGTCCGGGCGGATCAATCTGCTGAGTTGTTCGACGACAATGGAAATGGGTGTTGATATTGGCGGTATCACAGTCGTAGCAATGAACAACGTGCCGCCTCATCCAGCAAATTATCTGCAACGCGCTGGGCGTGCCGGGCGTCGCTCGGAAACACGCTCTGTCGCATTGACCGTCTGCAAAAACAATCCGCACGATCAGTATGTTTTTGCGAATACCCGCTGGGCATTTGAAACCCAGTTGCCAGCTCCAAGCATCAAGCTGGAGAGTGCAATTATCGTGCAACGGCACATCAACTCAATGCTACTGGCGAGTTTCTTGCGTACGCAACTGACCAGCAAAAGCGATCTGATCAAGCTCAATATGGAATGGTGGATGCTGCCAAAAGATGAGGCGCGTTCAGATCGGTTTGTTGCTTGGGCAAAGTGCTTTGATGAGAAACAAAATGGTAACTTGACGACAGGGCTGCGCTCGCTGCTGCGTTATACCTGCTTCGATGGCATCGTTTCGCTCCATGGTTTGATTGCGGAATCCGCAAAGATGCTCGTCGCATTTCGTACCAAATGGTTCGGTGAGTTTGATGCCGTAGAATTGCAGGTCAACCAGTTTCAGAGTACGTCAAAGGAAAAAGATCCTGCCTACAAAGCGTTGCAAATACAGAAAAGACGGTTGACTGACGAATATCTGCTGCGGGAGCTAGCCGCTGGTGGCTTCCTGCCTGGATATGGTTTCCCGACGGACATTTCCTCCTTTGAAACACTGACGCTCGATGAAATTAATCGAAACGATAATCGCAAGAAAGACGGGCGTGAAGATAATCGAATGCGCCATAGGGAATTGCCGAGCCGCGATACTGTAACGGCGCTGAGAGAATATGCGCCGGGTGCAGAGGTGGTGATTGATGGTCTGGTGTATCGCTCCGCCGGAATTACGCTTAATTGGCACGTCCCCGCTTCAGTGCAGGCGGTCAGCGAGATACAGAATATCCGGGAAGCTTGGCGTTGCCGCTCCTGTGGCTCCAGCGGCACGACGGGTATGGCAAATCAGCTCATACACTGCCTGGATTGCGGAGCTGCGTTGCCACCTGTTCCAGATTGCCGCTTTACCTATCTTGAACCAGCTGGATTTTCCGTTGATCTCTATGAGTCGCCGCATAACGACGTTTCGACGCAGACCTTCGTTCCCGTTGAATCTCCGTGGATCAATGCCAATGGTGAATGGTTACCCATGACGAACCCCAAACTGGGTGCCTACAGGGCAAGCCCGATTGGTACAGTGTTTAACCATTCGGCTGGAACGAATGGTCTGGGTTATGCCATTTGTCTGGCCTGCGGTCGGGCAGAGCCCATGATCAGCGCGTCTGATGATGGGGAGGTTGAGCAGGGTGGCGTTGCATTGCCAAAAATCTTTCAAATCCCCCATCGTCGGCTACGGGGTGCGCAAGGAGGTGAAACGGCAATGTGCGAGGGCAGCAGCTTTTCCATCAAGCCCGGTATGCGACTTGGTCATGAAGCGACAACAGATGTACTTGAATTCATGCTGTATGACTTGGATGGTCGGCCTTTGTCAGATCGGCGTGTGGCGTTTTCACTCGCGGTGGCGGTACGCAGTGCCATTGCCTCAATGTTGGGTGTCGAGGTTTCTGAGTTGGGTTGTGATACCAAAGAAATTCGGATGAATAGAGAGATTGGACAGGCGATAGTGCTGTTTGACCGCAATGCATCCGGCTATTGCTCGTCGGTTTCTGACCGGTTGCGAGAGGTCTTGTTCAAGGCAAAAGGAATTTTGAGCTGTACTGCGAATTGTGAAGGGGCTTGTCAGCACTGTCTGCTGCATTTCGATACTCGCTTCCGCATGGATGATCTGAACCGCCATGCTGCGTTGGAGTTTTTGACGGATCGCTGGCTGGACGAGTTTCAGCTTCGGAATGAGGATGCCCAATTTGGGCGTGATACTCATGCGGAATTTCAAACACTGCCAGAAGCGATCACTCGGGAACTGGCGCGTCCGGGCGTAGAAGAGCTGCGGTTGTATCTTGTGGGCAACCCTTCCGAATGGGACATCGCAGGCTCACCGTTGCGGGGGTGGGTGCAAAAATGGGCATCCTCCGCGAGCGCCATTAAACTAGTACTTTCTCCCGATGCCGTAAATGTCATGTCGCAAGCGGATCGTTTCGTACTGTCTATTTTGTCGAGTCTTGGCGGAATTTCTGTCTGGACTGGAGAGGCGCCGCCTTGTCAGGCTGGTGGGCAGACAGTCGCGGAAATAATTGCTACTGGCCGTGCTTCGTGGGCATGGGCATATCGCGCTACTGAGGCAGCTTGTCCAGATGCGCAATGGGCGACAGGCACGGACTTGCTGGTGCGTGGTCAGCCGCAAACAAATGGGAAGCTATTGCAGCAAATTTCAATGGCTGCAACCGCACCTGCGGATATGAAAGGGAAAGTCCATCGGCTTGAAATCAGAAATGAACTCGATGGTGTGTCCGATGGATTTGGGCGGCGGCTGCTGGCGAAGCTGGAGGATGACCTTGGTGCCAATCTTGTAGGAGGCAAAGGGGAGGTAGTTCGTGTTGCCTACCATGACCGTTATTTGAATGCTCCCCTTCCAGCCACGCTACTTCTTGATTTTATTTCAGCGCTGAAAATGGCTTACAAAGACCGCTGGTCTGTTCGACCAGTCGAGTTGGTGGTTGCACCATTCCAGGAAGAAAGAGGTGGCTTTAACCGCCCCATGTATGTGTACCACAATTGGTCAGCTGTATCAGATCGTGCCTCCGCTATCAGTGCTGCATTTGACTATTGCGGTATGGATAGCGTCATGCGCAGCATGGATAAGCGTGACGCTATGCATGCCCGTCTTCTGGAAATTGAGACTGATGACGGTCACCTGACAAAAATTTGGCTGGATCAAGGATTCTCATATTGGCAAGCCCAGTCGCCATATCGGCAGAATTTGAGATTTCCATTTTCCGGTGAACCGGACGAACAGGGGCAGGCGATTGCAAAGTCTACGGTGGACTTGGCAGGGCAAGCTTTTTCAACTTATTTGTTTGTTGAACGATAGAAGTAGAGAATTTGTTAGCGTGCTTGCCACAAGGTATTTGCCGCTGCGCGGATAACCTCATGCATCTAATCATGCTCCATGACGGGAAGACGACTCGATTAGCCACTATAATCCTCGCATTAGGCGTTTGCAGATGAGTGATTAGCAGATGGACATTGAAGAATTTGAGCGAGAAGGGAGAGCAGTGTACGCTGCTCTCGCATCAACGGCGGCTTTAATCCTGACGGCCGCGATCAGCGCAGAGGTAGGTTATCGACTTCAGCAAGTGAAGGACCGCGCGAAGCAACCCTCTTCTTTGCGCAAGAAGCTTGATGAACGCGGTATTGCAGCAACGACAACAATCGAGAACGACATCAAGGATCTCGCTGGCTGTCGAGTCATCTTCTATACCAACAGCGACGTAACGCGATTCATCAATTCCGGCATCATCGAACAGAATTTTGAAGTGATCGAGGTCAAACTCCATCATCCCCAGCGCGTGGTCGAAGACGCGGCCGAACTCTACATTTCTAACCACTATCTCGTCAGGCTTCGACCCGAGCGGATCGCGCTTCCCGAATATGCTCGCTTCGCTGGCATGCGGTGTGAGATCCAGATCCAGACCATTCTTAATCATGCTTGGGCTGAGATGGCGCACGACTCCATTTACAAGGCCCCAGCGCTCGACAACTTCGGCGGCAGGGAATTCGACGGCATCAAAAGCCGGATGCAGAAGGTCGCTCGCAAATATCTTTTACCTGCGGGCTATGAGTTTCAGAAGATTGCCAATGACTTCCAGCGGCTCATCGAAGGCAAAGCGCTGTTTGATGGCGATGCTCTGGAAGCGATCGTTCAGGCGGTGGACAACAATGTGCGCGCCGAAGCACTCGAGACATTCTCGGAGAACGTCCTCCCGCTCTATGACGATCTGCAAGTGGTCTACCCCGAGGTCATCGCGCGACTGGTTGAGGCCGCAGATCGCGCCAAAGCAACAACACCTGCCGCAATCGAAACGCCCTATGGCCTCCTGCCGGCAAAGACATACTGTGACATTATCAAGGCCATCACGGGCATCCTAACGCGCTATCGATATCTCGACGTCGATGCCACATTTGACGTGCTCTGCAAGTTATATGGTTGGGGCGGAAGCGAGAATGAGCGAAAGCATCTGCTGGAACTGGGTAAGGCGCTCGCCAAGCACCAGATGCATATCTGGCGTCAACACGGGCCGATCGCTCAAGTGATGTTGGTCGAAGACATCAATGCGCTCGGCGAGGAAGAACGCCGAGGCTTGCAGCCGCTGTTGACCTCGATGCTTGGCGAGATTCTGGGGGCAGAGGTCAGCGGTACGACAAATAGTTCTGCCGCAGTGACGATCCACCGAGGAGCGGTGGTTGCCTCCGATACGCTTCGCGTTGTCCGAACAAAGGCGATTGATCTGCTGAAGTTCCAGTTTTCGCTGGCCGAGAGTGAGAACGAGCGCCGCGCCGTCTTGCTAGCGCTTCAAGCTGCGACGAGCACCCCCATGAGCGGCGGATACAGCAACGCTCTCGCACGACTGGTGATGGATGACACGCGCACTATTATTGAATTCCAGACGGAGATCGCGGCGACGCTAAGCCTCCAGATGTTGCAGGCAACCGAGGATCGGATCCAACACTGTTACTGGAGGTATGTAGCCCTGCCCGAGACAATGCGCGATGACACGGATCTTGTTGTGGCGCGCGCGCAGATAGAGGCTGCTGCGCTCGCGTTCCGCGATGTCGCCAACAACGATCCAGACTTCGTAATCTTCAAGATACTGGTCGGGTTCAACTCGGTGTTTCCGCCAGCTTGGGAGGACAAGGAGTTCCACTACAAACAGGCAGAAGAGTACAGGGCCGAGCAGGTCGAGGTGCTGCTCGCATCGGTCGATGAGGCGAGCACGGATGCTTGGTTTGACAGGATCAGCCGCTATGCGCAGATCGAGTCCGATGACGCCGCCACCTTTCCAGTTTTTGGCAAGTTCCTCGAGCGGCTGGCAGAGACACAACCGGCTATCGTCTTTAGCTATATCGACCGGATTGAAGGGCCGCTCGCGAACTTCCTACCTGGCATGCTGGCCGGGCTGATGAGGAGTGCGGAACGCTCAAAAGCGATTACACAGATCGACGCGTGGCTTCGTGCGGGCGAGCATATCGGCAATATCGCTTGGTATCTACGGTTTGCGGAACCGTTTGACGAAGCCATTCTTCGCCGAACTCTCGACAGCGCAATCAGGCATAGCGATGTGCATGCGGTGCGTAATGTCCTGATCGCGGCCTTCAACCAGTTCACCACTCATCCCGGAACGTTGGTTGCAGAAGTATTCCTTCCGGCGCTTCACTACCTCGATGCAGCTGGGGACTTCAGCTGGGTTCGGATGCCCTGGCTCTCCTGGCTTGAGAGTCCGATCATCCGCGCGCTCAACGAAGAGCAGGCGAGCATCGTGCTTAATGCATTGGTCCCCTATCCCGAGCTCGAATATGACGCCGAGTTTATCGCGGCAGCCATCGCCGAGCGATGGCCCGCAAGCGTTATCTCCTTCATTGGGGAGCGGCAGGCATTTGCGCGAACGGATGNNTTGCGCGAACGGATGCGGCCCCACCGCGCTACGATGCGGTACCCTTCGCAGTGCACCAACTCCAGTCACCACTTTCTGCCGTTCCAGACATCATGCTGGCCGGAGCGCGCACTTGGTTCGATGCTGACCCTTTGCACTTCCCCTATGACGGGGGCAAGCTGCTTGCCTCGGTGTTTCCAGACCTCTCGAGCGGGCTTGAGGCGCGGCTATCGGCGATGATAGCTGGCAGCAATGATCAGGATCTGGCTTTTGTGCTTGGCGTCCTTTCCGCCTTTGAGGGGAAGCCCCCCATCTATGAACTTGTGCGTAAGATAATCGCCGGTCTGAATCCAAAGAGCCAATTGATGCGCGAGGCCCGGTCTGTGTTGCGCGAGTCGGGTGTTGTGTGCGGTGAATTTGGCTTTGCGGATTTACACGCCGGGCGCAAGGCAATGCTCGAGGTGTGGCTTACCGACCCAAGCGAGACGGTTCGAAATTTCGCGGCTGAGCAGATCCACGAACTTGGTCGACAGATCGCAGCGGAGACACGATCAGCCGAAGCGTCGATAGCGCTACGCAGACTAGAATATGGCGAGGAACTTGATGATAGAGAGGAGCGATGAACTTAGCTGACAATCATGTTCTGATTCAGCTTAGAATTTGACGAATGTAGCATTCATTTAATGCCCAAGTGCACAATTACAATGCGCCATGATAAAAAAAGTTCGGGCATGTGCCAAAAACAAATACCGTAGCTCCAATAGTGGCCCCTTGCCAAATGAGTAATGTTGAAGTTTTTTCCGTGGCCATCAGTGGCTGCAAACACCCAAAAAATGAGCTGGGTCTTGAAGAAGTTTCTCCGGTCTTGTTCGGCATTGTCCGACCCGAGAAGCAGCCCCATGATTTGAGCGATAACAGGCCCACCGTCTGACTGATATTTGCGTAGTGGTGGCCGCACCTGACTCGGCAACTGCCCGAGCCTAAGCAATCACGGCTTCCAATGTTTTGCGATGTTCGCGGACGAGGGCTATTTTCATTTTTATTTATTTGCTTTCAAAGCGGCTCAAAGTCTGCGGCAATGCTGTCTGCGGTTGTGAAAATCAAGCCTGCTTCTTTGGCGAATTTATGCCAGTTATCCAGGGCTGCACGCACATCTGCCAGTAAATTTAACGGGCGACGGACGCCAAAGCGCTCGGCCTCAAGCAATAAATCGGCGCGTGTAATCTCGCTGAATTTACCGTTGACGCTCATCAGATGTTGGTAAGTCCACTCCCCCTTGGGGTTGTATGCATGTGTCACATCGTAGGCCAGGGCAAGCTCCCATGGTTTGCCTTGTTTCAAGCGGAAAGCGAAGTTCTTGGT
>CXWL01016271.1_pt1 | contig 15662 bp, 15 predicted proteins | sample 590931 | NCBI WGS metagenome assembly CXWL01 (sample SAMEA3498368, study PRJEB10139) | groundwater metagenome | biome: water well; material: biofilm material | place: Germany | collected 2015-04-27 | reverse complement strand
TCCGAAGTCCATAATCATCTGGCTGAAAATCATGGTGACACGTTGGGCGTGCGCGTGGATGAGTTTACGGGTCATACGTATTTCATTGTGACGTGCCCTGTTTGTAAAGATAGCTACGAGCAGGTCACGAAGAAGGCGCGCCGTGACCCAGGTTTTGTGCAAGAATATGAACATGAAATTCGGTTGGTTGTTTTTGATTTGCTTTTGTATCACCTACAAGGCGAGCATGGAAATTAAATTTGGAGTATGACAGCTTGCTGTCATACATGCAGGAGCAAGCTCCTGCACTCCAGAATAAAAAGGAGAATAATATGGCAACAGTTCGTGGGTGCAACATTCCTGAAGACCGCTACTATTGGGTGGAGAAGCACGCCTGGGCGCAGCTTGAGGCGGATGGTACTGTGAGAATTGGGATCACTGATGTGGCGCAGAATCTGGCGCGAGGCATTTTGACCGCCACGCCGAAAGATGTGGGGCGCGCGGTTCAAAAAGGCAAAGGCGCGGGGACTTTGGAAAGTGGCAAGTGGGTGGGACCTGTTACGTCGCCAATCACGGGCGAGATCGTTGAAGTGAACGAAGCCGTGAAGGCAAAGCCTGCGCTGCTCAATGAAAACCCGTATGGCGAAGGCTGGTTTGTGAAAGTAAAGCCAACCGATTGGGCTGGCGAAAGCGCGTCGCTGCTGACAGGTGAGGCGGCTGTAACGGCGTATCAGAAATTTATGGAAGAGCAGAATTTGAATTTTGAATGATTGTGGCATGAGATCGTGTTGCGTGTTACGTGTTGCGTAACTTGTAAAACGGAATACTCAACACATTGACTGATAACTGATCACTGATCACTATGATCTTCTACGCCTGTGACATTCCCGAAGACCTGACTTACGACATCGAACGCGATGTGTGGATTCGATTCGAGGGTGATGTGGCTGTGCTCGGCATGACCGATGTGGCGCAAACGCGCTGCGGGAAGATCGCGGCGATCAGTTTTCGAGATGTTGGCAAAAAGATCGCGCAGGGCAAAACGCTGGCGACGATTGAATCTGCCAAATGGGTGGGACCGTTCCCTGCTCCGTTTTCGTGTGAGATTGTCGAGACGAACGAAGCAGGGTTTGCGAAAGATATTTTGATCACGAACAAAGAGCCTTATGGGATTGGCTGGCTTGTGAAAGTACGACCGACGAATCTCGAAGCAGAGCGCGGTCACTTGGTGACGGGCGACGAAGCGGTTGAAAGATATAAAGTGAGAATACAGGAATTGAAAGTTAGTTGTTTGAGATGTATTGATTAACCCCGTCATTGCGAGGCGCGCCCTTTGCGCCGAAGCAATCCCCAACACTGTGCGGGAGATTGCTTCGGGCGAAGAACAAGAGCGCCCTCGCAATGACGAGAAACTACAGAGGTAACCCATGTCCAACGGAACAAATACTTACGAAATCCCGCCTGATCGCGCATACGACCGCGAACATCACATGTGGGCGCAATATGATTCTGCAGCGAATCAAGTCACTATTGGCATTGACACACTCGGACTCGCGTCACTGGGCGATTTAGCTTACGTCACGTTGATAGATGTCGGCAAGTCGGTGAAGCGCGGCGAATCCATGGGCACGCTGGAGGCTGCGAAGATGACGGGGGATTTGATTGCTCCCGTAAGCGGAAAGATTGTGGCTCGCAATGACGCAACTGTGAGTAATCCTGGCTTGGTGAATCAATCGCCTTATGGTGATGGCTGGATGGTTGTCATCGAGCTGAGCGATTGGGAGAATGAATCAGCGCAGTTGGTTTCGGGCGATGGGTTGCCCGCGTGGGTTGAAGCGGAAGTCAAACGGTACAAGAGTCAGGGATGGATTGATTGAAAGCAGACGATGGACGACAGACCGCAGACCACAGCAATATGGTCAATGGTCTATGGTCAACGGTCATATGATGCGCTTACTCACAGACGANNCATTGCGCGCTGGTTGGGCGTTTTCAAAATGTAGAGAATGAAATCCGCGTTGGATATTGCCGTGAGAATGGAATCACAATTAACCGTAGACCAACAGGCGGCGGCGCCATCATCATGGGCGCGGATCAACTCGGCGTGGCGCTCACCATCCCTGGGCGCGGCGAAGATAATTACGCACAGGCTCGTGAACTGATGGGCAACTTTTCCGAAGGTCTGGTGCGCGGATTGGTTCAACTTGGCGTGGAGGCCCGTTTCCGCCGCAAGAATGATATTGAAGTGAACGGCAAGAAACTCGTTGGGCTTGGCATTTATCGTGCGCCCTCGGGCGGACTGTTGTTTCATGCCAGCCTGCTTGTGGATTTGAACATTGCGCTGATGCTGCAAGTCCTCAATACGCCGTTCGAGAAAATTTCAGATAAAGAGATCGACACCGTGGCAGGAAGAATCACAACCGTGAGGCGCGAAACCGAAAGTAATATTTCTGTGGATGAAGTGCGTCGCGTCATCGCCGACGGGTTTGCTGGCGCTTTCAACCTGAGCCTTATCCCTGCTGACGGTTTTACCCGCGACGAACTTGACGACATTGCGAAATTGGAAAATGAAAAATATCTGACGGATGATTGGGTTTACCAAACTACGTCCGTGCCAGACAGCAACGGCTCGGCGAAAATCAAAACGGACGCGGGCTTGATCGATGTCAGCGTGACGATGGCGGGCGCGATGATCAAAGCGGCGTTTATCGGCGGTGATTTCTTTGCGTCGGAAAATGCCGTGGCAGATTTGGAAGCGTCGCTGAGATGGCACGTGAGTCAACCAGAGAAGGTTGCGGCAACGATCGGGAAAATCTTCCAGAGTAGAGAAAGCCAGTTTAACGGAATCAAACCCGAGGTTATGATCGAGGCGGTGACGAAGGCAGTGAGTCGCGCCCGTGTGGCAGAGAGTCAAATGCGGGCAGATCCGTACGGATGTTACGTCACACCTGGGGGTACACATGCCTGAGTTGATCCAAATTATCGAGCCGCTTAATTTGACGACGGAGTGTTTGGAAATCCGCCGCGCGAATTTTGGCGACGCGATCACCTTCCATGCGCCTGGGCTGCGAAAATATAAGACCGATGAATTCACTTCGCAGAATGCGATTGAGTTCGCTTCGATCAGCGTGACGGGGACGGCGTGCGCGTTGAGTTGCGAGCATTGCAAGACGAATGTGCTGCACGGTATGGCGGACTTGCGGCAACATGACTCGCTGTTCGATTTGTGTGCGGAACTTGCGTTGAAGGGCGCGCGCGGCGTGTTGATCTCTGGCGGCAGCGACAAGCGCGGACGTGTGCCGTTGCTGCCGCACATCGAAGATATGAAGCGCGTGAAAAATGAACTTGGGCTGGCGATGCGAATCCACATGGGACTGCCCGATGAAGAGACCTGCGCCGCGTTGGGTGAAGTGGATATTGACGGCGCGATGATCGACATCATCGGTCATCGCGACACGATGCGCGAGGTCTATCATCTCGACGCCGACCCCGAAGATTATGAAAATTCGCTGGCATGGCTGGAGAAATATAAAGTTCCGACCATCCCGCATATTATTCTGGGATTACATTTTGGAAAAATGCTCGGCGAAGAATATGCGCTCGAAATGATTGCGCGACACCCACCGAAGGTGATGGTGCTGGTGGTGCTCATGTCGCTGACTGGCACGCCGATGGTTGGAGTGACGCCGCCATCGTTGGAAGAGATCGGCGCGTTTTTCGAGAAGTCGCGCAAGGCTCTGCCGTCTACGCCTGTGATGCTGGGCTGCGCGCGCCCGCTGGGAAATTTGAAAATTGAAATTGACCGTCTCGCCGTGAATGCAGGTTTAAATGGAATTGCATATCCAGCAAATGGAATTATTGAGTATGCGCGGCAGGCGGGGCTGCGTCCGCAGTTTATCAATGCGTGTTGTGGTGTGACGTGGTAAAAAATTAGATTCCGTCATTGCGAGGAGGGCGCTCTTCCCGACGAAGCAATCCCCGTTCCGAGTGCGAGATTGCTTCGCAAAGAACGCTCGCAATGACGAACAGGAGACCTAATGGCAAAAGTAATCGTACCGTCCGACCTGCAAGCCGAGCAATACCAGATCAGCCCTGATTACGTCCGCATCAGCATTGCGGCGGCGATTGAGCTTGGGCTGAAGCCTGGGCGAATCAATCGCTGTAATTGCAATTGCATCAACCTTCTGCAAAATTACCCCGAAGGTTGTTACGCCAACTGCACCTACTGTGGACTCGCCCGCGAGCGCCCAGGCACGCCTGAAGAAAATACGTTTATCCGTGTGGCATGGCCTCTGTATCCCACAGATTTGGTCGCGGAGAAAATCGCCGAGCATGAAGAAAAACATGGCGTGGGACGTGTCTGCATCGCGCAAGTGCAGGATCACCGCGCCTATGACGATCTTGTGGAAATGATCCGCCGCGTGCGCCGCCCTGCGCCTGCTGTGCCCATCTCGGCATTGGTCAGCGCGACGACGCTTAATGAAGAGCGCCTGCATGTCATCAAAGAAGCGGGCGCAGACATTATCGGCGTGGGTTTGGATGCGGTCACGGAGGAACTCTTTGATGAAACCCGCGGCAAAGGGACAAAGGGCCCGCATAACTGGGAATATCATTGGAAGATCATCCGCGCCGCAAGTGAAATCTATGGGCCGATGAAAGTCAACTGCCACATCATCGTTGGCCTCGGCGAAACAGACCGCGAACTGGTGGATATGTTCTTCCAGTTGAAAGAGGAGAAAATTGCGGGCTACCTGTTCGCGTTCAATCCCGAACCTGGCACGGTCATGCAGGATGTCTCCCGATCACCCATTCACCGTATGAGACGGATTCAACTGGTGAAGCACCTGATTGAAAATCAGGAAATGCCGCGAGAGGCTTTGTCTTTTGATGAAGATGGCAGCATTTTACGATTTGACGCGCCCGAAACGATGGTGGATGTGGCTGTGAACACGGGGTTGCCTTTCATGACGAATGGTTGTCCCGACCGTTCTGGAGAAGTAGCCTGTAACCGTCCGTATGGTTCCTACCGCCCTGGCGAGGAATATCGCGATTATCCCTTCCAGCCAAATGCGAATGATTTGATCGTCATTCGCCAGCAAATGAAACTGGAGGATGTTTGGGCGAATTTAAACGGTAGTAGCGACTTCAGTCGCTCTGCAAAACCGACGACTGAAGTCGTCACTACGAGTGTATGAATCCCATCCGCCTCCTCAACCTGGGACTCGTCCCACCCTTGCAGACTCAGTCCGTATATCATGCGCTGGCTGAGACGATGACGCGCGACTCGCAGGATGTCATCATCATCTGCCGACCGAACGCGCCGTATCTTTGCCTGGGATATCATCAGGTCTTTGAGAACACCTTCGACGCGGAGGAATGCCAACGGCGCGGACTGCCCGTCCTGCGGCGCAGGCTCGGCGGCGGCGCGACGTATCTCGACGAGAATCAAATTTTCTATCAATGCATTTTTCATCATAGCCGAATGCCCGCCATGCTGAAAGATATTTATGCAGCCGGCCTCGCCGCACCCGTGAACGCTTTGAAAAAAATTGGGCTGAACGCCGAACTGCGCGACACGAATGAAATCGAAGTGGACGGCAAACGNNCTTGCAGAGGGGGCGTTGCGTCAACAGCTTGTGACGCTTAATCAACTTGATATTGATTCGTCTTGTGAAAGCATTTCCGAAATTTTGATTGAAGAATTTTCAAAGTCATTTGGCAGACCCATTCAAGCAGACACCTTGACTCCCGAAGAAATTAAACTCGCAGACGAAACCGCGCAAGAACTGATCTCGAATGAATTTCTATCCTTGCATAAGGAACGTGAAAACCCTGCCTCAATGCGTTCCTTGAAAATCTCAGCGCGCGCGTTTATTCATGCCGACGAGACTCAGGTCAACGGCTATGATGTGCGCGGTAGTTTCTGGCTTTTGCAGGATGTTATCCAAATGGCGAAACTGGAATCTGAACCAATTAATGAGTGGCAAACCGTCGAGGAAAAATTGCGCGGCGTCCCTTTCAAGGAATGGCAGGAACAAATCCATGCTCACTTTTCCAACGAGACCATCTTATCGTAAGGATAGTTCATGACCAATTATGGATTTCTGATCGACCAAAGCAANNCGCACATGGGTCAAGTATGTTGAAACGGGCGCGTACCCCGATGTGCGCCGCCGCTTTCAGGTGACGCGCTGCAATCATTGCGCCAACCCGCCCTGCGTGCGCATCTGTCCCGTCACCGCCATGTATCAGCGCAGCGATGGCATCGTCGAGTTCGACCCAAGCATTTGCATCGGGTGCAAATCCTGTATGCAAGCCTGCCCCTACGACTCGATCTATCTCGACCCCGAAACCAACACCGCCGCGAAATGCACCTTCTGCGCGCATCGTTTGGATGTGGGACTCGAACCCGCCTGCGTCGTTGTCTGCCCCGAACACGCGATTCTGGCTGGGGACTTGAACGACCCCGCTTCGGAAATAAGCCGGAAGTTGTCCACTGCGCAAGCGACAGTTCGCAAGCCTGAGCAGGGTACGGGCCCCAAACTGTTCTACATCAACGGTAATGACTGGTCGCTTCATCCCTCTGCCGCGCCCGCTGGTGAAAGTTATGTGTGGGCAGATAAAATTACCGAGCAGAATACATCGCCCTATGAATTGCCTGTGTTCCCATCGTCAACCAGAACGTCCAAATCGGGCACGCCGCTTCGGACACCGCAGGAACAGGGACGCCCGCTCAACGGTCCCATTCAAATTGGCGGACGGGTCGCCGAGCAAATGGTGCAGACCGCGTACAATGCCCAGCACAAAATCCAATGGCATTGGGAATTGCCTTCCTACCTCGTCACAAAAAGTATCGCGGGTGGAATGTTTATGCTCCTCAGTCTCGGCGCGGGGCTTGGCATGTTTGCCTTCGACTTGTTCACTTTCCTCGCCGCAGGCTTCACCGCGATGGTCTTCATGCTCATCACGACCATCCTGCTCATCAAGGATTTGTCTCAACCCAAGCGCTTCTTGAATATTCTGCTCCGTCCGCAATGGAAATCATGGGTGGCACGCGGCGCGTACATCATGGTTACATTTACCGCCGTAGCTGGACTTTGGTGGTTGCTCGAAGGCGCGGCTCAGGTTGGGATACTGCCTCTCGAAACAGTAGCAACTGTCCGCCCGTTTGCGGCGTGGATCGTCTTCCCATTTGCGTTGGGTGTGGTCATCTACACCGCCTTCCTGCTCGGTCAAGCCGAGGGACGCGACATGTGGCAGAACAATCTGCTGCCCTTCCAACTCCTCGCGCAATCCATGATGGTCGCAAGCGGCATGTTCCTGATCGTGAATTTGTTCGTCTCTGTCCCCGCTGACTTGCACTCGCTTCTCGTTTCACTCTTCCCCGCCAGTATCGCGATCAACTTGCTTCTGACACTGGCTGGCAAATTCAATTCCTTTGCCTCTGAAGTTGCCATGCTCGCTCACCGCGAAATGACTCACGGGAAATTCCGCAATCATTATTGGCTGGGCGGCATTACCCTGGGACATCTCATCCCACTGGCATTGTTCTTCGCATTCAGCGCTTATGCATTGCCCGTTGCTGTTGCATGTTCCGTTGTCGGCTTGTTCTTTTATGAATACGCCTTCGTGATGGCCCCGCAGCATATTCCGAATTCGTAGAAGTAAAAACGTAGACACGGAAACACGTATACAAGTAGACACGTAAAAACGGAACACGAAACACGCAACACGAATCGAGAAACCATGACCCAACCTAAAACAAACGCACCCAAAACCTCCGCAGGCGCCGCCGTCCCGCAATTCGCGGCATCTGACCGCAAGCCGATCAAACTGACCGAAGTCGTCCACCCTGATGGACGCATCAGCCAATATCCCCCTTCCGATGTGTGGGATGACTGGGTGGAATGGGACGGCAAGGAATGGCCCAAGAAAGTTGCTCGGCATTACACGCTTGTGCCGACCGTTTGCTTCAACTGCGAGTCAGCATGTGGACTCCTCGCCTACGTGGACAAAGACACCTACGAAATCCGCAAATTCGAAGGCAACCCCGTCCACCCTGGCAGCCGCGGACGTAACTGCGCCAAAGGTCCAGCCACGCACAATCAAGTTTATGACCCCGAACGGATTTTGTATCCGCTGAAACGAGTCGGCAAACGTGGCGAAGGCAAATGGGAGCGTATCTCATGGGAGCAGGCTCTTTCTGAAATCGCAGAGAAAATGCGCGAAAGCAAACTGCGCCGCCCGAATGGGATCGTCTATCACGTCGGTCGCCCTGGCGAAGATGGATACACCAACCGCGTCGTCCAAACCTGGGGCATGGACGGTCACAACAGCCACACGAATATCTGTTCGTCATCTGCCCGTGCTGGTTACAATTTCTGGCTTGGGCAAGACCGCCCCAGCCCCGACTATGCCAACGCGCGAGTCATTCTGCTTATTTCAAGCCATCTCGAAACGGGACATTACTTCAACCCGCACGCGCAACGCATCATCGAAGCGAAGACCGACGGCGCAAAACTCATCACCTTTGACCCGCGCCTGAGCAATACCGCCTCCATGAGCGATGTCTGGCTTCCCACCTGGCCAGGCAGTGAAAACACAATTCTGCTTGCCATTGCGAATCACTTGATTCAAAACAACCTCTACAACAAAGACTTCGTCCGCAAGTGGGTCAATTGGAAGGAAACGCTGAACGCGGTAGTCAGTGGTCAGTTATCAGTGAACAGTGATCAGTTAGCCAACGACATACGGAACACGCACCACGCACCACGTTTTGAAAACTTCGACCTTCTCCTCAAAGATTTGTATTCCGAATACACCTTCGAACGCGCCGCGCAAGAATCCGAAGTCCCCATCGAACGCATTGAAGAGACCGCGCGCCTCGTCGCCAATTGCGAAGGCAAACTCGCCACGCACGTTTGGCGTTCTGCCAGCGTTGGCAACCTCGGCGGATGGCAGGTTGCGCGCTGCCTGCTTTTTCTCAACGTGTTGACAGGCAGCATCGGCAACAAGGGCGGAACATCCATGACGGGCTGGAACAAATTTGTGCCCAAGCCGTTCAAAGGCGCGCCCGCTCCTGAAACTTGGAACGAACTGCACTACCCCATCGAATATCCGCTCGCGCATTACGAGATGTCCATGCTTCTGCCGCACATGCTCGAAGAAGGCCGCGGCGACATCGATGTTTACTTCACCCGCGTCTACAACCCGATGTGGGTCAACCCCGACGGCTTCATGTGGCTCAAGGCGCTCAAGGATGAATCGAAAATAAAGTGTTATGTTGCGCTCACGCCCACATGGAATGAAACCGCATGGTTCGCGGATTACGTTTTGCCCACAGGTCACGGACCCGAACGTCACGACCTGATGAGTCAGGAAACGCACGCGGGGCAGTGGATCGCATTCCGCCAGCCTGTGCGCCGCGTCGCGATGGAACGCGCAGGCATCAAGGTTGATTTCACTTATCAAGCCAACCCTGGCGAAGTCTGGGAAGAGAACGAGTTTTGGATTGAACTCTCCGCGCGCATGGACCCCGACGGTTCGCTCGGCATTCGTCAATGGTTCGAGTCGCCGTATCGCAAGGGCGAAATCATCACCGTTGAAGAATACTATCAATGGATTTTTGAAAACTCCGTGCCTGGTCTGCCCGAAGCCGCCGCAAAAGAAGGACTGACTCCGCTGGCATACATGCGCAAGTATGGAGTCTTCGAAGTCAAGAAGGAAAATTATTCCCCCTTCGACAAAACGCTTCACGCCGCGCCTGAAACTGGTCTGACCTCCGATGAGCATGATCGTGCCCTCGACTCTTCGGGCGGAGTCGTCGGCTTGATGGTGGATGGACAGCCCAAGGCGGGGTTTGATACGCCCAGCAAGAAACTTGAATTCTTCAGCGACACCCTCGCGGACTGGGGTTGGTCTGAAAAAGAGAACGTCATCCCGTGGACGGCGAAGAGTCACGTCCACCCTGACTTCATCAACCGCGAAAAAGGCGAGATGATTCTGTTGCCGAACTTCCGTCTGCCAACACTCATTCACACACGCTCGGCAAATGCAAAGTGGCTGGTTGAAATCTCGCACAAGAATCCCATCTGGATGAATCCCGAAGACGCGCAACGCTTTGGGCTTGAAACAGGCGATCTCGCTAAAGTCGAAACCGAGATCGGCCACTTTGTGGATTCGGTCTGGGTGACGGAAGGAATTAAACCAGGTGTCATTGCCATCAGCCATCATTTGGGACGCTGGCGCTTGAATGAAGATTCAGGTGTGAGCAAAGGTTCCTCCAACCTCGTTGAACTCAACGAAGACGGCAAAGGCGGATTCCTCATGCGTGTCATTCACGGCGCGAAAGCCTGGGAATCCTCCGACCCCGACACAAGCCGCATCTGGTGGAGTAATGTGGGTGTGAATCAAAACCTCGCCCACGCCGTCCACCCTGATCCAATTAGCGGCGTGCATTGTTGGCTGCAAAAGGTGTTCAGCATCCGCAAGGCAGAAGCAGGCGAAAAAGCAGGCGACCTCTTCGTGGATACGAACAAGTCCATGGAAAAATACCGCGAATGGCTTGCCATGACGCGTCCTGCTGATAAAATCAGCCCTGATGGAAACCGCCGCCCGCTGTGGCTGGCGCGTCCGTTGAAACCCATCAAGGAAGCGTATAAACTTCCACAGAAAAAATAAATTCAAGGAGAAAATAGTATATGTCTTTCATTGTATCTGCGCTTGGTATTATCATCTTTGTGGTGTCTCTCTATGACATTTACCGCGCCTCTGTATGTAGAACATGGAGCACAACCACAGGCAAGGTCATCATGGCTGGGGCCAGAGCCGAAGTTGCAAGCAGAAAGAAGATCGCGCCTTTTTATTACACGTACAAAATCAATGACGTGGAATATCTTGGAACCCGTGTCGTATTCGGAGATACCATCCTCCAGTGGATTTCCTTCCTCGCCGCAAAGTTTATAACGGCAAAATATAAAGAAGGACAGGAAGTTACTGTTTACTACAACCCCGCCAAACACGAAGTTTGCGCGCTGGAGCCCGGCATTACATGGCATGTCTTTGCAAGTATTGCCATTGGCGCCGCTTTCATGCTTATCGCGCCGACTCTATAGATTCATCAAACTTCACACCCAAAGAAACCACCATGCCTGTTAAATCCGCAAAATCGAAACCAAAAAAAGAAGAACCCGTCGAAGAACAGCCGGTGTGGACGTATCGCGGGTACCATCTTAAAACCAGCGAGTTCGTCACTGCAATGGTGCATTTATTTCGCGCCGAAATTCAGCGCGCCAATGTCTGGCGGCAACGGTTGGATACCACCACCAACTGGGCAGTGGTCGTCACAGGCGCAACACTCTCCATCGCCTTCAGCCAGTCGAATGTGCATCATTCGGTTGTCATGTTGAACACGCTGCTGGTCTTGTGGTTTTTGTTCATCGAAGCGCGGCGCTATCGTTATTATGAGTTGTGGAGTTACCGCGTGCGTTTGATGGAAACAGATTTCTATGCCGCGATGCTTGTTCCCCCATTTCATCCATCCCCTGAATGGGCGGAGAACCTGGCCGAGAATTTGCTCACCCCGAGTTTTCCCATTTCCATGTGGGAGGCGTTCGGCAGAAGATTACGGAGAAATTACTACTGGATATTCTTGATCTTGCTTGCTTCGTGGATTTCAAAGATATGGCTTTTCCCCGAAGCGCCGAAGAGTTTGGCGGAATTCATGGGCCGCGCATCGGTGGGGCCTGTGCCTGGCGAAGTGATGATTGGGCTGGGAATTGCATTTTATATTTTCCTGGCAGTGTTCGCCATCGCCACCGTCAACATGACCAAAGCTACGGGGGAAATTCTTCCGCGCTTCGGCGATGAAACCGCGCCTGCCGCGCTTTCGATGGAAGGCAAACACACAGGCTTGCGCGCATTGCTCGTGCCGCGCAGACGACGCAGACAATTGCTGGCGCTCATCATTACCGATAAAGCCGACACCGTATCGAATCGTATTATGACCGACCTCAAACGCGGCGTAACCGCCATGCAAGGCAAGGGCATGTACACGGGCAAAGACCGTTCCATCCTCATGTGCGCGCTGACGATCACTGAAGTTCACAACCTCAAATCTGCCGTCGCAAAGGAAGACCCCAAAGCCGTGGTCATCGTTTCGCCCGCGCAGGAAGTTTTCGGCGGCGGCTTTGCCCCGTTGGAAGAAAAATAATGCTCGCAGAAATTCTGAAGGAAAGCGCGCGCAGGCACAGGCATCTTTGTCCACGCCAGGTGTTGGGCGCGCGCATGGCTTTGTATGCGGGGGAACTGCTTGGGTTGGATTTGCCGCGCGCAGACAAACGCCTGCTCGTGATTTCAGAAACGGACGGCTGCGCTGTGGATGGAATCATCGCCGCCTCACATTGCCGCGTGGGCAGCCGCTCGCTTCGTATTCTGGACTTTGGGAAGGTTGCCGCCATCTTTACAGACATCCCCGCTGAAACATCCATCCGCATTGCGCCCTCGCGTGAAGCGCGTTCGCTTGCAGGTGAATATGCGCCGCATGCCCGCAATCGCTGGGAGGCGATGCTGTTGGGGTATCAGGCAATGCCGGCGGCAGAATTATTCGCTGTCCAGTTCGTGCAGTTGAATCAGTCGCTGGCGCAAATCATCAGCAGGTCCGGCAGGAAGGCGGTTTGTGACTCGTGCGGGGAGGAAGTCATTAACGGGCGCGAAATCATAAAAGATGAAACCATCCTTTGCCGCGGCTGCGCAGGCGGGGGATATTATCGGTTACAGGATTCTCAGCCTGAGCAGATTTCTTTTCTTAATTCCGCCTTTTGAACTTTGCCCATTGCGTTGCGGGGCAGGTCATCTTTGAAGACAATGGATTTGGGGGACTTGTACGGCGCGAGTTTTTCACGACAAAAGCGCATCAATTCTTCGCCGCTAACTGATTCGGTTTTCTTCAGCGCCACCACCGCTGTTACTTTTTCTCCCCACTCTTTGTCGGGGCAGCCGATCACGGCGCAGGCGGCCACCGCAGGGTGTTCTGTCAAAACACGTTCCACTTCGGGCGGGTAGATGTTGAGTCCGCCGCTGATGATCAAATCTTTGGAGCGGCCACAGAGGGTAATGTAGCCGTCTGCTTCAAGGTAGCCTAAATCACCAGTCTTGAACCAGCCGTCGGCGGAGAAAGAGGCGGAGGTTTTGTCGGGCTGATTCCAATATCCTTTGAAGACGTTCGGCCCGCGAATCTCCAGTTCTCCAATCTCTCCAGTTGAAAGGGAAGCGCGGGATTCTGAATCGACAAATCTCACTTCGATACCAGGGAGCGGATGCCCCACCGAGCCAATGCGCCGCTCGCCATGCAGGGGGTTGGAACAGTTCATGCCTGTTTCGGTCATGCCGTAGCGTTCGAGCAGGGTGTGGCCAAAAGTTTTTTGAAAGGCAGTAAAGGCTTCATCGGGCAAACGATCTGAGCCTGAAGTGATGAGGCGCGCGCGCGACAAATCATATTGATTTGCGTTGGGGACATCGAGCAATCTTTGATGAATCGTTGGCACTGCCATGAAGACTGTGCAGCGCCCGCTTGAAAGCAGTTCAAGAGTTTTCTGCGCATTGAACTCACGCATCAACAGAGTCGTTGCGCCCGCGTGCAGCGCGCCATGCAACGCGACGAATAATCCATGCACGTGGAAGATGGGGAGAACGTGCAGGAGAATATCATCCGCTTGCCAGCCCCAGGCTTCGTGCAGAGATTGGAGATTGGAGATCAGGTTGCCGTGTGTGATCTCTGCGCCTTTGGGACGGCCTGTTGTGCCAGAGGTGTAGATGATTACCGCTGTGTTTGAGAGATTGGACGCTTCGCGTGGGGACTTGGAGAATTGGAGACTGGGGACTGGGGACTTGGAGATTGGGGATTGGAGATTAGTGATTAGTGAATTGAATTGGTTGGGTTCGGCGGGGTTGAGGAAGATGCATTCCTGCAAGTGGGGCAATTCAGGGAGAATGGATTGGGTTTTTTCTTTGGAGGTTTCAAGTGCGAAGAATAATTTTGCGGCGGAGTCTTCAAGGAAGTATTTCAGTTCGTCGGGTGGGTAGGCGAGGTTGAGGGGGAGGGAGATGGCTCCCAATTGAATGGCCGCCAAATGCAAAAGGATGAACTCGAAGCATTTGGAAAGTTGCAACGCCACGCGGTCGCCGGGCTGCAAGCCCAGGCTTTGCAAATATCCCGCGGTGCGGTTGACTAGCGCATTCAGTTCGGCATAAGTAACACGTTGAAGCGGCGCGTCAATAAATTCCAGCGCGACTTTATTGGGATGGTTGCGAGCGTTTTCGGTGAAGGAGTTTAGGAAGGACATTCGTTAATTATACGTTCTTTGAAGGCTGAGCACACCCCGAAAAATCCCGCCAGGGCATCGGCTCCGGAGGTGTGACCGATGGAAAGTATTTTGGAAATTGGAGACTGGAGACTGGAGATTGGATGGCTTAACGCTTCGAAAAACTTATGCCATAAGATCCCCGCCTCTCCTTTTCCAGCGGATCTCAACCACGCCGCCGAGAGGGAGGTGGTCAATGGCGCGGCGGTTTCGGCAATTTTTTCAGCAAGGACTCTTGCTATTTCTGGCGGATGAATGATCCACGCCGCAAGCAATGCGCCAAGAATGAAGTCATCGCCTGCGGGGGTGAGACCTTGTCCCAGCCCGGCGAGTTGTTTGGCGGTAGTGAGGGAGGAGGGAAGGTCTGCGATTGCGAGGGAAGAGATTAGAGAATTGGAGAATTGGGGATTGAAGAATTGGAGATTGGAGACTGGAGATTGGAGACCATGTTTTTGGTGATTGGTAAATAGTAATGTNNTCTTCGCGTGCAACATTTCCCAATCGGGGCGTGGATGCCAGAGTTTCGCGCTGCCTGTGGTGATTGTTATATCTCCAAGAGTTAATTGAGTGGGAGAAATAGAGATTGGAGATTGGAGATTGATGTTCCCAGGAAGTTTGAGCAGGACAAGGTTAAAAGGTCCGTTCCCAATTTGTGGGGTGACGATGGACAAAACCTCCCTGCGCTCGTTGATGAGGTTGCAGGCATGGTCGAAGACATGCAAAATGCGCGGGTGACGCGAATTTGCCAGCCAGTTGTTTACTGCGGGAGTAAGGGAAAGAGAATTAATGGATTGCATTAGCGTATAATTCTGGATAGAGTTTATCATGTTCGGTTGCTCCGCAAAAATCATTGTGATATGGATTCGATGCGATCTTTATCAGGCTTTTCCAAAAGGAGTCTCGAATGACTGAAAATTTTCTTGCCAAGATATTTGAGCATAACAACTGGGCGAACGAAAAGATTATTCAGGCTTGCATTGCACTGAGTGATGAGCAACTTGATGCTCCGCCACAATCTGCCACGGAAGGAAGTATTCGCAGTACCTTGTCCCATCTTGTATCGGCACAGTATGGTTACTTGCGAATCTTGACTCTGCCGCTCGAAGAGAGAAAAGACCGTGTCATTTTGCAGTTTGCCGACCTGCAAGAGTCGTTGAAGAATAGCGGAGAGAGGTTGTTGGAACTCGCCAGAGATGAAAGCAAACCTCCCGCGACCCGCATCCAAACAAGGGATGGCTACTACGTGGAACCGTGGGTTATTATGGCGCAGATCATCAACCATGCCACCGAACACCGCGAGCAGATCAAAAGCATGCTCACCGC
>CXWL01121090.1_pt1 | contig 15663 bp, 18 predicted proteins | sample 590931 | NCBI WGS metagenome assembly CXWL01 (sample SAMEA3498368, study PRJEB10139) | groundwater metagenome | biome: water well; material: biofilm material | place: Germany | collected 2015-04-27 | reverse complement strand
GAAGAACTGTCTGGATGCCTTCGATTAGCGTTGGCGCCGATATATGAGAAAAATTCATAAGGCCTTGCGATTTGTTCGGTCTAGTGCGGGCTTGCGCGCGTACGTACATTGGCCGGTGAACAGGGGAGGGTATATGCACTCATCACATGATCCTCAACGTCGCAAGATCATGGCGGCCTTGGCGAGCCTGCCACTTTTGGGGGCTGCCGGTATTTCTGAGGGTACTGAGCAACAGCGTTCTGACTCGTCTGTCCTGGTGGCGTATTTCTCTCGCTCCGGAAACACCCGGGTGGTCGCGGGGCTTATTCAGCGCGCAGCACGGGCGCAGCTGTTTCAGATCATGCCGGCGAACGCCTACCCGGACGAATACCTTGCAACTGTCGAGCAGGCACGCCAGGAACGGGATCGCGATTTCGAGCCGGTATTGGCGGCCAAGGTGCATGACATCGGTGCCTACGACACGGTGTTTTTAGGCTTTCCTGTCTGGGGTGGAACCGCGCCGCCCATCATTCGCGCTTTTTTAGCGTCCCATGACTTGTCCGGAAAAACCCTGATCCCCTTCATCACGCATGGAGGGTACGGCCTGGGCGACAGCCTGACTGTGCTCGCGAGTCATGCGCGCAATGCTCGTTTGCTGGAAGGCTTCGCCATGCAGGCTGATCAAGAGCGCAAAACCATGGAGCAGGTCGGCTCATGGCTCAGCGAGGCAAAGCTTCCTGCATGAGCGCCGCGCGTTGCTGCGACCCTCACTGGCCTTTGTCCTGCCGGGTAGCTCAATTAAGCCATCTGGAGAAACATGATGAAAATTCGCACCTTGGGCAACACCCGTCCAGAGCATATCCACAAAGCCGTCGAAGGCATGTTGAAGCGCTTGCGCACTGACCGTATCGATTTGCTCTACCAGCATCGAGTAGATCCACAAGTGCCTATCGAGGACGTGGCTGGCGCTATTAAAGAATTAATCGCGCAGGGCAAGGTGCTCCACTGGGGGCTCTGCGAGATGGGGCTCAATACGTTGCATCGCGCACATGCCGAGCTACCGCTGACCGCCGTTCAGAGCGAGTATTCAATGCTGTGGCGTGGCCCTGAGAACAAGGTACTCGCCAGCTGTGAAGCGCTGGGTATTGGCTTTGTTCCGTGGAGCCCTGTTGGTGTTGGATTTCTGACTGGCGCTATCGACGCTAAAACGCGATTTGCTGAAGGTGATATCCGTAAAATTGAGGGTCGTTTCGCCCCGGAAAACCTGCAGCACAATTTGGCTCTGGTTGATTTGCTCAATCACTGGGCCCAGCGCAAGCAAGCAACGCCCGTTCAAATCGCGCTGGCATGGCTGCTGGCCCAAAAGGCCTGGATCGTTCCGATTCCCGGTACGACCCAAATGCCCCATCTGCTGGAAAATATCGGTGCAGATACCGTGAGCTTCACGCCTGCCGAAGTGGTCGAGCTGAACCGCTCGGTTGCAGCCATTGAAATTCACGGGCAGCGGTTGCCGGATACCGTTCTGGCGTACTCGGATGTCGAGGCGCCAGCTCGACGTTGACGGCACAGCTTCCAGCGATCGAACCCTCACCTTTGAAAGGACAAATACTCATGACTACACAACACCAGACCATTATTCGTAACGGCACCAAGCCGTCCATCAAAGGTCCTGAAGACTGGTTTACCGGGGCGGTGCGAATTGACAGCCTGTTTCAGATGCAGGAGCCGGCGCGCACGGGGGGCGCCATCGTGACATTTGAGCCGTCTGCACGCACGGCGTGGCATACGCATCCGCTTGGGCAGACGCTCATCGTACTGTCCGGCGTTGGCTGGACGCAGTGTGAAGGTGGCCCGCGAACTGAAATCCGTGCAGGCGATATTATTGCCTGTGCGTGTGGCAAACGGCATTGGCACGGCGCGGCTGCTACCACGGCGATGTCGCACTTCGCGGTGACAGAAATGCTCGACGGCAAGAACGTCGAGTGGATGGAACACGTGACCGACGAGCAATACAACGCTGGCCCTTTGGTGACCGACTAACCACGCATGGCTCAGGTAAGGTCCTGAGCCATGGCTGCGGTGGCAGTCCCGGTAAGCGTCGGTCAGAGCATCGGCGGTAATTGGTCCAGCAACTTGTCCAGGGTGATCGGGTATTCCCGAACACGCACGCCAGTGGCGTTGTAAACGGCGTTCGCAATCGCCGCGCTCACGCCACATAAGCCCAGCTCACCCACGCCCTTGGCCTTCATCGGCGAGGAGTACGCATCGGGCTCATCCAGAAAAATCACCTCTTGATGCGGGATGTCCGCGTGTACAGGCACCTCGTAACCTGCCAAGTCGTGATTCACGAAAAAGCCCTGGCGCTTGTCCACCGCCAGTTCTTCCATCAGGGCCGCACCGACGCCCATGGTCATGGCGCCGATTACCTGGCTTCGGGCTGAGGTCGGGTTAAGGATGCGTCCTGCCGCGCAGACTGCCAGCATCCGCCTGACCCGTACCTCACCCGTGGCGCTGTCGACGGCGACTTCGACGAAGTGCGCGCCGAAGGTCGATTGAACAAACTGCTTGTTCAGATCGCCGAACTCGATGGAATCCTCGGCAACCAACTCGCCCGATTGGGCTGCGTTGCGCAGGGGCACGCGCTTACCGTCTGCGTGCACTTCACCGTCAGTGAATACCGCGTCCTGCGCATTCAGCCCCAGGCGCTCGGCGACCGCTTCGCGCAGTTTCACGCAGGCGGCATACACACCAGCGGTTGAGCAGTTGGCGCCGAACTGGCCACCGGAACCGGCTGAAACAGGAAAACTTGAATCGCCAAGTCGCACCCGTACTTTGTCCAGAGGCAACCCCATCATCTCGGCGGCGGTCTGGGCAATGATCGTATAACTGCCCGTGCCGATATCGGTCATGTCGGTTTCCACGGTGACCACGCCCTGGCTATCAAGCCGGACTCGCGCCCCGGACTTGACTAATTGGTTGCTGCGAAAGGCCACGCCAACTCCCATACCGATCAACAGGTGGCCGTCGCGTTGTGCGCCAGGTTGCCGGTGGCGCTGGTCCCAGCCGAACCGCTCGGCGCCGGTTTGTAAGCATTCGACCAATTGTCGTTGGGAGAAACGCCGCTCGGGTTTGCTCGGATCGACCTGTGTGTCGTTGAGGATGCGAAACTGCACTGGGTCGAGGCTGAGCTTCTCGGCCATTTCGTCCATGGCGATTTCCAGGGCCATCAGCCCTGGGGTTTCACCGGGTGCACGCATGGCATTGCCTTCTGGCAAATCGAGGACCGACAGGCGGGCGCTGACCAAGCGATTGGCGCCCGCGTAGAGCAGTTGGCTGGGTTGCGCGGCCCGCTCGACTTTGCCGCCGGGCAAATCGCCTGACCAGCCTTCGTGGCCCATGGCAGTGATCTTGCCCTCGCGGGTAGCGCCGATCCGAATGCGTTGAATGGTTGCCGGTCGGTGGGTGGAGTTGTTGATCATCAGCGGCCGTGTCAGCGCGACCTTGACTGGCCGGCCACACAGCCTTGAACCCAGTGCGGCCAGGACGGCGTCGGAGCGGATGAACAACTTGCCGCCAAAGCCGCCGCCGATGTACGGCGAAATCAGGCGTACGTTATGTTTGGGAATACCGAGCGTGGTCGCCAGATCGGTCACCGACCAGTCAATCATCTGGTTGGAGGTCCAGACGGTCACCTGGTCACCTTTCCAGCTGGCCATCGACGCGAAGGGCTCCATCATGGCATGAGCCTGATCGGGCGTGGTGTAGGTGGCGTCCAGCTTGACTGCGGCAGCATCGAACGCCCCCTCAAAGTCGCCGTAACGGCTGTCGGCCAATTGCGCTTTAATTTCAACCCCTGAATCGCGAACACTGGCCAAGTCGTAGGCACCTTCGCTGCGTTGGTAGGTAATCTTCACCAATTGCGCGGCGCAGCGTGCCTGCTCAAACGTATCCGCTACCACCATGGCCACGGCTTGGTGGTAATGCTGGATAGCAGGGCCAGCGAGCAGATTCGCGGTATTGAACTTGCCTTTGCCGAGCTTTCCCGAATTGGCTGCAGTGACAATCGCTATGACCCCGGGAGCGGATTCAGCGTCTGTCAGGTCCATCGATGCGATGCGCCCCTTGGCAATGGCGGAGCCGATCACATAACCGTAAGCCTGGTTTGCCACTGCATCGTGGTGTTCGTAGGCATAAGGTGCCACGCCGCAGACTTTCAAAGGGCCCTCGATCCGCGCGGTGGGCTTGCCGACCACGTTCATTTGGTCGATGGGGTTGGTTGTGGCGGGGGTATCAAATTTCATGCTTGAGCCCTCGCCCGCGCGATCATCGCAGCGAGCGTACGCTNNCGCCAAGGCTTATGCGCAACGCCGCCCAGTGCGACACGACCGTTGCCGTCTTGGTGAATGACCGCGCCCACCGAAATCAACGCGAATGCGTAGGAAGAACGGTCCCTGACTTTCTGGTAGATGTGTGTGCCGCCCAGGGGCGGGGGCAGGGTGACGGCGGTGATTAGCTCGTTAGCCAATAGCGTGGTTTCAATATTCGGCGTATTGCCAGGAAGGCGATGGAAATTTGCCATGGTGATGAGCCGTGTCGTGCCGTCAGGCCGGACGGTTTCGATCTGCGCGTCAAGTACGCGCATGGCGATGGCCATGTCGCTGGGGTGAGTAGCAATGCAGGCGTCGCTGACGCCGATGATTGCTGACTGCCGACTGAAACCGCCAATGGCCGCACAACCGCTGCCAGGCAGTCGCTTGTTACACGCTTGATAAGTGTCATAAAAGTAAGGGCAGCGGGTCCGTTGCAGCAGGTTACCGGCGGTGGTCGCGACATTGCGTAGCTGGCCGGAAGCGCCTGCCAGCAGCGCGCGGGATAATATCCCGTAGTCTTTTCGGATGCGTATATCGGCGGCCAGGTCGGTATTGCGCACCAGCGCGCCAATCCTCAAACCGCCTTCGGGCGTGGCGTCGATGCGGTCCAGGTCGAGCCCGTTGACGTCGATCAGGTGGGTCGGCGTTTCGATCTCCAGCTTCATTAAGTCCAGCAGGTTGGTACCACCCGCGATAAACCGTGAGCCGTTGACTTGCGCCGCCAACGCAGCGGCTTCCGCCGGGGATTTGGCACGTAGGTAAGTGAAGGGCCTCATGCGTTGACCTCCGCGACTTCGGTGATTGCTTGAATGATGTTGGAGTAGGCGCCGCACCGGCAGATGTTGCCGCTCATGCGTTCCTGGAATTCGCTGGCGATCAATTGCGGCCTGTCGACCAGGCTGGCGCTGGCATGGCTGGGAATCCCCTGGCGAATCTCAGCCAATACCGCCACCGCCGAACAGATCTGCCCCGGTGTGCAATAGCCGCACTGGTAGCCATCGTGTTTGACGAACGCCGCTTGCATGGGATGCAATTTGCCCGGTGTGCCGAGGCCTTCGATCGTGGTGATCTTCGACCCCTCATGCATCACCGCCAGGGTCAGGCACGCGTTAATCCGTCGACCGTCGGCAATCACCGTGCAGGCACCACATTGGCCGTGATCACAACCCTTTTTGGTCCCGCTGAGCTTCAGGTTTTCTCGCAACGCATCGAGTAGCGTCGTGCGGGTGTCGACATCCAGCGAGTGAACCTGTCCATTCACCGAGAGGCTCAATGCCGAATTGATAGGGCGCGCCAAGTTGGCTGCACTAGCTTCGACGCTGATGAAAGGAGGAAGCGCTACGGTCGCTGCCGTCACTGCACCCACAATCAGAAATTTGCGTCGGGATATTGTTATCACGTCGTCCATTGGTTCTATTCCCAGCTAGCGGCAGCGGTTCAGTCTTGGGCAGCATGGCGGTTCGGGTCTTCGCCCTATGCGCTACTGCATTGCCAGTACTCATCAATAGGAGTGACCTGGATAGTCGCAGAACGTTTTTGCGATGTGCTGCTATAGAGTTATGTGCTGGACTCATGAATCGGCGAGGCGTGCGCATTAACTGGGGTGCGGCTGCGTTTGGGCGGTGGCTAGAGGAGGGCGTATCTGTTACGCGATATTTCTTTGATGCTTACATGGTCAGTCATGTGTCACTTCACCGCGTTTTCCGCAACGGGTCTACGTGGTTGGCCCATTGCTGGGCCACCTCGCGATGGGCGCTAGCAGATGCACGTGTGCGCATGAACATTTTGACTAGGCTCTAGGACGTCATTTTCAGCTTGAAAAATTCACGCTATGCCCCCAGGTTTGCACCCACTCGCGCGCCTTAGACGAGCGATCGCGGATGGCGATTTCTTACAGTACCGAGGTGGTACAGGGTGGTCTTCAATTTACATCTACGGCGGGATGACCGAAATCCGCTCGCTCAACGTTCGGCGTACGTGTCTGTTCATGTGTTAATTTGATTAAATTCACTACCTGGCGACTCGAGTATTCATTCCATGGATGAACTGCGCAGGATTGACCTCAATATGCTGGTAACACTTCATGCGTTATTGGCCGAGAAACACGTCACGCGAGCGTCAGTACGACTGCATAAAAGCCAGCCGGCAGTCAGCCACGCGCTGAGCTTGCTCAGAGCGCATTTCGACGACCCTCTGCTCATACGGCGCAACGGGGCGATGGTTTTGACGGCGAGGGCGCAAGCGCTGGCTCAGCCACTTAAGGATGCCTTGGGCCATCTGAATTCGCTGTTGGGCGCTGCGGAATTTGAGCCATCAACGGCAAAGGGCCGTTTTCGATTGTCGCTATCGGACTACGCGGCGCGGATCCTTCTGCCTCCGCTTACCCGGAAAATCCGCAAGGAGGCGCCGGGTATTGATTTGGCTATCAGCCAAGCCAGTCGAGATATGATGATTTCTCAGCTGTTGGATGGTGAACTTGACCTTGCGCTGGGCATCTTTCCCGAGGTTCCGGGTGCCATTGCGCTTCAAGATCTGTTTTTCGAAGGATTCATCAGCCTTGCAGATAAACAAGTGCTGCCAGAGCAGGGTGGTCTTTCACTGGACGATTGGTTGTCGCGCCCGCATGTGATGCTCGCGCTACGTCCTGATGCGAACGATGAGATCGAGAAGGCGCTGGCCGCTCAAGGTTTGAAGCGTCACATTGCCTTGGCTTTGCCGCACTGGAGTGCGGCAGTTGAAGTACTTGCGGGCACCGATCTGATTCTTACGGTTGCCAGCCGCGCAGTGGGCCCGATGCGCAAACATAAATCGCTGCGGCAATTCAAACCGCCCATTGATATCCCGCGATTCGCCTATCAACAGGCCTGGCACGCCAGAAAAGAGGGTGATGCCGCACACCGCTGGCTACGGGAAGCCGTTTTTGAGTGTTCTCTACCAGGCTGACATCAAGCTGAAGCAGCCAGATTGTGCTCCATCACGATTAATTCGATATCGTCGCAGTCGTCAATCTCGCCTGTTGCGACGAACCGGTTCCTTAACCAAAAAGCTTTGGCTTTCTCATCAGTACTGGCATGGCTCAAGATGGCAATCTTGAAGCCACTTGCAGCGTAGTCTGCAAGCACCGATTTGATGATTGCAGACCCCAATCCTCTACTTTGCGCAGCCTTTTCGATTATGAAGAAGCCTATAAGGATATGATCCCGTTCCGGGAAAGACTCGATCAGCTCCAAATAGCCAACCAGCCTGCCTTGCTGTCGAAAACCGATGTTCTGCTTGTGGGCCAGGTCTGCTCCGGGAGGGATCGCGGTTAGTAACTTTGCAAGCTTTTCCACACTAAGGGTTTCACGCATGTGCTCGAAGTAGACCGGGTTGTCAGAACAAATTTGGAATATTTCTCCAAGGTTCTGTTCGGTCAGCTTGGAGCGTTCAGTGTTGTGTGGCCCGATTGTCATCCTTTCTATTCCCGCTATTCACACGTTCATCGACCTGGCTGATTTCATCAGGGTTGCACAGCAGGGCCTTTCAACTCGATCTGATTATCATCAGGGTCGTTGAGATAAATCGACAAACCTGTTCCCTCCGCTCCATACCGCATCACGGCCTCTTGAGCGGATACACCGGCAGCAGCCAAGTTGCGGAGAATGGCCTGTTCATCAAACGGCTCAACCCGAAGGCAGAAGTGATCGACATTGTGTCTTTGCTTACCCGCCGGCTGCCCACCCTGACGACCGATCGGCCCGTTAGCATCAACCAGGTCAATCATGGATGTCCCTGCGCTCAGATGAATCATACCAAGGTCGTCACGGCGCTTTTTGACATCACATCCCAGTACAGATGTGTAGAAAGCCAGGCTGCGCTCAATGTCCTGCACCCGCAGTACAACATGGTCGATACGTTGAATTGAAAAACTGCGCATTACGATCACTCCTGTTGGATCACTGATGTGAGCCCCACCCAGTTTCGAATCTTCAGATGGGCACTCTTCACGATGCGGGCAGCAAGTTCGACGACTCAGTTTACCTTCGAAAACAGTTGAGGCGCCTCACCCGAGAAGTCGACCCAAGGATTGGTATTGAGCAACTCGGCATGCGGCACGCTGGGTTCATCGAAGCGAATAGTGAAGCTTTCCGGGCCATGGGCGTAGGCCACAATTATGCCTTGGTGCGGATCCATGTAGCCGGCGTGCATGCCGAAGCCAGGATAGCTGAGGCGCACGGCTGGCCCTTCAGGATTGATCTCATGCACAGTCAGACGCGCAAGGACGACATCTGGCAGCACAAACACCCAGGTGAAAGCACCACCGGATACCACCGTCATCACCTCATCAATGCCCGCGCCATTGTCCGAAGTGTTTACATGAAGACGACCATAACGATTCAGAGCCCAAGTCCGCATCTCTGGGGTCATGGCCTTCATGTCGTAAACTTTTGGATAGGGCGCTGTATCTCCCTCGCGGGTACCTAGGTAGCCACCACGGTGCACCTCAGGAGTACGACCTGCGAGGTGTATTTGCTCCAGCAGTTCAGCACGGTTGAGACTGAATATCGAAAGCAGCTTGTTTTGATCTTCTTCGCTGATGGCGTCAATCAGCGATGCTTTGAGAATTGGCTTGGCTTCTTCGGGAATGGAGACAGTGCTGGCGCGCACACCTACGCTGCGCAAGACAGCATTGATGCTATCGATACCTTCAACATCGGAACGACCATCGCTGAACTGAAGTTTTACGAAGTTCATCTTTGTTTCTCCTATCGTGAGTTAGAAAGTTGCAATTGCGTTGCGGGCTTACATAAAACGGGTAGAGAGGGTTACTTGTAGATTTGGGTAGCGCTGTTCTCGACCGTCGGCGTGCCGATGCCCTGAACCAGCAACACACCACCGAAGATGATCACGACCCCTACCAGTCGAGTGAAGGTGATCGGTTTGCTGGCGAGTCCCATTAGCCCGAAATGGTCAACCAGAACGGAAGCTAAAATTTGTCCCGCTACGACGAGCAATAGAAATCCGCTAGCCCCTAGCTGGGGAGTTATGGCCGTTGCGCTGCCTACATACACGGCACCCAAAATGCCGCCGATCCATAACCACCAGGATCCCTGTAAAGCCTTGCCGACATCAGGCGCAGATACCCGCATGACTAACAGTGCAATCACCACCACAATGGCACTGACAAACAGCGACGTTAACGCCCCCCAAAGCGGGTGCCCTAACGCTCGGCCCACGGCTGCGTTACTGGCGGCTTGGAAGGGCAGGACTGCGCCTGCCAGCAGTGCGGTACCCACCGGGATAAGTGCGAGAGCTACTGCCTTACTGAACATGACATTCCCCTTTGAAGATGGCGGGTTTCGATGGGTAAATACTCTCCAATCCATAAAGATTATGGAAATCACATGTTTGCACATGCATTATTCATATGATGGATGCTTTGGGCGGGCGAGGCCTTCTAGCTCAGCCACGCTCAGTAGGCTGACCAAGGCTGCGGCGGAGCATGTTTTTTGGCGTGGGATTCAAGTTCACGCTGCGCTAAGCAGTACGGGCTTGGGCGAGATCCATGCCGATGAAACGCCAGTGCAAATGCTTGCGCCAGCCGAGAATAGAACTCACCGGGCTTACATATGGGCCTATAGCACCATGCCGCTTTCTGCACTCAAGGCTGTGGGGTATGACTTCAGCCCAAGTCGTGCCGGTGAACATGCACGTAACTTCCTGCGTGCCTGAAGCGGCAAACGGGTGGCGGAGATCATGAGCCTAATCCAGTCAGCGCGCATGAAATGGGCATGATCAGTATGCCTATCTCGAGGATGTGCTGACTCAGCTGCCTACCCAGAACGCCAATGGAATCGGGCAACTGCTGCCGCATCACTGAATGCCGGCCTGACTCACGCAAAGTGAGTTGGGTGGACGCTTACGCTGGGCCTTAGGCTGGGGGCAATCATTTCAAACCATCCAAAGCATGCCCTCAGATGTGCCCCCAATGTAGCCATCCACTGGTAGTGAATGGAGCTCCATGGTTTGTCGAAAGGCAAAAATGATCAAATGAACAGCCTGCCAGAAGACGTCTAGAGACTCTCAGGGTCCCCAAAAAACATTTTGACTAGGCTCTAGGACAATATTTTCAGCTCGAAAAATCTAAAATATGCCCCCAGTTATGCCCCCAATTGCGCCGAGTGTACGAGCGATCGCGAATGGCGATTTCTGACATGGATCTGGGTGGCCGTGGCTGGTATTCAGTGCGCCTCTGTATACTGGATGACCAACCCGAATCTGGCAAACTTTTGGTCGTTAGATGAGTCGATATCCTTAATCGGAGTTGTCCGGGGTGTCTTTCTGTACATGTCCTGAAATCGGGATCGTGAGATGCTCATGCTCTGCGAGATGTTGAAATGGCGCTGGTCGCCAGGAAGATCAATCAGCGTGTCCATCGACAACTGGAGCGTAATGCCAAGCGCCTTTCCACGGAAAACGCTTAAGAACGGGTCGTTCGGTATTGGCACGTAGCGTTGAGCACCGTGCTTCTGGTCGTGGGTCTCGATAGTCCGGTCGGCCCCAGAACCTCCCGCTTCAATTGGCCGCGGAGTCGGCTGACAGCGAGGGCGCTTAGGTTGCGATGTGGAGGCGGGCGCCTTACCTTCGCTGTTCATGGACAATTAGCCGGTGGGCCATGTCGGTCATCCGTCGTTGGGCAGGTGCAGTTGCCCTTCCATGGCGTCATGAAGGAGTCGGACGACCTCGATCACGTCGGCGCTTGCTACACGATAAAACACGATATGGCGAGGGCTCTTGACCGCCCCATGGGGCTGTTTGGCCTGCTGTCGTGAATAGATGAGATGATAGCTGCGAAGGCCCGGTGCCAGGTCATCGCGTTCGTAGCTGCCAATGCGATAAGGCGTGTCGGCGATCGCTTGCAGCGCCGCGAGGATCAGCGCCTGATACCGCTGGCGCGCTTGATCGCCGAACTGCGCTTGGGAGAGTCTGAGGATGTCGACAATGTCGGCGCGCGCCGCGTTGGAAATCCGATACTGCGGCATGCTCAGTGTTTCTCGCGCGCTGGGAGGGTTGCCTCCAGGCTCAAGCCCTCGAGGTAGTGCGCCAGATCCCCTTCGTTCACCTGAGTAAAACGCCCGTGCTCAAGGTCCATGATGCCGATAGAGGTCGCCTGACGCAGGGCCTCAATTTTGGCGGTGTCTTCAGCAATGCGCTGTTCCAATAGGCGTAAACCTTCTCGCATCACTTCACTGGCATTCTGATAACGACCAGACTGCACAAGGTCTTGAATAACCTGTTCCTGGTGGGGAGTGAGCACAACGTTTCGCGTCGCCATCATTAGCTCCAACTCTGAGCAAACATGTTGTTTTGATCGTTGGCATATTATGCCATTTTACCTAAAAGCAGGAAGTTTGGGATTTGTATCTGACGGACTGTAGGTGTGGGGTCATCCTATGCGCCGGACAGATGGCCCGGACCGTAGGCGCACATAGTCCAAGCAAGGCTGTCGCATTCGGGACGTCGTGGACAGCTTAATTAGTGTGGGCCTCGGGCCTTCAGTTTTGCAAAGCCTTGTTTGATGTGTCCGGCGTTCTCTCCAATCGTTTGTAGAGCGCCGCGGACATTGTCGCCTTTGTCCGTCGTACCCTGGCGCTCAATCCATAACGTCAACTCCATCACCGCCGCCTCTAAGGCGAGCTGGTTTTGGTACAGACGCTCAAGGACATCAGGCAGTGAATAATCGTTGGGCATTGTTTCGACCCAATGAGTGCGCCGAAAGCGTAGCAGCGGGGGAGGCGGATGTTCTGAGCCAGCCGTGAGTTAAGGGAATGAAACGGCTCAGAGTGAGAGGTCAGCATTCGCCAAAAGCTGCCGTTGCAACAGGCAGCAGACGGCCAATAGCTGCCGTTTGCAAAGGAGCGGCTCAGGGGCGAAGGATTACGCGCCGTGCGGCTGCGGGAATATTGAGCAGCCGTAAGGCTGGGTCAGGAAATTTGCTGATAGCGCAACCTTGCGTGATGGCTTTATGCTGTCTACGCTCACCGCAAAGGGATTTGGCCGTTTCCTAGAACAGTCCTCACCAACCTAAGGAAGAGCCCGCATGTACACGCTTGCGCGTATTTCCCTCGTTTTTCTACTCGCTGTAACAGCTATCGGCTGTGCAACCCACAAGAACGCAAGAGCGCTTGAGGCAGAGGAGCGCCTATTGATCTACTCGGAGAGGCCACTCAATAACGCTGCTAATGCTAGAAAGATAAAAGTTATGTGTGCGGAGCCCAGTCCGGATGCTTTAAAGACCTTGGCTGCATCTATGAATTTGGAGAAGCAAGAGGTAGCGACTATCGCTGCAGCTTATTCAGAAGCTGGCGCAAACATAGGGCTTCGTACTCACACAATTCAGTTGTTACGAGACCAATTGTTTGCGATATGCCAGGGCTTCGCGAACGAGGGAATATCCGCGCCAGCATATCAGATGATGCTTACTCGGAATCAGCGGAACACAGTGGCGCTGATGGCAATTGAGCAGTTAACCGGGGTGCTGAAGACGCCATCCGTTAAGCTTTCAGGAAATGCATCCATCGGGCCAAATAAGGAGCTGATTGATCTCAATAAAAAACTTAAGGATGCAGCCGAAGCAAAGCTAAAAGCTGTCCCGACTGCTGACAAGGATAAACCAGAAACTATTGCTCTTAAGAAAGAGATTGAAAGCTATGATGCTGCAATAGCCAAAGCAGAAAAGGCTATTGTCGCTGCTGCAACAGCGGTTGACGCGCAAACTATTCAGGGTGGAGGAGTTGATCAAAATACCATATCAGCAGTGACGGCCGCTGTGAAAAGTATTACGGATCAAATACTGGGTCAGAATGATAACTTCTACGTGTGTTTGGATGCATATCAGACAGCAAAACAGTACAGTGTGGCCGTGCCGACGGCAATCGATACGCAATGCAAGAAAATTTTTGCTGGTGAGTCTGCCTCCGCAAAATTTTATGCTCTAAAAAATGACAGGGTTTTGGACGATACTTTAGTCAATGACTTGATTAAAGAGGCTGTTGGCGAAGAGCAAGCGAAGCCGCTGACAGAACCTTAATCTGAAGCCAAGCCAGCTTCTAGAACATAAAAGCTAGTGGATATAAGTCATAGTGCTAAGCAAGCTAGGCGTTCAATCTTCCACTCAGCATCCCGGCGATCGGCGACATAATGCAGCGTCAGCACAGCTCCCTGGCCGGGTTGCTAGCGTTGAGAAGATTAAACTGTACTGTAAGCCAGCGTGTTAAACCTTCTTTCCGCACGAGCTCTATGCCATCAAGCTTCTTTTGGCCGGGGGAAGCCCTTAGAGAGGGTCTACTGACGGCCAATAGCGGACGCCGGCTTGATGCCCCGCTATTGACTTTTATCAATTTAAAATCAGATAACTTGAGCTTCTTACTGTTCATCTCCCGCGTCGTCCCATAGTCGTATAAAACTTCAGCCCTATCTGCGACTATATCGACGTATTCACTGAAGGATTGCACATGATCGCCCGTTGGCGCTGGGTCACGAATCAACTCACCAAACGGCTGTGGTTCAGAGCCTCTCTATTTTCCCTTCTAGGGGTAGCGACGGCGTTGCTCGCTGTTGTATTCAAAGATTTCATCCCAGAATCATTGCCAGCGCGTATCGGTGCAGATGCCGTAGACAAAATTCTGGGGATCATTGCCTCCAGCATGCTGGCCGTCACAACCTTTTCGTTAAGCACGATGGTCACCGCTTACGGTGCCGCGAGTAGCGGAGTGACACCGCGCGCCACCACCTTGGTAATGGAAGACACCACGACCCAAAATGCCCTTGCCACGTTTATAGGTTCATTCCTATTTAGCCTGGTAGGGATCATCGCGTTGAGCACGGGGGCTTATGGCACGCAAGGTCGGGTGTTGCTGTTCGCAGTGACGATAATTGTGGTGATCTTGATCGTTTACACCCTCTTGCGCTGGATCGATCACCTCTCAAAACTCGGACGGGTGGGAGAAACCATCGACCGCGTCGAGAAGGCTGCGATAACGGCAATCACTCAACGAGTTCAGTGGCCCTACTTAGGCGGTTCAGCTTACCCGACCGATCTTTCGCTACCTCCTGGCGCAATCACAGTCAAAAGTGAGCTAACAGGCTATGTGCAACATATTGATGTGAGCGCACTTGGAGCCATCGCGCAGGACGATCAAATACAGATTTATCTGGAGGTGCTTCCGGGGACATTTGTGCACGAAGGAATGCCACTGCTCCACATTGTGAGCTTGGGCAACACGAGGGGCGGTGATACCGATACTACAAGAGAGAAGGTTCTAGCGACCCTGACCTTCGGCGTCCGTCGAACCTTTGAAAATGATCCACGCTTCGGACTTTGTGTGCTCTCGGAAATCGCTTCTCGCGCCTTATCGCCTGCGGTGAACGACCCAGGGACAGCCATCGATGTCATTGGCCGGGGAGTGAGGACTTTAACTTGCTGGAGCAAGCCTCACTTCCCTAGCTCGCAAACGGATCAAGGGTGTAAACAGGTCTTTCTCCGAGGATTGACGGTTGATGATCTGTTCGATGATTTTTTTGCTCCGATCAGCAGGGATGGTGCAGCTTTGCTGGAAGTTAACGTGCGCCTGTTGAAAGCCCTCATCAGTCTCGCTGAAATAAACCCAGCGATCTTTAAAGATGCATGCGACAGGCACGTGGATCTTCTGATGGCTCGTGCAGAGTCCACGTTAGCGCTGCAGCATGAGAAGGATCAACTTAGCTCACTGGCTAGAACGATCACGCGGTAGGCTTATTGAGTTGGATTCTTTGGCTTAGTGACAGCTTCTGCACTCTCGAGGAAGCCTCGCGCCAATTGCTGATACAACTCAGGGCCCATTCTTGAACTGACAGCCTTGGCGATCNNGATTGGCGACTGAGTGACGGCAGCCAGAAAACCAACCATGCAGAGTGCAATAGTGGGCTGCGCTGCCAGATGGAATAGCTCTGCGGTATTGGCGCCTACTGCTGCCCCTACAGCAAGCGAAGGGGCAAAAATACCTCCTGGAATACCAGAGAAGTAGGTCACTACGGTCGCTAAGAATCGGGTGATGGGGGCGTGCCATGGCAGGACTACATCAGATGCGATGACCTGAGAGGTAATGCCGTAGCCACTACCGAACGACATTCCGCCGCTCAGCCAACCCAATATAGCGACGACCAATCCACAGATGCCGGCAAACCACACCGGGTGCAGACGCCGCCACTGCCAGATGATGAAGTGTGGATGCCGCTGTGGCCATAACAACATTCGGCTGAACAAACCACCCAATAACCCGCACCCAATCCCTAT
>CXWL01005522.1_pt1 | contig 15664 bp, 13 predicted proteins | sample 590931 | NCBI WGS metagenome assembly CXWL01 (sample SAMEA3498368, study PRJEB10139) | groundwater metagenome | biome: water well; material: biofilm material | place: Germany | collected 2015-04-27 | reverse complement strand
CCGGCCCAGCACCCGCTCAACGAGAGAGGGCAATTGCACCAGCCGATCCAACCAGGCTTTTCCGTCAGCCACATTCATCACCTTGCGCACGCGCGCCAGATGGAGGGATAGCAGATACAGCGCCGTGAGTTGTGCGGTAAAGGCCTTGGTCGAGGCCACACCGATCTCCGGCCCGCAATGGGTATAGAGCACCCCGTCCGACTCACGCGCCAGCGTACTACCGACCACGTTCACGATAGACACCACGCGCGCGCCCTTCGCTTTCGCCTCCCGCGCCGCCGCCAGCGTGTCGGCTGTTTCGCCCGATTGGGAAATCGTAATGAACAGGTCGTTCTTCCCGACCAGCGGGTCGCGATAGCGGAACTCGCTCCCGATATCGACTTGCACCGGCGTCCGCACCATTTCCTCAAAGAGATACTTGCCGACCAACCCGGCATGCCAGGAAGTCCCGCAAGCCACGATCCAGATCCGTTCCACCGCTGCGAATTCCTTAGGCGTGAGTCCGATGTCCGGCAGATCGGCTTCTCCGGTTTCGTAGGAGTACCGCCCGCGCATGGTATCGAGAATGGTCTGGGGCTGCTCGTGAATCTCCTTCAGCATGAAATGCGGATACCCGCTCTTCTCCACAGCTGAGGCATCCCAGGTAATTTTTGTGGCTTTCCGAGACACCGGATGGCCATCGGTATCAGTCAGATACATCTCATGTTGCGTGACCACCGCGACGTCGCCCTCTTCCAGATACGTCACATCCCGCGTGTGAGCTAGCATGGCCATCACGTCGGACGCGACAAACGACGCCTGCTTCGTTCGGCCAACCACCAACGGGCAACCGGACCGCGCGGCAATCAAGGTCCCCGGCTCCTTCTCAGAAATCACCGCCAAGGCATAACTCCCGCGCACATCCTTTATCGCCGACCGAACGGCATCCGCCAATCCCTGCCCCTTCTGGAGATACTTATCGATCAAATGGGCCAGCACTTCCGTGTCGGTCTCCGACTGAAACATGTAGCCCTCTTTTGCCAACTGCTGCTTCAGCGGCTGATAATTCTCGATGATGCCGTTGTGCACAAGGACACAGCCCTTCGATCGATGCGGATGGGCATTCTGCTCGGACGGCTTGCCGTGCGTGGCCCAGCGGGTGTGACCGATGCCCACCATGCCACTCAGTTCTTTCTCTTTCAGTGACGTTTGGAGATTGACCAGCTTGCCGACGCTGCGCCGCACAGTAATTTTCGGTCCCTGCTGGATGGCGACGCCCGCGGAGTCGTACCCGCGATACTCCAACTTGGCGAGCCCGCCGATCAGAATCGGAACCGCTTCTTGATTTCCCACATATCCGACAATCCCGCACATCGATCGTCTACCTCCGCTTCTTCTTGCTGGACGCCTTGGTTGCCGCCGTTCGCTTACCGGCCGGCTTCACCGGAACCTGCTGCTCATTCGCCAACAGCGCACGCCGCCTGGCGGCCCATCCGGCCCGATTGACTTGCGCCACCCGGGCGATCGCTAACGCATTCGCCGGCACATCCTGCGTGACCGTCGTGCCGGCCGCAATGACTGCTCCGGCTCCCACTGTCACCGGAGCGATCAGCTGCGTATCGCTCCCCAAAAACACATGATCGCCCACGACCGTCTGGTACTTATGCACCCCGTCATAGTTACACGTAATCGTCCCGGCGCCGATATTGACGCCCTTGCCGATCGTCGCGTCCCCGAGATAGCTCAGATGGTTGGCCTTGGCTCCTTCGCCCAGATCCGTTTTCTTCATCTCGACAAAGTTGCCGACCTTCGCCTTCTTGCGTACCCGCACACCGGGGCGCAAATGCACGAACGGACCCAGCGTGGCCTGCTCGTCGATCTGCGAGTCGGCACAGACGCAATGATCCAGAATCGTCACATGGGACCCGACGACACAATTCGTGAGCCGCGTGAAGGAACGGATTTCACAGCCCTCTCCGATGACCGTCTTCCCTTCCAAGGTCACGTTCGGATGCAAGGTCGTGTCTTTTCCAATCACGACCTCAGCGTCGATCCACGTGGAGGCCGGATCGATCATCGTCACACCGGCTTCCATCCAGCGCCGCCGGATCTGCTGGCGAATCACCTGCTCAGCCTCCGCCAACTGCAACCTGCTATTGACCCCCAACCCTTCATCAGGATTCGTCAGCGGCAGCGCCGCGACCCGATGCCCCTGCGTGACCGCCATATCGACAATGTCCGTCAGGTAGTACTCGCCCTGCGCATTGTGCGGCTGCACCTTGTCCAACGCCGCAAAGAGAAAGGGCCCGTCGACAACATAGGTCCCGACATTGATTTCGCGGATCGCTCGTTCTTCCGGAGACGCGTCGCGATCTTCGACGATTTTCACCACGTCAGCGGAAGCATGGACGGCACCGGACGCGCCCTTCGCCGTCCGGCGGACCACCCGACCATAGCCTCCAGGGTTATCCAGAATCGCCGTCAGGAGAGTAACCGTCGCACCGGCAACCCGATGCGTCTGCAACAACGCACGCAATGTCGATTCTTGCAGCAGCGGGGTATCGCCGTTGAGGATGAGATAGGCCGCAGGCGCCTTGCCCTTGCCGGACGCAAACACCGGACGCGTTTGCAATACGGCATGCCCAGTTCCCAATTGCTGAACCTGTTCGACGATGTGCACCGCCGCGCCGCCCGACTGCCCCGCGAGCGCAGACTCCAGCACCGCACGTACCTGCGCAGCCTGATGCCCCACGACGACGGCGACAGAATGCCCGGCAACCGCGCGAGCGACATCGAGCGCATACCGGATCATCGGACGCCCGACGATCTGATGCAGCACTTTGGCCTGCTCCGATCGCATACGAGTGCCACGCCCGGCCGCCATTACCACGACACCCAACCCATCCATGGCCATCTCCTGCTTATGCNNTTGCTTCACCCCGCTCCACTTCGCATCAGCATTCAGCACTGAAGCCATCGAGGTGGCCGGCGTATAGAGCCCGCCTGAGACGATGAGCTTCATCGCTTCTTCGACCGAAATCTCTACCGACATGACTTCACGTTCCGGGACCAAGAGAAAATACCCGGACGTGGGATTCGGCGACGTCGGCACATAGACATGGATCAACGGATCCTGTCCCAACGAGGCCGTCTCGGATTTGGTGATCCCTGTGACAAAGGCAAAACAATAGTGCCCGTTTTTGGGAAACTGAATGAGCACCACCCGATGATAGGAGCCTCGATCAGAAAACGAGAGAATATCCATCATCGATTTCAGTGTCGAATAAATCCCGCGAACCAGCGGCAGGCGATTCAGCCAGTCTTCCCAGATCCGCACAATCTGCCGGCCGATAAAATTCGCGGCAAACAGCCCGACGGAGAAGATCAGCAAAATGAGCGCCACAATCCCCAAACCCGGCACATAGTATTCCGGCACCCACCGGGCCACCGCTTCGCCCAAAATGCCATCCACTGTGACAAAGAGGGCTTTCAGAATGAGGATCGTCCCCCAAATCGGGGTAATGACAAGGAGACCAGTCAGAAAGTATCGTTTCAACAAGGTTTTCAGCATGTCAGTCAGGTCTTGAATGAGGCACTATAATGTGGTGGCTCATCATACAGAGATTCCCTCAGTGCCGCAATCCTTTTATGGCTATTTTCAATGGGTTACACAAATAAACTGAGGGCGCCGGCGAGGGGGAACCAGGATGAATCGTAAGTGGTCTTCGGCGACCCTCGAGGCTTCCGTCGGGGAGATGCGCCAGAGGATCGGCACTTCCCCGACGGAAATTCGCACCGGTGGCTAGTTAGAGGCTGTCTCGTATCCGCGCACTTCCATGCAATGATCCTGGAGCTCCTGGAGATGGATGAAGAAGGCCTGGCTCGCAGCCGTCCCGGCTTCACGCTCACACTCCCACAAATCCCGCTTGGCATCAGCCACCGACTTGCCGGTCGGCGAGATGTAATCGTTCCAGGTACATCCGGACAACAGCAGTAGTGCGCACACAATAAGACCGGTCTTCATGATTTCCTCCTGGTTGAAACATCAGCCACTCTTCGATTCTCCTGTTCAACAGTACCGAAACGCTCGTCCAACCACTATTCCCCGTTAGCAGGACAGCCCCTCATGAAAGAGCGGTAGGCAGATCCCTACAGAGGTCGCGTCGGACGACTCAAGGCGTCACTTGAAAAACCCGCATCCAAACCTCCCTGGCCATTCTTGCTATTCAATTGAGCTTGGCATTACGATCGCGGCGAATTCTGAACCGGTGACAGGAACCACTCATGGCGAACCGACGCAGTCATACAGCCGGCATCTTCATCACGCTGGAGGGCACCGAGGGCAGTGGCAAATCGACCCAAGCCGCTCGCCTGGCGCATAGCCTTCGAGCCGAAGGCCATGCCGTGCTCCTCACACGAGAGCCGGGCGGTACGCCGGCAGCCGAGCAACTCCGTACAGTGCTGCTCAAAAATAACTCTGAGTCGCTGGCCGCAGAAACGGAAGCCTTCGTGATTCTTGCGGCGCGCCGCCAGCACGTGGACCACGTGATCGCACCGGCGCTGCAGCAGGGAGCAATTGTGATCTGCGACCGGTTTGTCGATTCCACCTTGGCCTACCAAGGCTACGCGCGAGGACTGGACCTGAAGACGCTGCGCACGATGAACGGATGGGCCACCGGAGGTCTTGTTCCGGATCTCACTCTCCTCTTCGATCTACCCGTGGCCACCGGCCTGCGCCGGCGACAACGCGACGCCGCAGGACAAAACCGGCTGGACCGCGAAACCAGGCGCTTTCACGAAAACGTTCGCTCCGGGTTTTTGCAACTCGCGCGCAAAGAACCCCGGCGCATCAAGCCGGTCAACGCGGCAAGAACTCCCGACAGGATTGCAGACGACGTGCGCACACTCGTGTTCGATTGGCTGGGAAGGCGCCGGCTGCAAGCAGGCCGGAGAAAGTAGCCATGCCCTTTCGCGACATTACCGGCCATGAACATCCGATCGCGGTTCTGCAAGCCGCCGTCTCGCACGACCGACTGGGACACGCTTATCTTTTCCACGGCGAAGACGCGATCGGAAAACGCCTGACGGCGATCCATCTCGCCCAGGCCCTGAACTGTGAGCAGCCGCCGTCACCGGATATGCTGGATAGCTGCGGTGCCTGCCGTGCCTGTCTGCAGATCGCCGCGCGGACGCACCCGGACTTTATCGCGATCGACCCCGACCGTGAATTGGCCAATCCCGCCATCAAGATCGAGCAGGTCAGAGAAATCGAACAGCAGTTCGTTTATCGCCCGCTCATGGGCGAACGGAAGATCTGTCTGATCGACGAAGCCGACCGCATGACCATCGGCGCCGCCAATGCGCTGCTCAAAACGCTGGAGGAGCCTCCGGGTCACGCGCTCTTCCTCCTGATCACCAGCAGACCCAACGCGCTCCCGATCACCATCCGTTCGCGCTGCCAGCAACTCCGCTTCACCACGCCCGCGCGCACGCAAGTCGAAGCCGCCGTGATCCTCAAGCGAGAACTCCCGCCGGCGGATGCGCGACTCCTGGCACTCGTCACGGAAGGCCGCATCGGCGAGGCCCTCACCCTGGACGTCGCCGCCCTGCGTGAATGGCAACGGGACTGCCTGGCCATCGTCGCCCCCACGACGCTCCGATCGATCACCGCCATCCTGACGCTGGCCGAGAGCCTCGCCAAATCCGATCGAGGCATTGAGACATTGACGTGGCTCAGCCGCTGGGTCCGTGATCTGCTGTTCGTCCATGTCGGCGGCGACCAGGATCAGATTCTCCATCTCGAACAGATCGACCAGCTGCAGGAATATGCCCGCACCACCGATCTCACCCTGCTCCTCGACCTGATCAAAGAGATCGAACGCACGCAACAGAATGCCACCCGCAATTTGAATCTCCACATGGCGCTGGAATCCTGCCTGCTCAAACTTCGTGATGCCCTCGGGCTTGCGCCGGCCGGAATGCCTGCCTAGAAATCCCGTCAAGCAACCTGCTATCTTCCCCTCGTTATGCGAGATCAAAATACGTTCTACATTACAACGCCGATTTACTACGTGAACGATGTGCCGCACATCGGCCATGCCTACACCACTGTCGCCGCCGACGTGCTCGCGCGCTACTGGCGTCTGCGAGGTCGCGACGTCATGTTCCTGACCGGTCTCGACGAGCACGGGCAGAAAGTGCAGCAGGCCGCAGCCAAGGCCGGCATCGATCCGCAGGCCCATTGCGATAAGCTGGCGCCGCAGTTTCAAGATCTCTGGAAACGGTTGAACATTTCGAATGATGCCTTCATCCGCACTACCGATGCGCCGCACAAGAAAGTTGTTCAACTATATCTTCAAGAACTACACGATAAACAGCTGATTTATAAAGATTCATACACGGGATGGTACTGCACGTTCGACGAGCGATTCTGGACCGAAAAAGATGTCGTGGGAGGAATCTGCCCGGACTGTAAACGCCCCATCGAACAGCTGAGCGAGCACAACTATTTCTTCAAGATGGGACAGTATCAAGAACAGCTCATCGACCACATCAAGCAACACCCGCACTTCATCAGACCCGAGTCCCGCCGCAACGAAGTCCTGGGGTTCTTGACCACTCAGAAGCTCGGCGATCTGTCGATCTCTAGGCCGAAGTCGCGCCTCTCATGGGGCATCGAGTTGCCGTTCGATCATGAATACGTGACCTACGTCTGGTTCGACGCGCTGGTGAATTACATCTCCGCGTTGGAATATAAACTGTCGACTCCCTCGGTCGATCGTTACTGGCCGGCCTCCGTCCATCTCGTCGGCAAAGACATTCTCACGACCCATGCCGTCTATTGGTCGACGATGTTGATGGCACTGAACCTGCCGCTGCCGGAAACCATCTTCGCGCATGGCTGGTGGACTGTGGATGGCGAGAAGATGTCGAAGAGTCGCGGCAACGTCGTCGATCCCAACACGATGGTCGAGACCTACGGCATCGATGCCTTCCGCTACTTCCTCTTGCGCGAAGTGCCGTTCGGGCAGGATGGAGACTTCTCACAAACCGCGATGGTCACCACCATCAACAGCGACCTGGCCAACGGCATCGGCAATCTACTCAGCCGCACCCTCACGATGATCGAACGCTTCGCGGACGGGAAGATTCCCGCAAGCGGCCCGTCCGCACTGCCGGAACTTGAAGAAAAGATCGCCCAGGCCGCCGCGCAATTGCCGGCCACGTTGGAACGGGGCTTCAGCGCGCTCACCTTCCGCGATAATCTACAAACGATCGGCGAACTGGTCGGCCTCTGCGACGAATACATCGACAAAGCCGCACCCTGGAAGCTGGCAAAGAATCCCGACGACGCGCCGAAGCTGAAGACCGTCCTGAACTACGCCGCCCGCGCTCTGCGCCTGCTGGCCGTCTCGCTCCATCCGTTCATGCCGCGGACAACGGAACAACTGGCCCGGCAGCTTGGCTACCACTTCGACTTTACCAAGGCCATCCCGGCCTCCGCCTACCAATGGGACAGCCCCGTGGCCGATCTCGCGATCGCGAAAGGCGCGCCGCTGTTCCCCCGGATTGAAATCGCCGCGGACACGAAGGCTGCCACCACAAAAGACACGACCACAGCTCAGAAAGATTCATCGAAAAAAGGAGCCAAACCAGTGAGCGACACACCAGCGACCCCGCAACCGGTTCCTGCCGCAGCCACGACGATCCCGGCCGCACCAGCAGTAACTCCGGCAGCAGCACCAACAACAGCGCCCGCACCGGCCGCGCCGCCGCAGATCAGCATCGATGACTTCATGAAGATTCAGCTGAAGACGGCCAAAGTCATCAGCGCCGAACGCGTGCCGAAGTCGGAGAAGCTGTTGAAGCTCCAGGTCTCCCTCGGCACCGAGCAACGGCAGATCGTGGCAGGCATCGGCAAGAAGTATGAGCCGGAAGCGCTCGTCGGCAAAATGATTGTCATCGTGGCGAATCTAAAACCGGCGAAGCTCATGGGCATCGAGTCACAGGGCATGGTCCTGGCCGCCGGCGACAGCGAAGTGCGCGGCCTCGCGACCATTCTGGAAGAAGTGGAACCGGGCACCAAGGTCAAATGAGTCGCCTGCGCGCATCGCTCCGATGGCTGTGCGTTGTAGCCGTCATCTGCGCGCAGCCTTTCGACCTCGCCTGCCTCGCCCTCCCCGCGCAAGAAGACGCGCCGCCCGACCTGCGTCTGAACGATCCAAAACCCACGACCATCCTCGTACGCGTCGTCGCCCATGGCTCCATGGTGCTGGGCAAAGATGTTGGCGGCGCGCGCATCACCATCACTGAAGTGGCCACCGGACAAATCCTCGCCGCCGGTATCCAACAGGGCGATGCCGGCGATCAGAATCAGATCATGCGCACCCCGCGCCTGATGGAAGAAGCCCACTACAGCAGCCGCCCCTCTGCCGTCTTCACCGCCACGCTCGACCTGGTTGCTCCGACACTCATCGATATCGCGGCAGAAGGACCACTGGCCTTTCCGGCAGCCACCCAGCGCGTCTCAACACGCGCCTGGCTGATTCCCGGCCATGACCTGACCAGCGACGGCATTGTGTTGACACTCTACGGCTACATCGTTCAGATCGAACATCCTAAATCCGTCGGCGGCGGCCTCATCGCGAAAGATGATGTGGTCCTGCGCGCCTCCGTCCGCACCCTTTCCGGCGCGCTCGTCCGTCCCCATGGCGATTGGGATTCGCGCAAAGTCCACATCTACGGCGAGTTGCTCATCGGCACGAAGGTGATAGAGCGCTTGCAGATGTTCTACAGCGGCGACAAAGCCGCCTTCGAAGCGCCCTTCTTCGTCCCGCTTCCCAAAAACGCGCCGGACGGCATCACCCTCCGCGTCGTCGCAGCCGATCCGTCCAGCGGCAACTTCGGCGTGGCTGAAGCCAAGTATCCGGTACTCAGTGAACGGTTACCGCCCAAGAGGTCCTCGCCATGAAAATGATCGTCCTGCTCGCAGCCTTGTGCGTCACCCTTGCCGGCACCGCGCTCGCTGAAGACCAACACCAGCATCGCCGTCCTGATGACATCAAACTATATCTGGAGCATCTCGACAGTACGGAGCGGGATCGCTATCAAAAACCCTCCGAGGTAATCGAAACGCTCAGATTGAAACCGGGCATGGCAATCGCCGATCTCGGCTCCGGATCAGGCTACTTTACCCGCCGCTTCGTCGAAGCCGTGACCGAGACAGGGATAGTCTATGCCGTGGATGTCGAACCGGAGATGCTCGCCTATGCCAAAGAGAGCGTCATCCACATGCACATCGCCTACACGGCCGAGTTCATCCTCGCGCAGCCGGATAATCCCAAACTGCCGTTCGAATCCGTCGATCTCATCTTCGTCTGCAACACCATCCATCACCTTGAGGAACGTTCGAAGTACTTCCGCGACCTCCGGTCGTCGTTAAAGCCTGGAGCACGCATCGCCATCATCGACTTCTATCCCGACGAACGATCCGGCGACCTCGGATTCCCGAAACACCATCTCATCTCACGTGACACCATCGTTCAGGAAATGACCGCAGCCGGGTACCAGCTCGCACGCGAGCACAGTTTTCTACCGAAACAATACTTTCTGGAGTTTGTCGCGCAGTAGATGGGATGCAAGCGCATTCAAGGAGGGCTCTTATGTCGATCCGCATAAGAACCCAGGCAGGCGGTCCAGTAGTCTCAACTTATTGAAACGGCAACAGACATGTCGTATGGTTTACGAACAGAATCGCGCGTTATACGGACAGTAATTGGCAGATCCAATTCTTGTGCGGATCGCACCTAAACATAGTTGGGCATTATGAAAACTCGCGCGCGAACGATCGCTGTAGTTCTATGGGCGTGGCTGTCTTCACTGTCTAGCGCTCCGGCGATGACTTTTGGCGATGACATCGAAATCCAGAATCAACTTACAGTCACAGCGGAAATTGAGATTTCGCAGTATCGTTCAGAAGGTTTTAATGGCACACGCCCCAACGCGTTTACTGAAAAGCTGAGGCTCAGCACAAAATCTTTTCAGGTTCTACCGGGCGAAACTCTCAAAGTACATTACAACGATGCCACTGGAGGCTTCTGGTTGCTCTGGAGAAGATTAGAACCACCTGGCATTCCAGCAGCCTCAGGGGTCATTGATCTGACTGAACGCGCAAGGGCGATAGTAATCCAATGACTACCCCTTCGTTACGCCCAACAATACAGTCCACAGTCCCATCTCCTATCGGCACTTCGCGCCGCTGCCAGCCACCCGATGACTTTCAACATTAAACGCCATAAGAATTCTATGGCGCTCACATTCGCTAGCAGAAGGAAAAGCATTCAGATTCCCTTTCAGTTCTGCCCTCCCCCCCAAGACCTATGCGCTTCCGGATGAACCCTGAAGAGGGCCTTGAGTCGCGGCTGATGCTGAACGCCACGGTCAGTGCTGTTACGGATTGGTCGGGATTTTCCAGATCTGTGTGATCGGCTCGGCATCGGCGCTCGCACCGGAATGGGAGAGTCCATAGAGGTCTTCGATTGTGCGCAGGACATTGTAGTGGGTGACCCGCTGGTCATAGCGCCCCGGGTTCACCATGGGGCCGACGAAGAGCGTTACGATCCGGTTATTCTCCTTAGCATTATCATTATCTTCATCCCACGTCACAATCAGCAGACTGTTGTGCTGCTGAGCCCACTGAACATAGGCCTCCAAGTGGTCCCGAAGCCAGCGATCCCCCGTTTGTATGGCCTCCGGATCCTTGCCGTGGTGCATGTCGTTCACCTGATTCGGCACGACGATGCTTACCGTCGGGAGCGCACTGTAGTCGGCCGGGAAACTCGTCAGGGGCAGATTGATCTCTACCGGGAGGCCATTGGCCAGGCTGTTCTGCCAATTTACCCAGGGATTATGTTTCCGGGCATAACTCCCGTCTTTGCAGATCACCGAGCCCACTGAGGGCAGGTCTTCTGAATAACCGGCGAACGTCAGCCCGGCTGCCAGCAACGCATGCCCAAGATTCGGTGTTGTAAACGTATGCGGACACGAATTGTCGATAATGTCCTGCGTCGATCCTGAAAACAATGCGAGGTAATTCGGCTGGCTCGGGTGGGTGATCCCAAATGACTGTGTGAACAACGCACCCTTGGCAGACAATTCATTGATGTAGGGCGCATGGGGCGAATCGATGATCTGGCTGTAGGAATGGTTCTCTTCGATCACGATGACAATGTGATCGGGTCTGGGCAAAGGGACATGCGTCGGGCTTTCGCCTTTTGGTGCAGACGCAGCCAGCACGCACGCGCCCATCGCCAGCGGCAAAGCCATCGCTCCGAGTATGAGTTTCCAGCGCATGGGGTTTTGTACCACCCCCTCCGCTGATTTTCCACCACGACCATCGCGCGGTTCATGCGTGCGGCCCAATGCGAAGGCATGAGGAAGGACAATGAGAACCAGGCCCCGCATTCAAACATTGTTTTAGGGCGACCTCCTGATGCATGTGACCACCGATCATTCCCCCAACGCTTGCCGTGATTCGACGACCGTGCGACACTACACATATGACTGGCCTCACCTCATTTGAGCATCTGCGCTCCCGTCTGTACCTCTCACTCGGGTTGAATGCCCTGGTCATCACCGCCGAATTCCTCGGCGGCTTCCTGCTCGACAGTATCGGTCTCATGAGCGACGCGGGGCACAATCTCGTCGATCAGGGCTCACTCTTTCTGGCGCTGTATGCGCACATCCTCACCAGGCAGCCGGCCAGTGAAACCCGCACGTTCGGCTACCATCGCGCCGGCGTCGTCGCCGCGTTTCTCAACTCGTTCATCCTGGTGCTGACGGCGATCGGCATTACCCTCGTGGGACTCAAACGCTTGCTGCATCCGGTCCCCGTCGATGGCGGGTGGATCATGGGCATTGCCGCCATGAGCTTTGTGGCCAATCTCAGCATCGCCTTACTGCTGCAGCACGGCGCAAAAGACGACCTGAACATCCGCAGCGCCTTTTGGCACATGCTGGGCGATGCCTGGGTCTCGCTCGGTGTCGTGCTGAGCGGCGGCGCGATCATGCTGACGGGCTGGACGGTACTCGATCCGCTCATCAGTCTCCTCGTGGTCGGCGCGATTCTCCATGGGGCCTGGCCGCTCTTTAAAGAATCTCTCGATGTGCTGCTTGAATCCACCCCGCCCACGATCAGCGCGTCACAGGTCGCCACGACGATCGAATCCATGCCCGGCGTGAAGAACGTGCATGATCTCCATATCTGGGCCGTGGAACCCCGGCTCATCATGCTCACCGCCCATGTACTGGTGGACGGAGATGACGCCGTCCTCACCAACGCATTGCTTCGCTCGATCCATGAACGGATTACCTCTGACTTCGGCATCAAACACATGACGGTTCAACTAGAGACTCATTGCAGCGATCCCGACGACGTCCATTGCGATCTGACCAAGCTCACCGCACAACACCCTGAACTCGAAGCCCTCACCCACCATCATTGAAGTTGTTCAGAATCCATTGTGACCGGTAGAATGTGGTGCACGATCTTCGTGCAGCGTTTCGACAACCAGGAATGAACATGCCAGTCCCCTTCTATCTTCTCTGCGGATCACTTGGCGCCGGTAAAACGACGCTGCTGATGCGCCTGCTGGAATATTGGAAAAGTCAGGGCCTCAGGGCCGGTGTGCTGATGAACGAGGCTGGCGAGGTCAGCATCGACGGCCCGCGCGCCGGTACGATCGCTGAACAGGTCATGAATCTGGCGGGCGGCTGCGTCTGCTGTGACACGAAGGAGGATCTGTCATGGGGAATCGCGCAGCTCGTGAACGATGCCGCTTCCGACGTGGTGATCATCGAGTGCTCCGGGCTGGCCGATCCGGCTGAAGTCATCGACGCCGTGACGGATCTCTACACCGCCCGCCTCGCGACGTTGGAGCGGGTCATCGCCCTGCTCCATCCCATCGCCAGCGACACCAGCCACTCCAGCCAATATGTCACGACACAAGCGATTCGCTGCGCCGACGAACTCATCCTCAATAAGCAGGATCTCTATGTGCCGGGCCACTGGGAGGGATTCAAAAGCGGAATCGTGAAACAGAACCCCTATGCTCGCATCTGGGAAACCACCCATGCGCGCATCGACGCGGCAGCGCTCCTGGCGCCGGTGCACCAGGCGCGACCGGCCAAACAGACGAACGTGGTCTTCGGCGAGCCCCGGCCATCAAGCCCACACAAACGGGCGGACTATCATCCCATCGCCACGACCGTGAAACTTCCCGCTCCGCTGAATCGCACAGGCTTCGAGGCCTGGACTCAGTCGCTGCCCAAAGAGCTTGAACGAGCCAAAGGCTTCTTTCGCTTCGCGGGAGAGCCGGAGCTGCAGGAATTTCAGTACGCCCCGCCGGGAGCACCCACCATCGCCCCCATCATGCTGCTCGACGAACCCAGTCCCGCCATCGTCCTCATCGGGCGAGGCTATGATGTGGAGAAATTACGAGCAGCATTGCTTGGCTGTATGGAATCGTAGAAACCGAAGAAGCAGGAGCGACCGATCTACCGCGAAGGAGAGACCGGAGCCTGCGCAGCCACCCGAAATCGCGGCCACTGCAACAGCGCCCAGGCGATGCCGCCGCCGATCAGTCCGCCTAAGACCCAGCCGCCGAACACATCGGTCACGTAGTGCGCCCCGATATAGACCCGCGAGAGTCCTACCAGCGCGACAATCGGCCAGCTGATCCAGCCGGTCTTCGGATAGAGCACTTGCAGAAAGGCGGCAGCCGCCGCCGTGTTCATCGCATGGTTCGAAGGGAAACTGAATAGCCGACCGCAGGCGCCGCCCCCGACGACAACGGCCTCGTGAATTGCATGGCAGGGCCGCACGCGCGCGAAGACCCACTTGAGCTGCCCCCCTAGAAAATCCGACAGCCCGACGGCTCCGGCCAGAAACGGACTGCCGAGCAACGCTTCCCACCGCCGCCGCATGATCCAATACCCGGCTGCACAGGCCACCGGCAGATAAAGCGTGCTTGTCGCGCTGAGGCGAAGGAAGAGATGATCGAAGAATTCAGAACGGCCAGCTAGGCCATTGATAGCGAGAAAGAGTGATTCGTCGATGCTCACGCGGGCATCCTAACACGAAGCCAATTGGACAGCGACTATCAGAAAACTCTGAGGAGGTTCAAACGACTTGATGGCAAGGCCGCAGCAAGCAAGGAGCTGAGGCGTATGAGTCCATACGTTGAAGCTCCGCGCGACGCGAGAACGCCGCCAGCGAGCCGTTTCAACCTCCTCAGCGCGTTCTGAAGTGGATGCGGACTGTCAGCTCCCCGTCGATGACCTCATCGCCCTTCATCTGCGGATCGAAGGTCCACTTACTGAGCGCGACAATACCGGCGGCGGTCAACTCGCGGTGCCTGGCAGGCTCCAGCACGACAACCGTCACCTTGGCATCTTTGGACACCAACACTCGCGCCTTCATCCAGTCGTCGAGTTCCTTGCCGTCGAGGGATGAGGGAATCCCCGGCCATGGAGTCGCCTTCGCCACCGGCCCCAGCTGCTGGTCCTTGTTCAGCGACAGGCCATGCACATGGACCTCGGGCAGCTCCAGCACATCCTCATGATGATCATCGGCATGCGTCGCCTCGTCACCGGCCACCGCCCAAGCGGCAGCCGGAAAGCACAACAAGCCTATTATTGAAAGTGTCAGAATCTGTTTCATAGTATTTTGCATCCTACCTCATCACACACAGTTGCTCAAACGGGCCGCTATTCTCACACGTCCGTTCCTGATTTGCTCTTCACAGAAGAACCTGTAAGCCTTTTCTTACACTCTGTCCCTTTTAGCCCTCGCGATTCGTGGCGGTTCGTCGCGAAATCGTGGAGTCGTGTGCGAGACGAGCACACGGAGCTGGGCGGGATGGAGGCGTACCCTTGCGGTACGTTGACTGACCGACCAGCGAGTCTGCTCGCCTGGCTGCTCGATGAGCAGCCAGGCTTGTCGCAGCCACGAATCCGCGATTGCAGCAGAAGCGTCCATGAGTCGCGCGGGCTAGAAGAACCACTGGCCGCGAAAGAAGAACGACCGTGGCATCCCCGCATGCGAGACGCCCAGCCCGATGCTTCCCTCGCCGCGATTGATGTAGTACTTCTGATCGAACAGGTTCACCACGTCGAACCCGATCAGGAACTTCTGCCCCTCCCACGGCAAGGGAATCACGTGCGTGATCGACGTATTGAAGACGGTATAGGACTGGCTATGCGTCGAGTTCGTCTTTGCATCCTCATCCGCCGCCGTCCGCAAGCCTGATCCGAAAAGCATCTGCCCGCTGAACGTCGTCCGCTCCATCAGCCGGTAACTGACGAGCGCCGAACTGGTGATCATTTGCGTGTGGTCGCAGAACACCCCGCCCGGTGAATTGATATCCCCGATCTCTTTCGCTTCCAAGAGGAAATGCCCCGACTGGAGACCATAGCCTTTGCACTGGCCCCAGGCCGTATTCAGCCGGGCCGTAAGATTGTCCATCACCTGGAACTTCAAGGCCCCGTCGATGCCGCGTTGCCATCCATAGTTGAACGCAAAATAGTTCAACAACGGCGTCGTGCCGAACTGCCCGGCATCGGACAGATTGCGGGCCAGCTTGTAGTAGCCCGTCAATTCAAACGTCGCCCAACTGGACAGCGCATG
>CXWL01010720.1_pt1 | contig 15677 bp, 18 predicted proteins | sample 590931 | NCBI WGS metagenome assembly CXWL01 (sample SAMEA3498368, study PRJEB10139) | groundwater metagenome | biome: water well; material: biofilm material | place: Germany | collected 2015-04-27 | reverse complement strand
ATCTAGCAATGGAGGTCGCGATGAACTAAGCGTGCGCCTGGACGCCAAGATGGGGCCCGGTCAAAGAGCGGGATGACGAAGCTCGTCGAACCGCCGGGGAGACAGGCGGCGAAAGTCCTGTCTTTTCGCCATCCGTCCGCACGCGTGAGCGCAGCCCGGACAATATTGGGATGGTCCACGCGGCGGACCGTGCCGATGGGTATTGATGGCGAGCGCCTCGCGACAAGACCGCTCAGGCGCAGCGCAAAATGTATCAACAGCTCCACTGGCCGGAGCAATGCAAATCCCAGCCACAAGGCCACGAGCAAAGCCACCGTGGTGCGATCGTCGTAATAGCCAAAGATGGAGATGAATGCCGTCGCGCCAAACAGAAACGCGCCGTTCGACATGAAGTTGGCCATCGTAAACGCGATCGATCGTGTTCGTTCGTGCGCGCCGCCTTTTCTAAGCGCGGAGGCAAGCAAGGCGATTAAGGTGAGGACGATGGCATAGCTGATGATTGACCGGCCCCCATTCGCGCGTCCGGGTTCAACGTTAGTTCATCGCGGCCTCCATTTCTAGTTTTCCGACGACGCGCAGCGGCCACGCCGGCATGACGATTGTCTCCGGCGCGGGCGGCTTCCAGCCCAGCGCAGAGTGGGGACGCACGGCGTTGTAGTGACGACGCCAAGCTTCGATCAGCACCTGCGCCTCTCGGAGTGTGTAAAATATTTCGCGATTGAGCAGCTCATCGCGCAGCTTGCCGTTGAAGCTTTCGACGTAACCGTTCTCCCATGGGCTGCCCGGCTCGATGTAGGCGGTCTTGGCGCCGACCTTGGCGATCCAGTCGCGCACAGCGATGGCGACAAACTCTGGACCGTTGTCACTTCTCACATGCTCAGGCGTGCCGCGCGTGATCATCAGATTTGCCAACACGTCGATCACATCGCTCGAGTTGAGCCGTCGCGCCACGCGGATCGACAGCGCTTCACGGGTGAACTCATCGACCACGCAGAGCATGCGGATCTTGCGATTGTCATGCGTGCGCTCCTCGACGAAGTCATAGGCCCAGACGTGGTTGCGCCGCTCCGCGCGTAGCCGCACGCACGAGCCGTCGTTCAGCCAAAGACGGCTGCGTTTCGGTTGCTTCATCGGCACTTTCAGACCCTCTCGCCGCCAGATGCGTGCGACGCGCTTGACGCTCACGTCCCAGCCGGCGGCCTCCAGCATCGCGCGGATGCGGCGATACCCGTAGCGGCCATAGGTGCGCGCCAGTTCGACAATGTCCTCAATCAGCCCCGCTTCATCATCGGGCGTCTTCGGCGTCCGGCGCTGCGTCGAGCGATAGTGTCCAAGCGCCGCGCACGCGCGACGCTCCGAAATATCCAGCTTCTGCTGTACGTGCTCGACGCAGGCCCGACGACGAGCGGGGCTTAGAAGTTTCCCGAGGCGGCTTCCTTGAGGATCAGCTTATCGAGCGTCAGATCACTCACGGCCTTCCGCAGCCGTAAATTCTCCGTCTCCAATTCCTTGATCCGCTTTACCTGGTCGGTCCGCAGCCCGCCAAACTCCTTGCGCCAGCGATAGTAACTAACCTCCGTCACGCCGATGCTCTTCACAGCATCCGCGACCGAGCCGCCTTGCGCCGTCATCACTTCAACTTGCCGCAGCTTCGCGACGATTTCCTCGGGCGTGTAACGCTTCCGGGGCATGATCTTCCTCCAAAATCCAGTCCATCCTAACTCTCAGGCTGGACGCGTTTGAAGGGGCTGGGTCAATTCCCTAGGCTATAATGGCAAACACGCGCGTGCCGCGCCCGCGAGACGCGGCGTCAGTACCGGGCGCTAGGCGGTCTCGCTCTGTTCAAGGCGTTGGCGCATGTCATCGACGCTCATCTTAACTTCGGAGAGGGCGCGCCCATCGGCGAGGGCGATGTGGGTCCCAGAATGACCGGGGTCATAAACGGCAACAATCTGGGCTGGATTCACGAGCGTCTTTTGTCGTGTCTCTGGGCGATCACCCCGATGCTCGATCTCAAGAAGTCTCACTTTTCACCTCTTTATGAGCCGTGAGCACCATATTGGCGTCTCGGCTCGTACTTTCATTCTTTGCGTGGCGCCGCCGGGCGCCAGATCGCTGCGCTCGCGCTTAGGTCTCCGCCAGACGCAAATTGAGCGCGTGCAATTGGCCCTGCAGTTGCGAGGGGAGATGATCGCCGTAGCGCGCGTAATGTTCGACGATGCGCGGATATTCCGCCTTCCACTCATCGGCGTCGGCAGCGAGCAGGGCGGCGACGTCGGACTCTTCGATGGAAAGACCGGTGAGGTCGAGCGCATGGGAAGCGGGGACGCGGCCGATTGGCGTGTCCCGCGCTTCCCCGCTCCCCCCTAAGCGATCAACAATCCATGCCAAAACACGGATGTTGTCGCCGAAGCCTGGCCAGAGGAATTTGCCGTTGGCGCCCTTGCGAAACCAATTGACGTAGAAGATGCGCGGCAGCTTGGCTTTGTCTTCGATGCTCGCGCCAAGCTTCAGCCAATGTGCGAAATAATCGCCCATATTGTAGCCGCAGAACGGCAGCATCGCGAACGGATCGCGCCGCACTTCGCCGATCTTGCTTTCCGCAGCAGCAGTACCTTCCGATGCGACGTTGGACGCCAAAAAGACACCGTGCTCCCAATCGAAAGCTTCGGTGACGAGCGGCGCAGTTGTAGCGCGGCGCCCGCCAAACAGGATCGCCGAGATCGGCACGCCTTCGGGGTCCTCCCATTCCGGCGCGATAATTGGACATTGCGAGGCCGGGCAGGCGAAGCGCGCATTGGGGTGCGCGGCAGGCTCGCCGAGATCGGGCGACCACTTCCGTCCTTTCCAATCAGTGAGATTTTCTGGCGGCGTTTCGGTCAAGCCCTCCCACCAGACATCGCCGTCAGCAGTCAAAGCCGTGTTGGTGAAAATCGTGTTGGCCCGCATCGAGCCCATCGCATTGGCGTTGGTCTTGAGGCTGGTGCCTGGCGCAACACCGAAGAACCCAGCTTCCGGATTGATGGCGCGCAGGCGGCCGTCCTTGCCAAAGCGCATCCAGCAAATGTCGTCGCCGATGGTTTCGGCTTTCCAGCCTGGAAGCGCCGGCTGCAGCATGGCGAGATTGGTCTTGCCGCAGGCGCTCGGGAACGCGGCGGCGATGTAATTCACTTCGTTCTTGGGCGATGTGATCTTTAGAATGAGCATGTGCTCTGCGAGCCAGCCTTCATCGCGGGCCATCACTGACGCGATGCGCAGCGCGTAGCATTTCTTGCCGAGCAGGGCGTTGCCGCCATAGCCCGAGCCATAGCTCCAAATCTCGCGCGTTTCTGGAAACTGCACGATGTATTTGTCGTCATTGCAGGGCCAGGCAACATCCTCTTGCCAGGGCCAAAGCGGCGCGCCGACCGAATGGACGGCGGGCACAAAGAAACCGTCCGTTCCCATCGCTTTCAATGCGGCATCGCCCATCCGCGTCATGATGCGCATGGAGAGGACGACATAAGGACTATCGGTGATCTCGACGCCGAGCGCGCTGATCGGTGAGCCAATTGGGCCCATTGAAAACGGCACGACGTACATGGTGCGCCCGCGCATAGAGCCAGCGAACTTTTCGTTCAGCGTCGCGCGCATCTCTTTTGGCGCAACCCAATTGTTGGTGGGGCCGGCGTCGATCTCCTTTTCAGAGCAAATGAAGGTACGGTTCTCAACGCGCGCCACATCGCGCGGATCGGACGCGGCCCAGAAGGAGTTGGGGTGTTTGGCGGGGTCGAGCCCTTTCAGCGTTCCCGCTTCGACCAATCGGCGACTGAGGAGAATCCATTCCGCATCGGAGCCGTCGCACCAATGAACGCCTTCGGGCTTGGTGAGCGCGGCAATCTCCTCAACCCAGCCCAACAGGCGCTTGTGGCGGGTGGGCGGGGTCGATTGGGCGGCAGCGGCGGAAAGCGACAAGGGGCTCGATGCTCCGAGGTCTCGGGCATGCGCCGCATCAAACGGATCTGCCGCGAAATGAAAGGGAGCGCGCTACATACCGGCGCCAAACCCTAACATGCAAGCCAAAACCGCTATCATAGAGTGACAGAGTGTCACAGTCGGACGACTGGACTTTAGAGATGATATATGAGACATCATATGCATGCTTACGCCAGCTCAATTGCGCGCCGCGCGCGCGCTCCTTGGAATTGACCAGCGCGAGTTGGCGGAGCTCGCCGGGGTTTCGTTGCCGACAATCCAGCGGATGGAGGCGAGCGAAGGCTATGTCAGGGGCGTCATCGACACGCTGACCAAGGTCGTGTCGGCGCTTGAACTCGCAGGCATCGAACTCATCAGTGAGAACTCGGTCAGCACCGGCGGCGGGCGCGGGGTGCGGTTGAGCGATTCCACTTTGCCGCTCATGCGTTCGCCTTCGACCACCTCGGCCGCCAAGCGCAAACGTTCGGAGCTCCCGGCGTGATCACGCCATGAGCATTGAGCGTCCCAGCATCGCTCAGATCGTGCCTAAAACCGATTGGCGCATCTTCATTCCAAAATCGATCACCGTGATCGCGCAGGAAGGCTATCGGTTTGATGACTTCCGCGCCGATGCGGTGGCCGGGCTCACGGTTGCGATCGTCGCGTTGCCGCTCGCCATGGCCATCGCCATCGCGTCTGGCACGACCCCAGACAAAGGGCTGATCACCGCCGTCATCGCCGGTTTTTTGATTTCGGCGCTTGGCGGATCGCGGTTTCAGATCGGCGGGCCGACCGGCGCCTTCATCGTTGTCGTCTACGGCATCATCCAGCGTTACGGCTTCGACGGCTTGGTGCTTGCGACCATGATGGCAGGCGCGTTGTTGGTCATTGCCGGGCTGTTGCGGTTCGGCGACTGGATCAAATACATCCCCGAACCCGTCGTCACCGGATTTACCGCCGGCATCGCCGTCATCATCTTCACCAGCCAGTTGCGCGATCTATTCGGGCTCCAAATGGAGGCTGTGCCGGCGGAGTTCATCGCCAAACTCGAAGCCTTTTGGGTAGCGCGTGACTCTCTTGCGTTGCCTGCGCTCGCGGTCGCCACAGGCGCGCTCGCCACCATCATCCTGTTGCGTAAGTACGCGCCTAAACTGCCAGGCTTTTTGATCGCCGTCGGCGGCGCTGCAGCGCTGGTCGCAGTCTTTAGCTTTCCGGTCGAGACCATCGGCTCACGCTTTGGCAGCGTGCCCTCGACACTGCCGACGCCGATATTTCCAACAATCACCTGGGAGCGCGTGCGCGAACTTTTCCAGCCCGCACTCACCATTGCCTTTCTTGCGGGCGTTGAGAGCCTGCTTTCTGCGATGGTGGCTGACGGCATGACGGGCCGGCGCCATCGCTCAAATTGCGAACTCGTGGCCCAGGGTGTCGCTAACATCGCGTCTGGTCTGTTTGGCGGCATCTCCGCCACTGGCGCGATCGCGCGTACAGCGACCAACATCCGCGCCGGCGCACGCACGCCCGTCGCCGGCATGCTTCACGCCGTTTTCATCCTCTTAAGCATGCTCGCGCTCGGTCCGCTGATGGCTTATGTGCCGCTCGCAAGCCTTGCGGCCGTGCTCGTGATCGTCGCCTGGAACATGAGCGAGCATGAGCGCTTTCGCCACCTTCTGAGCGGCCCGGTTGGCGATCGCGTTGTATTGCTCGCGACATTTGGGTTGACAGTGCTGGTTGATCTCACAGTGGCGATCGAAGTCGGCATTGTGCTTGCCGCCATCATCTTCATGCACCGCATGGCCGAGAGCACCGCCATTCAAAAGGGCGTGTCGATCCTGGAGAAGGATCAAGATGATTTCAGTTCGCCGGTGCGCGGCGCCTATCACGCGCGCCAAGACTTGCCCAAGGGCGTCGAGATGTTCGAATTGCGCGGCGCCTTGTTCTTTGGCGCCGCGAGCCGCTTGAACGACGCGTTTGAGGCGGCCTTCCCTCCACCGAAAGCGTTCATCCTTCGCTTCGACGCCGTGCCAATGGTCGATGCCTCGGGGGTAGGGGCGCTTATGCGTTTCCTGAAGCGCTGTCAGTCCCACAACACTGTTGTCTTCATCACCGAACTCAACGCTGGTGCGCGAGATGTCTTGAAGCGCATGGGCGTGCTGGGATTGGCGAACGTGCGCGATGCGCCGCGCTATGAAGACGCACTTAAGGATGCGGCGCACGCTGTCGCCGAGCAGACCGAATAGATGCGCGTCTTGGCTCGTCGCGAGGGCTTGTTCGGCCCGATCCGCATCCTAGAGCGCAAGAGTGACGGCGCGCGCCTCTATTGCCTCCGGGACAGCGTGCAAACGATGGTGCAGCCCGATGGCGTCAGCGTCTTCGGTTACGTTCACGCCGCCAAGCTCCTGCTCAAGGCGGCGCGAACTGTGCTTTTGATCGGCGGAGGCGGGGGCAGTCTGGCGACAATGCTCGCCCGGCAGGGCTGTGATGTTACCGTCATTGACGTCGATCCCGCTGCCGAAGAACTCGCTCGCAGCTATTTTGCTCTCGATGAACGCGTACACTGGCTTACCACCGAGCCATTTTCGTTCATTGAAGCATGCAACGCTTTCTATGATGCGGTCGTTGTTGACGCGTGCAATGCCGATGGCCTCGTTGCGCCATTCAATGACGCCGATGTCCTGATCGAGGTGTTGCGGCGCGTCTGCCCAGATGGCTCACTCGTGCTCAATCTTGTGCACGAGGACGGCGCTCCGCCGTGGGGCCGCGCATTGGCAAGGAAGATCGCTGCCCGCGGCCTCAACATTACGCTCTACAGCGCCGACCTTGGATGGGAAGGCAATGAGGTTTTGCACGTTCGCGCGCACGGACCGACCGATGTCCTCGACGCGCCTGATCTTTCGCAACGACCGGCGGAAACGCGCACCTATCTCATGTCTCTGCGCGCCGAGACGCGGCGCGGCGCCGCATCGAAAGTGAGAAAAGCGTGCGATGAACCATAACAAAACGCCGCCAGCGTCGACGCGCGTTCTCGGCCGCGCGATTATGCGCGGCTTCATTGGGCGTTGTCCGGCCTGCGGGCGAGCGCCGGTCATCCGCGGCTACATTTCCCCGGTTGCCGCCTGTAGCGCGTGCGGCGAGGATCTGGCCCGTTACCAGACAGCAGACTTTGCGCCTTACCTCGTCACGTTCTTTGTCGGCCTGGTGTTTACGCCGGTGGCGTTCGTGCTGTCGCTGGATGAGGCGCTCGGGGATTGGGCGCTTTATGTCACCATCGCCGCGGCGCTGGCGACAGCAATCGTGTTGCTGCCGCGGACAAAGGGCGCAGCGATCGGGCTTCTGTGGGCGTTGGATATTCCGAACACATAAAGGAGCGGATCGCGGCGGCGTTTTCGAAGTCGTGACCGGTCTCTGGCGATTTGACCGAAGGCGTCTTAAGGGCTGGCCTGGTCGTGTTGGGTGCGGCGGCGTCTGGACATGAAAGTCACGGCGATAATGATCGCAAGGACCCCAACAATGACGATTGGGAGCACGCGTTGAAATTGCGGACCAAGGATGTCGCCGAGCACAGCGAAGAGAGCGAAGGTCAGGCCGAGGTAAAGTGCGCCGGTGAGTGCGATGAGCGGTAGAAAACGCCTGAACGGCGCGCGGAAGACGCCGCAGGCAAGATAGAGCGGAATGCGCGTCCCAGGAATGAAACGCGCGCCGAGCAGCGCCAGGCCAAGACGCTTCAAGACAGCTTCCTTCAGGGCGCCGACTTTGGAATTGTTCGCCCAGCGCGCCGCGCGCGGCCACGATTGGGCGTAATACCCGGCCCAGTATTTCCACCCATCGCTCACGATGAGGCCCAGCAGCGAGACGACGAGAATGCCGGCTGCATCGCCTTCATGCATTGAAGCGGCTGACGCCGATCCAATGACGGCGGCATCTTCTTGTAGAAACGGCGCGAGGAAGAGGGCGAGATAGAGCGCCCATGTCGCTGGGAGCAGCGTGTCTGCAGTCATGGCGTCGCCATCGCATATCGCGGCGTGCGGCGACGCGCGTCCAAAAAAGCGATAGTCGCGGTCCAGTCCAGGTCGCGGATCCCGTGGCGTCCTGGGCGCATGAAGAACGTAATATCGGCGGCATAGTCCGGAGTTTCGATCGACGCTTGGGTGAGCCCTTGGCGGCCCAACAATCGGTAGACGTCGCTCGCGGCCTCGGCGCCCTCATAGGCGCCGACCGGATCCGACCAGCGATCGAGTGTCGCCCCGCCAAGCAGGACCGAACGCGGCGCGATCAGCGCGATCAACGACTGCTGATCGAGCATCGCTGCATCTGCGACGGCGCCTTGGGCGACGGCTGGAAACCAATGCGGGAAGCGGCCGGTCAGCGCGTTCAGGGGTTCGCCGATCGTGCGTGAGGTGGGCGCGGCGCCGAGCCGGCCTGATTGATTGGCGATCACCGCCGTGATGCGCTCATCGAGCGCCGCCGCCAGCAGCGCCGACTTTCCAAATCTGGAATGACCAAAGACCGCGACCTGGCCCTGATCAAATCGCGCATCGGCGTCAACAATATCGACGGCGCGCGAGATCGACCAGGCCCAGGCGCCGACGGCGCCAACGCGGGGCGTGCGTGTTTGTCCGGGCAGGCGCGCAATGGCCTGCGCCGCACGCATTGGCTCATCGGGCACGACCTCGCCAGGATAATAGGTCACCACGGCGTAGCCCGCGCGCAGCAGGCGATCGAATGGCGGGCGGATGATGTTTTGTCCGTGAATGAAGCGGGTGATGCTTCGGTTTACGAGTGTGCGGCATCTTTCTGGCAGCCAGACGCCGTGATTGAGCGTCCGGTCACTGAAGCCGAGCGCCGCGTCGTTGCCGCAGAAGTTCGGCACGATGACAACCGGCGATGCGCGGTCCGGGCCTTGGGGCAAAAAGACCACCGCCCTGAACAGAATGTCCTCGGCGCTCGCCGAGGGCAGGCGGACGGCGATTTCTTCGACGCTGCGTGCGTGAGGATAATTGGTTGTGCGGATCGTGCGCCGTTCGCTGACGATGGCGCCAGTCGCATCAGGCAACCAGCCATAGATGCGCGCCTGAAACGCGGCGCGTACGATCGGCGCGCGCCGCGTGCTCCAATCTTTCGCGTCAGTGATGGCCGGGTCACCGCCGAACGGCGAAAGCGGCGAGGTGAAGTGCGCAGGATGGCGATCACCGGTGTTGACGCGCAGGCCCGCCTGAACGCACCCGGCCACGATGAGCGCGAGTGCTACGCAAACCGCCGCAGCGCGAGCGACGCTCTTGGCCGATAGGACGTTCCCCTGCCGTATGTCTCGCCCGCTTCCGTCTTCTTGGCATACGGCGCAGGCGTGGCCGTGGTTGCGGCGCGGGCTGATTTATCAGGCGCGGACGTCAATCAGGCCGCCGACCGCGTTGGGCGTTTGGCTTACGCTTCGCTCGATTGCGCTCAACCGGCCGCCGAAGGTGACGGCGTCGTTCCAACGACTGGGATCGCTCTCGGCATTGACGTTGTAAGGGCCGCTTTGTGGATGAGCCGGATCGATGTGTTTTTCGGCGTAGCCGACATCGGTGCAGTTTTTGCAACTATAGCCGTTCACTTGCACCGGCATGGCGTAATTGCTGGATACGGGCGACATCACAAGCTCCAATCTACACGGTGTCCATCGCCGCCGGCGCCAGCGCATCGGTTCTGAACGGCATGGCAAGCACGCCGTCAGGATCGGTCAAGCCGCGCGAGACGGCGCTGTCACGACGCCAATAGGACATCTCAATCGTTTCGATCGATACGCGAACGCGGGTGATGCTCTTTGTGTGAGAGGCGGGCCGCTGCATCATTGGGGTCCACGCATCGCCGTCAGGTTCGGTATGGCAGTGGAACGCGTCGATCATGTCGCCAGTTCGGTGGGGCCACGCCGTGAGGCTTGCCATGACGCCGCTACGCCGTGCGCGCACGTCGTGCTCCTGCCAGGAAGACGACGTCAGCATGTCGAGCGGCTTTAGGGGTAGCGTCTCGCGGGTGATCTGGGCGCCGTTCCAATCGACGCGAACGCTTTGGTCGCGATCGAGCAGCAGGCACGTGAACGGGGAATACGCGCCCGGCGCGGGCGAAAGCGCCAAGGCGGCGGCTTGTGCGTTCTGCAGGGTCATCGCGCGCAGGACGATATCGCCGCGACTGGCGCGGCCCTGGGGCGCCGGGTCGTAGCGATTGAGCAGGCAGGCAATCAAGCCGCGATCATTCGCAGCAAGCCAAGAACCGCCAGCTTGAGCATCACGCGGCGCGATGAAGGCGCCGCTCGCGCCATGCTGCGCCTCGGGCGGTGATTCTTGCCGGGTTTGTGCGTCGTCGCGGTTCATCGTGACCGTGAATCGATTGCTGTCCCGCCAGATCGTCAGTGTGCACATCGATTGAGCTTGGCCTCGTATTAGCGGCGTTGCCGGCGCGCGGCGGCGACCAGGCATTCCACCTGCTCGAACGTCCACCCGCGTTGCAAGGACAGCAACACGCCATCCACCACGACATGCGGCGTTCCCACGAAACCCAGTTGCTGGGCGAGGCGCAGATTTCGGTCGCCCTGCGCCACAACGGTCGCGGAACTGGCGCGCCTTTGCGCGGCCTGCAAGTCGAGACCCGCGCGCTCCGCAGCGAGGCGGATGGCGCCGTCGTCGACGCGTCCTGGAATCCGCATTAAGGCGTCGTGAAAGGCAAGCTGCTTGCCTTGTGCGCCGGCGGCGATGGCGATGCGCGATGCGTTGAGGGTGCGATTGCCGGTGGCGCGGGAGACAATCGTGCGCCCGTAAATTGGGTATTCGACCACGGAGATGCGAACGTCGGGATTGTCGCGCGCGTAGGCGACCCAAATGGGATGAAGCGCACGGCACGCGGGACACGAATAGTCGGCAAACTCGATGATCCGAATGGGCCCGGCGCCGCGATCGGCGAAAGCGGCGTCTCGTTCAAAGGTCGCCAATATCGGTATTGCCGCGTGGGAGGCGGCGATCGTTTGCGCGCTGACGCCGCAGGCCCGCGCTGCCTGGTCGGACACCGCAGCGCTCGCGGACGTCGCAACCATCGCAAAGAGCGCGGTGAGTATGGTTCTGAGCATTGGACCCCTCGTTACCCCTACGCGCGGGCCCGTCTGGAGGTTACAAGCCTGTAGCGCCGGGGGTTACGAGCGCCTTTCGCCCGCGTCACTAGCTAATACTCGTATAAGGGTGTGCCGTTCGTGAACGATCGCCATGCTTTGGTTGGATAGGAGGCAAGGGCGGCGGGCAAATGCGCCGCTATTCGTTTCCCGCGTGTTGCGCGCGCGCGCAAACCTCGCCGATATCTCCGCGTAAGCCCAGGCGGTGGAGAATTTCGAACGCCTCGGTGAAACCTTGACGGCGGAGCGACACTTCAATGGCGTGGCAGGTTGAAAAGCCACCACTCGCGGCCAAAACGCTCTGCCTGGCGTACGACGTAAGACGCTCTCGTTTCTTGCACTTCGCGCGGCATTGAATTTTCCTCCGGCGTCGATCTCAGCCCCGATGCGCGGCGCAGTCGGTACGTCATCGGACACTTGCTCTATCAAACGCCGCACAAACGCATGCCTGCTGTCATCCGGCCGCTGACAACATGATCTCCGGTGCGGTCAGAAAAAATGCTAACTTCCGCACATGGACGGCGCGGAATCACTCGAACTGATATTGCGCGGGCTGGCGGTGGGCGCGCTTATTGCAACGGCGGTCGGGCTCTGGCGCGGCGGCACGGGCCGCTCCGCGCGTGTGGCGGGCGTCTTCTTCTCGCTGTCCGTTATCGCCTACGCGCTGCAATCTTCGGATTCGTCACGCGCCGCGATCGGGCCGCTTGAGCCGCTCGTGCATTTTATGGCGCTCGGCGGCAGCGGTCTCTTCTGGCTCTTCATCATGGCGCTGTTCGACGACCGCGAAATATCGCCCGCGACGCTCGCACCCTTTGCCGGCCTTACACTATTGGGGCTTTTCGGCTGGTTGGGCCCGAGTGCATTGCAGCCGAGCGTCTGGGTCGTGCACAATCTGATCGAAGTCGCTCTCGCCGCCCACGCGCTCTTTGTCATCGTGCGCAGTTGGCGCGGTGATCTGGTGGAAGCCCGCCGGCGCCTCCGAGGACCGTTCCTGGCGGCGGTCACGCTCTTCGTCGTGGTCCTGGCGGGCTTTGAGATCGGCGAAAGCTTCGGCGTTGAAGCCGATTGGTATGAACTCCTCGGTGCGACCGCGCTTGCGGTGTTCTGCGCGGCGGGCGCTGTCGTCTTCCTCCAAGCCCAACCCGCGCTCTTTGGCGCTGTAGCGCCCGCCGGCCCGCCAGAACCTGCCATCGACGCCGGTGACCAGCACACGCTGGCGCGGCTGGAGGACGTCATGAGCCGCGGTGAGGCCTGGCGGCGCGAAGGGCTCACCATCGGATCGCTGGCCGGTGATGTGGGCGTGCCCGAACACCGCTTGCGCCGCCTGATCAACGACAGGCTCGGACATCGAAACTTTGTGGCGTTCGTGAACGCCTACCGGATCGGCGCGGCCAAGCAGCGCCTGGCCGATCCCGCAACGGCGCGGACGCCGATTTCGGCCATCGCGTTCGAACTGGGCTTTGCCTCGCTCGGTCCATTCAATCGCGCCTTTAAGGAAGCAACCGGTCAGACGCCCAGCGAATGGCGCAAGCTGCAACTTGGCCAAGGCTCTCCGATTCCGGAAAATCCTGGCTGATTTCGGAACTGGCGCTGGTTTTCCGGCACTGGCGAGACGTCAAGCCGCCAATCGTGACGTTCTGGGCCTCCATTCGAGGAGGACCATATGAGCGCCGACCTTTTAGCTTTCGCCGACCGCTGGCGGCTCAGTCTGACCAGCGATCTTACCCAATACGCCATCTTCGCGATTGGCTTCTGGCTGATCGTCTGGGTGCTGCTGGGCTCGGTTCTCGCCAGCCGCAAGATCAGACCCGAGACCCCGCCGGCCCGGCAGCTGGCGATCGAGTTCATGGTCTCGCTGAGGTCGCTTGCGATCTTTTCCACAATCGGCGCGCTCCTCTTCATGGCCGATCGGGCAGGGTATCTGCCCGGGACAGCGCTCGCCGCGAGCTGGGGCTGGGGCTGGGCGATCGCTTCGTTCGTGCTGATGGTGATCGGCCATGATGCGTATTTCTACTGGACGCATCGGCTCGTGCATGACCCCAGACTCTTCCGGACCTTTCACCGCCGACATCACAAGTCGCACAATCCGTCACCGTTCACCGCCTACAGCTTTGACGTCGCCGAAGCGGCGATGCAGGCCTTGTTCGTGCCGATCTGGATGGTGCTGGTGCCGACCGAATGGGCGGTGGTTGGCTTTTTCATGCTGCATCAGATCGTGCGCAACACGATGGGGCACTCAGGCTACGAACTCTTTCCGGCCAATGCAGACGGCAAGCCACTGCTCGGTTTTCTTACCACGGTCACCCATCACGATCTTCACCACGCCGAGGCGCGTTGCAACTACGGGCTCTATTTCACCTGGTGGGATCGGCTCATGGGTACTGAGCATCCCGATTATTACGGGCGCTTCGCTTCCGCCACGCGCCGTGTTTGCGGCGTGCGCAAGCCGGTTCGTGCGAACGTCGCGGCGTTCCTGATCGCGGCCGCTCTGGGCGCCGGCGCCATGATGCAAGACGCGCATGCGCAGTCGGCCACACGCGTCCATGACGATTGGGCGACAAGAGGCCTTGGCGGCGTCGTGCGCTTGACACCCTGCACGGGGAACGCATCGCATCTGTGCGGGCGCCTGATCTGGCTCTGGGACGCGTCCGAAGTCGCGCCCGATGCGTTGGGCTCGCTCATCTTGCGCGACTTCGTGCTTGAGAACGGCGAATGGCGGGCCGGTACAGTGCGCAATCCCGAAGATGGGCGCACCTATTCGGGATCGATCCGGCTTGAAGGCGACGTGCTCCGCTTGCGCGGCTGTGCGGGACCATTCTGCCAGACTCAGGTTTGGCGCCGCTTGAGCTCGATCCCGCGGCCATGACATTGCGCGATGAAACCTCAGAGCCCAAGTCTCATTCGGGCCAACAAGAGCAAAGCGCGATGACGGACGCCCATTGGGATCGTGTCTACACTGAAAAGCGCGCAGAGGCGGTGAGCTGGCGCCAAGATGAACCCGTACTTTCTCTGAAGCTCATCAAGCGCACCGGCGTCGGGCCGGATGCGCCGATCATTGATGTCGGCGGCGGCGCTTCGACGCTCGTCGATCATCTCCTCAAGGACGGCTATCGCGATCTCACCATCTTGGACATCGCTGCGCCCGGATTGGATCAAGCCAAGGCTCGGCTCGGCGGCGAAGCCGATCGCGTAAAATGGATCGTCGGCGATGTGACGGCGTGGCGCCCGGCGCAGAAGCATCGGCTCTGGCACGATCGCGCCGTGCTGCACTTTCTCACCGATCCATCTACGCAACGCGCCTACATGGAAACACTCAGAAGCGCGCTCGATGGCGATGGCTGGGCGATCATCGCCGGATTCGCGCCAGGCGGCCCGGTCAAGTGCAGCGGACTAGAGATCGTGCAGCACGATGGCGCAAGCCTTTGGAAACTGCTGGGCGACGACTTTCAGCTGATGGAAACGCACGGCGAGATCCACCTGACGCCAACGGGCGCCGAGCAGGCGTTCCGCTACCATCTGTTTCGCCGCAACGCAGGAGGCGCCGCGTCATGAATCTCTATGAGCGTTTCCTGTTGCCGGCGTTTGTGACAGGCGCATGTTCGTGTTCTCCGATCGACAAGCAACGCCAGAAAATCGTGCCGGCGGCGGAAGGCGTGGTGCTTGAGTTGGGATTTGGCGCGGGTCTCAACCTGCCGCACTACGACCCCTCAAAGGTGCGCAAGCTCTACGCACTTGAGCCCTCGCAAGGGATGGTCAAGCGCGCGAGAGACCGCGTGCGCAAAGCGCCGTTCGATGTGGAGATCTTGGCGGAGACGGCGGAGAACATGCCGCTCGGGCCTCAGAGCGTCGACACTGTGCTGGTGACCTATTCACTCTGCACCATTCCTGGCGCGGTGAGCGCTCTTGAGAGCGCGCGCCGGGCCTTGAAGCCCCATGGACGATTGCTGTTCTGTGAACATGGTCTCTCGCCTGACCAAGGCGTGCAACGCTGGCAGCGCCGCATCGAGCCAGTCTGGAAAGTGATCGGCGGCGGCTGTCATCTCGCGCGCGACATTCCCGCGTTGATCAGGTCGGCCGGCTTCAACATCGACAAGCTCGAAACCATGTACCTGCCAAAGTCACCGAAATGGGCCGGCTACAATTATTGGGGTGCGGCTCGCGCGCGTTAGCTTCGCGGTTGGTGATCTCGGGCAGCCCATTTGCGGCCTCTGCGCATTTACGCCGGTCTTACCATGTCGGTCCCCTCAGCGCCGTTAGCGACATCCGATTGTTCGCATAGCTTGATGAGCCATTCGCGCTGCCTTCGTCGGTTTAGCAATTCGTGGGCGTCGACGAAGCCTTGGCGGCGAAGCGAAACCTCGATCGCGTGAAGCGTGGGGTAGGCGCCGGTCAGGGCCATTTCCTCCGCGCAGCGATAGACAAAGGACTGACGCGTTTCCTGTATTTCCTTCGTCATTGCGCACCGGCAGGGGAATGATGTCCGAGATATGTGAACGCCAATTGGCGCTGGGAATCTGTACGCTGGCGCACGCTCACTGAGATGAATGGCGTCTTCGGCAACGTCAGGCGGGTCAATTGGCCCACC
>CXWL01005870.1_pt1 | contig 15692 bp, 9 predicted proteins | sample 590931 | NCBI WGS metagenome assembly CXWL01 (sample SAMEA3498368, study PRJEB10139) | groundwater metagenome | biome: water well; material: biofilm material | place: Germany | collected 2015-04-27 | reverse complement strand
TTCATCGTCACCTTCGTCGGCTTCTGGATCCACGTCTACTCCGCCGGCTACATGGCGCACGAGAAGGGGTACCAGCGCTACTTCGTGTACCTCAACCTGTTCATGGGCTCGATGCTGCTGCTGATCCTCGGCAACAGCTACCTGGTCACCTTCGTCGGCTGGGAGGGCGTGGGGCTCTGCTCCTACCTGCTGATCGGCTTCTACTACGACCAGGAGTTCCCGCCCAAGGCCGGCCAGAAGGCCTTCATCGTCAACCGCATCGGTGACTTCGGGTTCCTCCTCGGCCTGTTTGCGCTGATGGCGACGTTCGGCACCCTCAACTACACCGACCTCTTCGGCGACGGCGCCAAGACCGGCCTGGTGCTCGGCGCGATCGAGACCCTGCACGCCCCCTACGCCATCGGCCTGACGCTCGCCGCGTTCGTCTGCCTCTGCCTGTTCGTCGGCGCGATGGGCAAGAGCGCGCAGATTCCGCTCTACGTCTGGCTGCCTGACGCCATGGCCGGCCCGACGCCAGTCTCCGCCCTCATCCACGCCGCCACCATGGTGACCGCTGGCGTCTACATGGTGGTGCGCTCGAACGCTCTCTACCAGCTGGCGCCCGAGATCTCGACGGTGGTCGCGGTGGTCGGCGCGGCGACCGCTCTCTTTGCCGCCACCATCGGCCTGGCGCAGACCGACATCAAGAAGGTCCTTGCCTACTCGACGGTGTCGCAGCTCGGCTACATGTTCCTGGCCGCTGGCGCCGGGGCGTATGGCTTCGCGATCTTCCACGTCGGCACCCACGCCTTCTTCAAGGCCCTGCTCTTCCTCGGCTCCGGCTCCGTCATCCATGCCATGGGCGGCGAGCAGGACATGCGGAAGATGGGCGGCCTGCGGGCGCACCTGCCGTGGACCTACCGCACGTTCCTCATCGGCACGCTCGCGATCGCGGGTGTTCCGGGCCTCGCCGGTTTCTTCAGCAAGGACGGCATCCTCGGTGCCGCCTTCGGCTACAACAAGGGCCTGTGGATCGTCGGCCTGGTCACCGCCGGGCTCACCGCCTGCTACATGTTCCGTGCCGTCTGCATGACGTTCTACGGCCACTTCCGCGGCAGCCACGACCAGGAGCACCACCTGCACGAGTCGCCGGCGGTCATGCTGGTGCCGCTCTTCGTGTTGGCGGTCGGCGCGGTGTTCTCGGGCTACCTGGGCAAGATCCCGTTCAGCCACTACGACGTCCTCGGCAAGTTCCTCTCACCGGTGATCGCGGTGATCCCTGGCCACGAGGCCCATGCCGAGCACGAGGGCCTGGCGCTCGAGCTCCTCCTCGTCGGCGCGTCGATCGTCGCCGCTCTCATCGGCCTGGTCACCGCCTGGCGGATCTGGGGGAAACGCGAGCTGGCTGGCGGCGAGTCGTGGGCGGCCCGCTTCCCGGGCGCCCAGCGCTGGCTGGTCGGCAAGTACTTCGTCGACGAGCTCTACGACCGCACCATNNCTGCACGTCGCCGCCTTCCTCACCGAGCTCACCGGCGACCTCGGCCGGCTGACGACGACGGGCAACATCCGCAACTACACGCTCTACTTCTTTGCCGGCGTACTGTTCCTCTTCTGCTGGATGGTTCTGTAGCTCGACGTGCCCTCTAGCGCCCCTCCTCCCAGGTCGACAACGCCCGCATGCAAACCTTCCTCTCCCTGATCAGCAACCTGACGCTGACGCTCCTGGTCTTCTTCCCGACCCTGGCGTGCGTTCCGCTGCTGTTCGCGCCCCGCGACGCTTCACCGCGCGGGATCAAGCTCTATGCCCTGCTCGTCTCGCTGGTCGAGATGGCGATCGGCTTCGCCTACGCCTGGCGCCATTGGGGCGACGGCTGGGCGACCTTGGCTGCCCATCGCGAGCAGCTCCCCTGGATTCCGTCGCTCGGCATCCGCTACGACCTCGCGATCGATGGCATCTCCCTGCCGTTGGTGCTGCTGACGGTCTTCCTGGTGCCGATCGTCGTCCTCGGTTCCTGGCGAGGCATCACCGCTCACTGGCGCGGCTTCACCATCGCCCTCCTGCTGTTGACGACGGGCATGCTGGGCGCTCTGCTGGCGGTGGACCTGTTCCTCTTCTACGTCTTCTGGGAGTTGATGCTGATCCCGATGTACCTGCTGATCGGCATTTGGGGTGGCGAGCGGCGCATCTACGCGGCGGTGAAGTTCTTCCTCTACACCATGGCCGGCAGCCTGTTGATGCTGCTCGCCATCCTCTGGCTGGCCTGGACGCACGCCCAGGTCGCCCCCAGCGGGGCCTGGAGCTTCTCGTACTTCGACCTGCTGGGCATGCACTTCGGGGCTCGCGAGCAGCTCTACCTGTTCGCCGCGTTCGCGCTCGCCTTTGCCATCAAGGTGCCGATGTTCCCGTTCCACACCTGGCTCCCCGACGCCCACGTCGAGGCGCCGACCGGGGGCTCGGTGATCCTCGCTGGCGTCCTGCTGAAGCTCGGCACGTACGGCTTCCTCCGCTTCGCCCTGCCCCTCTTCCCCGACGCCGCCCACCAGGCACGGCCCGTCCTGGTGACGCTGGCCGTCGTCGGCATCATCTACGGCGCTCTCGTCGCCTGGGTGCAGGTCGACATGAAGAAGCTCGTCGCCTACTCCTCGGTGGCCCACCTGGGCTTCGTGATGTTGGGCCTCCTCGCCTACGACATCACCGCCTGGCAGGGAGCGCTCATTCAGATGGTCAGCCATGGCCTGTCCACCGGCGCCCTGTTCCTGTTGGTTGGCATGCTCTACGACCGGCGGCATACCAAGAAGTTCGAGGAGTTCGGCGGACTGGCAAAGGTGATGCCGTGGTTTGCCTTCTTCCTCGTCTTCTCGACGCTCGCCTCGGTCGGGTTGCCTGGCCTCAACGGCTTCGTGGGTGAGTTCCTGATCCTAATCGGCAGCTTCCGGTCGGGTCTGCGCCTGGCAACTACGATTGCGGCCTTCGGCGTCGTCCTGGCCGCCGTGTACCTCCTCAAGATGCTCGCGGCGACCATCTGGGGGCCCATCACCAAGGACGAGAATCGCGGCTTGGCCGACCTCGACCTGCGCGAGAAGCTCCTGCTCACCCCGTTGTGCATCCTGATGCTGATCATCGGCGTCTGGCCGAAGCCGTTCCTCGACCCCAGCCTGCAGAGCCTCCAGCAGACCCTCGCCGTGGCTCAGCCGGTAGCTGCCGCCGCCACTCCCGACACCGTCCTCGCCGTCGACGCGGCCACCACGTCGGCTGCCGACACGCGAATCGCCGCCAGCGCAGCGACGCCTGCTGCTGCAGAGCCTGCCGCCGCGCCGACGCCCGACGCCTCCGCATCTGAACCCGCCGCGCCACCGGCCCCGACTCCAGAGCCCGCCCACCAGCCATGAGCCCGTTCGCGATTCCTGCCGGTGACCTGGTCAGCCTTCGAGCCGAGCTCCTGCTCTGCGGGGCCGGCGTGCTCCTGCTCCTGCTCGACACCTTCCTGCCCTCCCTGCGGCGCCTCTTCACTCCTTTGGCCCTGCTCGCTGTGGGCGCCGCCTCCTACGGGCTGTGGACGAGCGCTGCCACGGGCGCGAGCTTCGGCGGCCTCATCGAATCGACCCCGTTGACGATGGCCGCCACCCAGATCGTGCTCCTGGCCGCCTTCATCTCGCTCCTCGCCGCCGAAGGCTACCTGCGCCGCGAGGACATCCTCTCCGGCGAATACCACGCGCTGTTCCTGTGGTGTGTGGTCGGCGTCATGCTGTTGGTCCGCGCCACCGAGCTGCTGACCATCTTCGTTGCGCTCGAGCTGCTCTCGATCGGGCTCTACGCCCTCTGCGCGTTTCATCGCCGACTCTCGATGGCGGCCGAGTCCGCCCTCAAGTACTTCGTCATGGGCGCCTTCGTCAGCGCGTTCATCCTCTACGGCATCTCGTTGCTCTACGGCGAGACGGCGCGGGTCGTCGGCACCACCGGCGGCCTGCCCACCAGCCTTGCCGCAATCGGCCAGGCCCTGGCCAGTGGCGAAACGCATCAGCTCTTGACGACCCTCGGCCTGCTCCTGGTCGTGTCTGGGTTCGCCTTCAAGCTCAGCCTGGTGCCGTTTCACGCCTGGTCGCCCGACGCCTACCAGGGTGCGCCGTCGCCGTTCGTAGCCTTCCTGTCGGTTGCCCCCAAGGCGGGTGCGGCGATCGTCCTGCTCCGCCTGGTCGACCTGGTACCGGCCAGCGGTGCCGAGCGCTGGAGCGGGCTCTTTGCCATCCTGGCGGTGCTGTCGATGCTCGGTGGCAACCTCCTGGCCCTGGTGCAGCGCGACATCAAGCGCATGTTGGCCTACTCGGGCATCGCCCACATGGGCTACCTGATGATCCCCCTTGCCGCCTACACCGACGAGGCGGCCAAGCCGGTGCTGGTCTACCTGCTGGGTTATGCGCTGATGAACGCTGGCGCCTTCGCGATCGTGACCGTCCTCTATGCCCGCGCCGGTGAGCAGCACCTGGTTTCCGAGCTGTCTGGTTGGGGGTATCGCTTCCCCATCCTGGGGACCTGCCTGACCATCTGCATGCTGTCGCTGGGCGGTATCCCGCCGGCGCTCGGCTTTCTCGGCAAATACCGAGTCTTCGAGTACGCGATCCGCCACGGCCGGCTCGACCTTGCCCTGGTCGGCGTGTTGGCCAGCCTGATCGGCATCTTCTACTACCTGCGCGTGGTCTACGTCCTCTACATGAAGCCGGAGACGGCGGAGCCGCGCAACCTGCTGGTCGACGTCTGGGGTCGCGGCGCGGCGCTACTCGCCGCCGGCGGAACGCTGGTCTTCGGCATCTGGCCGGCGCAGGTCATCGACTGGGTCGATGCTGCGCTCCGCCGACTGAGCTGAAATCTCGGCTTGCGTGACGTAGTAGGTGAGGCCGCTGGCACCGTAATGGCGCTGGCGGCCTTGTCGGATGGGCCCAACCGCCAGCGGTACCGGCAGGCAACGATCGTGCTCGAGCGCCAGCTCGCCACCTGGGAGCAGCAACCGTCCAGCCAAGGCCAGGAGCTCCTCGGCGGCGAGCTCGGCGTACGGAGGATCGGCGAAGATCAGGTCGTATCGCCGCGAGCGCTGCGCCAGCTGGCGCAGGACGACGATGACGTCGCCAGGGCAGATCTCCCAGCCCGCGGCGGGCGCTAACGCGCAGTTCGACCGCAGCGCCGCCAGGGCAGCCCGGTCGCGCTCGACGAAGGTGGCGTGAGCGGCGCCGCGCGACAGACTCTCGACCCCGACCGCCCCGCTCCCCGCATAGAGGTCGAGCACGGCCGCACCCGGCAGCCTCAGCTGCCAGCTCGACAGCAGCGCCTCGCGCAGACGGCCGGCGCTGGGGCGCGCTGAGGCCGGCACCGCCAGGGCCCTGCCCCGCAGGGTGCCAGCGGTCACCCGCACCGACCCTGGAGCCCCCGAGTGCGCGGTACCGGAGCGACGTCGCGCTCCACCAACGGCTCGCCTCACCACCGCAGCTCCCGCTTCTCCAGGCTCACGAACTCGCCCCGCAACTCGGTCAGCGCCAGGTAAATCGTCACCGGCTGCTCCTGCCCGGCGAGCTCGACGCCCCGCTTGTCAACGGTGATCGTGACGACGCGAAAGCGCTTGCCGTCCCGCTTGACCAGCACGTCGCCCGCCTGCGGGTAGTAATCGGCTGGCAACTCCGAGGCCTGGCGGTTCGCCTCGGCCGTGTCCTCGGCACGCCTGCCGAGCTCGTCGACGACGGCCAGGACGCGCGCGAGCGCCAGCGGCAAGGTGTCGAGACGGCCGAACGCCAGGTGACGGGGCCGGCCCTCCACCAGGTCGAGCCAGAGCTCACAGCGCTCGATCCAATCCCCGTCAACCGTCGTCGGCAGTGCCTTCACCTCGCCGAGGTCCTCTCTCGCCAGTCGCGCGAGGATGTCGTGGAGCTCCTCCGGGGTAAGCTCGCGAAGCACGAGGCCGTCCCCGGGCAGCTCACGCAGGCGCAGGGTACCGTTCTCGAACAGTGTGGTTTCGCGCCGCGAGAGCCCGCTGCGACAGTCGAGACGCACGAGCTCGTGGCTCCGCGGATCTACCGCTGCGTGGCTCGCGGGGAGGACGAGCAGAGCGGTCAGGAGCGCGCCCAGTTGCCGCCAGCGGGTCATGATTGACCTCCAGATGACGCCGCCGTGCATGGCCTCAGGCCGAGGCGGGCGGCAGCATGAGAGAGCTCGTCGGCCACGCTGATCTCACTATCGAGCCGGGCGGCCAGGGTCGACCGGAGGGCCTCGCCGATCGCCGGGCCGGGCCTCGCGCCGAGCTCGAGCAGCTCGGCGCCGCCGATGCTCAGGCGTAGATGGCGCAGGCTGAGCAGGTCGCGATGCACCCAGCTCCGCCAGGGCTCGCCGCCCGCCATCAGCCAGAGGAGCTCCTCGCCGCTGAGGCCGTCGAGAGCCTGCCGTGCCAAGTGGGGCGCCAACCGCGGAGTCTCCAGGGTTGCCTGGGCCCGACGGCGTGCCTCGTCGCGATCGAGGAGGAGAGCGCGTTCCTCACCGGCGAGGCTGAGGCGATCCGCCAGCAGGGCGACCGCCGGAGGCCGTAAGCCCTCGGCGAGCACCAGCAAGAGCAGCACCCACAGGCGTGCAGGCGGCCCGCCGGGCTGCTCGAGTCGCCACCAGTCGTGCGCCACCAGCGCCGCATGCAGGCGTTGGCGAACCCCTGCTTCGAGAGCGAGATCGGGATGGAGGACACCCAGGAGGTCGAGCTCGGCAAGGCGGTCGAGCGCCGGCAGGGCAAGCTCCGGTCGGTCGAGGAGCTCCACCAGCTCGGCCCGCAGGCGGTGTCCGGAAAGCTTGGCGAAGACCCCTTCGCCGAGCGCGATCTTCACCAGGCGGCGACTCTCGGGCGTCAGCGAGAAGCCTAGCTGCAGCTCGAAGCGAACCGCCCGCAGCACCCGCGTCGGGTCGTCGAGGAAGGACAGGCTGTGCAGCACGCGCAGGCGACGATCGGCCAAGTCGCGACGGGCGCCGAAGAAGTCGACGAGCTCGGGAACGGGCTCCGGCCCGAGGCGGATGGCCAGGGTGTTGATCGTGAAGTCGCGACGGTAGAGGTCTTGCCGGAGAGCCGAGGTCTGGACCTCGGGCAGCGCTGCTGGTGCGCGATAGAACTCGCTGCGCGCTGACGCCACGTCGAGCAGGTGGTCACCGTCCTGCCCGGTCACCACGGCGGTCATGAACGCCTCGTGCACGCGCACCCGCGCGCCCGGCAGCTCGGCGGCGAGGAGCTGGGCGAAGTGCGGGCCGTCGCCTTCGACGACGAGGTCGAGGTCGCGGTTCTCCCGACCGAGCAGGAGGTCACGCACGAAGCCACCCACCGCGTGGACGACGACGTGGTGGCGACCCGCCACCGCGGTGACGAGGGCGAGGCGCTCGCGAAGGGCGGGCGCCAGCCGCTCGTTCAGCAGCTTGCCCACCTCGTGGTGGTCGACGCCCAGGCCAGCCAGGCGCCGCTCCGAGCCGTCGTCGGCACCCAGAACACGACTGTGGAGATGCCGGAAGGCGGCCATCCGCGTCACCAGCCCGACGGCGTGCCCGGTCCGCCGATCGCCGACCAGCACGAACCGTGGCTGTCGCCCAAGAAAGCTCCCCGCCAGCTCCTCGGCTGGCAGGTCGGGCGCCACCCACACCAGGTCGGTGTCCATGACCGTCGACACCGGACGTCGCCGCAGCCCGTGCTGCAACGCGGCGTCGAGCATCTGGCGCGTCACCGCGCCAATTGCTCGGCCATCCGTCGCGACCGGCGCGGCGTTGACCCGCCACCGGTTGAGCAGGTGGCGCGCCCGTGAGACCGGCGTCTCGGCAGCAAGAACCGAGTAGCGGCTGAGCATCAGGTCGCGAGCCCGCGCCGCCGGCGGCAGGGTGCGGAGCAGCTCCTCTACCACACGTTCCCGAACCTCGAGCAATGTCGCCCGCCGCACACTGCCAGCCGCAGCGGTCGCGTGACCACCACCGCCAGCCACGGCGGCCAACAGGCGGCCGAGATCATAGCCGGGCAGCTGGCCCCGGGCGATCACCGCGACCCGGTCCGGCTCGGCGAAACAAGCCACCAGGAGGGGAAGCTCGAACATCTCCAGGCAACGCGAAACGAGCGGCGCGAGCTCGTCCACGAACTCGTCGAGATCCAGGCCGACGAGCCCTACGCGATGGCCGTGCAGGTGACAGATCTCGAGCGTGTGGCACATCCGATGAAGGATGTCGACGCGCAGCGGGTCGAGTCTGCCCAGGGCATGGCGACGCACCACCGCGAGATCGGCGCCGGCGACGAGCAGCCCGGCGGCCGCCCGCAGGTCGCGCGGCGACGTCGTGGCGTGGGTCAGGGCACCGGTGTCCTCGTAGATGCCGACCAGGAACAGGGTGGCCTCGGCGGGCGAAGGCGTCATCTCCCGCCGGGCCAGCTCCTCCACCAGCAGCGTCGTCGCGGCGCCGACCGTGGGGTCGACCAATGAGCCCGGGCCACCGACGACGTCCGCGGCGTTCGCGTGGTGATGGTCATACGTCACCACCGGCAGCTCGGGCCGTTGGGCCAGCCAGTCGCCAACCACACCCAGCCTGTCGGGCTGGCGGCAGTCACAGAGGATCAGACGGCCGATGTCCGCCGGCGAGACCTGACGGCGACCAACCACGTCGAGAGCGAAGTCAGATTCCGCCAGCAAGCGGCGCACCGACTCCTGCTGTGAGCCGGGGAAGAACAACCTGGCATCCGGATGGAGCCGACGCGCCGCGACCATCGACGCGACGGCGTCGAAGTCCGCGCCAACATGGGTCGTGATGATCTCCAAAGGCCAGTCTCGTGCTGCGGGTCGGGCGCCCAGGCGGCGCGCTGCGCAACGATCTTACGCTGCGTAGCGTTCGCGGACGCGACCGGCCCCCAACAGGGCCTCGAGAGAGCGCACCAGATCCGGGTCGACGGCAACCCGGAATCGCGCCTGCGGTGCCACGCCGATGACATGGTCGGGCAGGCGCACCTGAATGGTCACCGGCACCTCGCCCGGGTGGCCAGTGAGCAGCTCGCGCACCGCCAGCACCCTGGCAGTGGGCATGCCGGCGTCGATCTCGATCTCGACGCCGGTGAGCAGGCGCTGGGTCGCCTGGGACAGCAGCACGACGTCTTCGGCAATGAGCTCGGGCTCGCCGCCGCGCTCGCGCAGGCTACCGCGCACCAGCACCACGGCCTCGTCGGCGATGACGCCGCCGAAGCGCTGCAGGCGGTCCGCGAAGACGGTCACCTTCACGGCCCCCTTGAGGTCCTCGATCTCGAAGTTCGCCATCATCTTGCCGGCCGACGGCCCGTTCTTGATCTTGGTCTTGCGCAGTCGCGCGATCTGGCCGCCGACGGTCACTGGCGTCTCGGGGTCGATGCTGGCGACCTGCTCACGGAGCTCCGAGGTCTGGTGGGTCACCATCCGCTCGAGATCAGGCTGGTGCTCGAGCAGCGGGTTGCCGGTGAGGAAGAAGCCAAGGGCCTCCTTCTCCGCCCGCAGGCGCTCGCGCTCCGACCATTCGACGCCGGCAAGCTCGAGTCGGGGGCCCGCCGCGGCGCCACCGAAGGCGCCGAACAGCGAGCTCTGGCCGGCCTCGCGCTCGCGGCGACGATTGGCGGCGTAGTCGAGCACGCGGTCGAGGCAGGCGAACAGGACCCCGCGCCCGCTGCCGAGACCGTCGAAAGCACCAGCCTTGATCAACGACTCGTAGACCTTGCGATTGAGCTGCTTGCCCTCGACCTCCTGCGCCAGCTCGACGAAGTCGCCGAACCTCCCCAAGCGCTGGCGGACGCCCAGGATCTCCTCGACCGCACCCTCGCCGACGCCCTTGATCGCGCCGAGGCCGACGCGGATGCACTCGCCCCGCACCGTCGCAGGGTTCTTGTCCACGGTGAAGGCCCAGGTGCTGGCGTTGATGTCGGGCGGCAGCACCGGCAGGTCGAGGTCGCGGCATTCCTGCAGATACTTGGCGACCGCGTCGCTGTCGTTCATTTCCGACGACAGCATGGCGGCCATGAACGCCGCTGGATAGTGCACCTTCAGGTACGCCGTTTTGTACGCCAGCATCGCGTACGCCACGCTGTGGCTCTTGTTGAACCCGTAGCCGGCGAACGGCTCGATGTACGCCCAGAGCGCTTCAGCCTTGGAGCGCTGCGTGCCCTTCCTCTCCGCGCCGGAGACGAACTTCTCCTTCTGCTCGAGCATCACCTCGAGCTTCTTCTTGCCCATCGCCTTGCGCAGGACGTCGGCTTCGGCCATCGAGAAGCCAGCGACCGCGACGGCGATCTGCATCACCTGCTCCTGGTAGGCGATGACGCCGTAGGTCTCGGCCAGGATCGGCTTGGTCTCGGGCAGGATGTAGTTGACCTTCTTGTCACCGCGCTTGCGTTTGATGAACTCGTCGACCATGCCCACCGACAGCGCGCCGGGCCGGTAGAGGGCGTTGAACGCCGCCAGGTCCTCGAAGCGCGAGGGCTGGGCGCTCTTCAACAGGTTCTTCATCCCGCTCGACTCGAACTGGAAGATGCCGTTGGTGCGCCCGTCGCAGAACAGCGAAAACACCGCCGGATCGTCGAGCGGCACGCCATCGAGATCGAGGTCGATGCCCTGGTGTCGCAGGGTGGTCAGGGTGTCGTCGATGACGGTCAGCGTCCGCAGGCCCAGGAAGTCCATCTTGAGCAGGCCCAGCTTCTCGATGACCGTCATGTCCCACTGGGTGATGACTTCGTCCTTGCTGGTCTTGCACAGCGGCACCAGCTCCTCGATCGGCCGCGGCGCGATGACGACGCCGGCGGCGTGCATGCCAGCATGCCTGGTGAGACCCTCGAGGCGGCTGCCGATCTCGATGATCCGCCGCACGTCGTCGTCCTTCTGCGCCTCTGCCTTCAGGGCGTCGACCTCGCGCGCCGCCTCGGCCAGCGACCGCGTCATGTCCGGCACCATCTTCGCCATGCGGTCGACCTTGGCGTAAGGGATACCCATCACCCGTCCGACATCGCGGATCACCGCCTTGGCCGCCAGGGTCCCGAAGGTGATGATCTGCGACACATGGTCCCGGCCGTACTTCTCGTTGACGTAGCCGATCACCTCGCCGCGGCGACGCATGCAGAAGTCGATGTCGATATCCGGCATGCTGATGCGGTCAGGGTTCAAGAAGCGCTCGAAGAGCAGGTCGTACTCGAGCGGGTCGATGTCGGTGATGCGCAGGGCAAACGAGACCAAGGAGCCGGCCGCCGAGCCACGACCCGGGCCGACCGGGATCCGCTGATCACGGGCATAGCGGATGAAGTCCCAGACCACCAGGAAGTAGCCGGCAAAGCCCATCTTGCGAATGACCTGGATCTCGTACTCGAGGCGCTGGCGGTAGATCTCCTCGGCATAGCGCGTCGGGTTGCCGCGCGCCGCCCGGCGACGGATCTCGCTCACCCGCTCGTCGAGGCCGTTGCGCGCCACCTCCTCGAAGTAGCTGTCCAGGCTGTAGCCCGGCGGCACCGGAAACTCCGGCAGGTGGAACTTGCCGGTGGGGATCTTGAGATCGCACATGTCGGCGATCCGCGCGGTGTTCTCGAGCGCACCCCAGTCGTCAGGGAACAGGGCGTACATCTCGTCCGGCGACTTCAGGTAGAACTCGTCGCTCGCATACTTCATGCGATCGGTGTCTGCCACCATGCGCTGGGTGCCGATGCAGAGCAGGACGTCGTGGGCGGCGGCGTCATCCTTGCGGAGATAGTGAGTGTCGTTCGACGCCACCAGCGGAATGCCGACCTTCTTCGAAAGTCGCCGCAGGTACTCGTTGGCCCGAATCTGCTCGCCGATCCCGTGGTTCTGCAGCTCGAGGTAGAAGCTGTCGGGGCCGAAGATCTCCTGCAGCTCGAGCGCCGCCTTCTCGGACTCGCGCTCGTCCTCCTCGAGCAGCCGCTCGTTGACCTCACCCTTGAGGCACGCCGACAGCGCGATCACGCCCTCGCTGTGCTCGCGCAGGAGCTCCTTGTCCATCCTCGGCTTGTAGTAGAAGCCTTCGAGGAAGGCCTTGGAGGTGAGCTTGATCAGGTTCTTGTAGCCGGCCTCGTTGCGCGCCAGGAGCACCAAATGGTTGCTGCCCCCGCCGCGGCCGCTCTGGCGGTCGAACCGACTGCCGCGCGCGACATAGGCCTCGATGCCGAGGATCGGCTTGATCCCCGCCTTCTTGGCCGCATCGTAGAACTCGATGGCGCCGAACATGTTGCCGTGATCGGTCAGCGCCATCGCGGTCATGCCGGCGGCGGCCGCGGCCTGGGTGACGTCGGTCAGCCGGTTGGCACCGTCCAGAAGGCTGTACTGGCTGTGGAGGTGCAGGTGGGCGAAAGGCGGCGGCATCAGCTGCCGCCCGACTCGGCCGTCGGCGCCGGCGGCGCCTGGTCCTCGCCGCGGTAGATGCGGGACCGCCGGTAGGCGGCCGCCCCATGCTTCACGAACACCTGCACCGAGGCGGCGACCGGCACTGCCAACAACATGCCGACGATGCCGAACCAGCTGCCGCCGAGAATCAACGCGAGCATGATCCAGACCGGGTGCAGGTTGACGCTGTGTCCCAGGATGCGGGGAGATAACACCATGCCCTCGAGCAGATGGCCGCCGCCGAAGACGGCGATCACGGCGACGAGGCGTGGCAGGCTCTGGTATTCGGCCCAGCACAGCAACAGGGCCGGCGCGAGGCCGACCACCAGTGACATGTAGGGAACCATGTTCGCCAGGCCGGCGACCAGGCCGATGAGGAGGCCCAGCGGCACGCCGACGATGGTCAGACCGATGGCATTGAACACCGCCAGGATCAAGGCGATGGTTAGCTGCCCCCGCAGGAACGCCGACACCGCCTGGTGGACCTCGCCGACCAGTCCCACGGTGGTCGCCCGAAAGGGCAACGGCACGAGCTCGACCAGCGCCCTGCGCAGCGCCGGGAAGTCGACCAGCAGGTAGAAGGCGAAGACCGGCACGAACAGCAGGTTGAGGACCAGCACGAACACACCGACGGCGCTGCTCAGCACCCCCATCAGCCAGTGCCCCACGGCCGACGCCACCCGTGGCAGCTGGGCCCGCGCAAACTCACTGGCCTGCTCCTGGAGACGCGCAATCTCCTGCGGGTACTTCTCCTGGAGGCCGGCCACGAACGGGCCTGCCTGCGCCTCGAGGCGCTGACGGTACTCCGGCCAGCGGTCGGTCAACCGATGCGTCTGTTCGCCGATCATCGGCAGCACGATCAGCACGCTGGTGGCGAGCGCGATCAGGAGCAGGAACCCCAGGGCCACCACCCCGACCGTGCGCGAGTAGCCGCGCCGCTCGACCCAGCTGACCACCGGGTCGAGGACGTAGGCGATACCGAGCCCGAGGAGCAGGGGCAACACGACGCCGCGCAGGGCGTAGAGCAGCGCGAAGAGCGCCACCAGGGCGCCGAAGAAGACGAGCAGACGCTGTGCGGAGGAGCTAAGTCGCATGGTTCTTTCCGGAGACCATGTGGTTGGCGCGTCGGATGTAGTCGAGGCCGGAGGCCAGCGTCGACGCCGCCACCAGGTAGGCGGCCGCCAGCGTCACCGTCTCGAGCCCGGCACGCACGCCCGACAGCAACACGAGGCCGATGGTCGTGATCTGCAGCACGGTGTTGATCTTGCTCAAGAGCGTGGGCTGAAAGCGGGTGATGCCGACGGCCAGGTAGAGCACCAGGGCGAGAACCACGATCAGCACGTCGCGAGCGATGACGAGAACCGTCACCCAGATCGGCAGCAGCTGACCAGGATGCATTCCTGGGATCGACAGCACCACGTACGACGACACCAGCAGCAGCTTGTCGGCGGTGGGATCGAGGTACCGCCCGAGGGCCGACTGCTGGTTGAAGAAGCGAGCGATGAAGCCGTCGAGCGCATCAGTGACCCCGGCGACCACGAACAGCCCGAGCGCACGCCAGGCTTGGCCGTCGATCACCGCAATGATGAACAGCGGGATGATCGCCATACGGGCGATCGACAGCAGGTTCGGAACCGTCAGGTTCATGTCCCGCCGAGGATCTCGACCGCTTGCCCGATCCACTCGACAGCCTTGGCGCCCTCGAGGCTCGAACCAGGCAGGCAGTCGTCGGCCGAGGGCAGCAGGCCGCAACGAACGCCCCGCGCGCACACCACGTCGGCGGCACTGGAGTCGACGGCACCTGCCGCCGCGCATGCCGTCGGCCGCGGCGCGAGTGCCAGCAAGCGGAGCACGGCGGCGAGCGCGGTGCCGCGGCGGATCGGCCGCTCGGGGCTGAAGCGATGCAACGTCTCATCGACGTCGAGCAGGCCGAGGTTGACCACGCGCACGATGGCGTCACGCTGAGGGTGGTCGAGGACATCGCTGGCGATGCGTGCCGCCGACGGCTGACCGCGGCGGACCTCGGGAACTAACCAGTAGAGCAGGGCGGCAAAGTCGCCGCGGGTCAGCTCTGGGCTGGCCGCCAGCTCGCGAACCTCGCGTGGCAGCAACTGCAGGCGCCAACGAAAGCGCGCCCGGGCAAGCTTCTCGCCGAGAGCGGGGTCGCCCGGCTGCGCGCGGTCGAGCTGCTGGTAGATCTTCAAAGCCTCGCCGGCGTCGCCGACCTCGACTTCGAGCTCGGCACGACGCTCGACCAACGCACGCGGCGCGCTCGGCGGCACCGTCAGCGCAATCAGACCCTTCACCGCCGCCAGCTCGGCCACCCGGTCTCCCTTGGCGCGCGCCACGGCCCGCTCGCCCTCGAGGCGAATCGGCTCGCTGGCACCCCAAGTGCGCAGCAGGTCCAGGCTACGCTCGGCATCGGCGAGACGACTTCCGTCCAGGGCCTGCGCCAGCCGGTTGGCGACGATCTCGACCGCCCGGCCGCGCAGCTCGTCGGCGCGCACCGCAGCCACCGGCTGGACGCTGGCGACGTGCCGATACGCGGCATAGGCGCGAGCGACGTCGCCCAGCTGCTCCTCGTTGCGGCCAAACAGGAGCCACGCCGCCGTGTAGGTGGGATTGCCCTCTGCCAGTGGCTCGAGGCGCTGGCGCACGGCCGCGTAGGATCGCTCCAGATACTCCACCTGCGCCGCCAGCACCGCCGCCGGGGCGAGCCCAGGGTCGTCGGCCAGCAGACCCTCGGCGGCCCGTCGCGCCACCTCTGCCTCGCCCCGCTCGACCAGCGCGGCGTGGCCGGCGGCCAGCTGGCTGGCGGCAGCCGAGGACAGGGCGACCGCCCATCCGATGTCGGGCGGGGTCAGGTAGGCCCGGTCCTCACGCGGGACCACCACCGGCCGCGGGCCGGCAGGCGGCGCCGAAGCGCAACTCAACCCGACTCCTGCCAGGAGCAGCAAGCCTAGCCCCAGCCGGCGGTGTCGGCTGGCGGTCGCCACCAACGCCCGCGACCTCACGCGTGGGCCGGAGCCGGCGCAATCGTGGCGATGGCGTGCTTGTAGATCAGGATCTCTTCGCCGCTGCGGTCGAGCACCACCGCAAACCGGTCGAAACGCTTGATACGGCCTTCCAGACTGCGCCCATTCACCAAGTCGCAGATCACGACCTGCGACAGCTTCAGGCTCTGAAACAGAAAGCCGTCCTGGATGTTGATGGTGTGCTTGGTCACGTAAATCTCCTCGGACGCCGGAGCGACGGTCCGCCCCGAGCTCCATCTTATCGCGGGGCATCTCCCCCAACCCGCCCGCCTCCACCCGCCCGCCTCCACCGCCGGC
>CXWL01022380.1_pt1 | contig 15693 bp, 8 predicted proteins | sample 590931 | NCBI WGS metagenome assembly CXWL01 (sample SAMEA3498368, study PRJEB10139) | groundwater metagenome | biome: water well; material: biofilm material | place: Germany | collected 2015-04-27 | reverse complement strand
ACTCGGTGGATTCCAGGCCGTCCGCTTCCATCCCAGCCGCAAACTGGTCAGGAGCGATATGTGATCGATCGATTGCCGGCAGCCGAAACCCTCTTGTTCTCAGTAAAGAGTCGCCACTGTCTGAAATGTCACCAGGTCGAAGCCAAGAGCCCGGTTCAGCAGATTGCGGTGATTGATGACAATCTCGTCGCTCCCACACAAGGCGATGTCGGGATGAATGGGAGTAGACCGGGGGCCGATCAGCCTCTTGACAAGCCTGCTGCGGCTGCGCAAACTGGCTCTCCAATGATTCGGATTCGGAAGGTTGCGGGGCCATTCCAGTCCCATTCGCGCGGCTGGTTGCCGTATAGCCGATTCGATCATCAGGCGCATGCCAGTCTTCCTGAGCTTGAGGCGAAAGGGGCAGGCCTTCGTACTGGACCGATGAATGTCGGGACGACGGATAACAAGCATGCAAACTGGTGTGTGGCCTGCCATGACCAGGCCGTGCGCAGTATGAAAACAGAAGATGTCTTACTCCCATCCATCGGCCTCTGTCGCGAGTGTCACCAACCGACGGGAGGCGCGCAATCGGGTTGCAAATCGTGCCATGGCTTCCATGTTCCAAACACGCCGGCGATGGACGTAGCTGTGATGAGTGGGCGCACGGCTCCATAGGCGCGTCTGTGTGAAGGGTTACTATATGTGTAATCACCACTATGCATTGAAACACTCAGCGATGAACCGCTGGCCGGCTCTCTGTCGACTGTTTATGGCCGTTGGTTTGATCGGTACTCTCGCAAGTGCCGTCTCTTGCGGATCCAAATGGGATCCAACCGTGACCGGCGCCGCGTCTGAATCATCTTCGGGCACCGTGCACCTGACGGCTGCCGAAGTGCAGACGATCATCGCGCAGGCGGCGACCAGGGCTCAGGCGGTCGGTCTTCCGGTGACGATTGCCGTGGTCGATCATGAAGGGACGGTGCTCGGGTTGTTCCGCATGACGGGGGCGGCGACCGATATCACGATACGTGGAGGAGGCAGTGGCGGGCTCGATAGCCCCACGCCGTTAGCGAATCGGGCAGATGAGGCGGCCATTTCGAAAGCCGGAACGGCGGCTTTCTTCAGCACGCAGGGAAATGCGTTCAGTACGCGATCGGCCAGTTTCATCGTGCAGGAACATTTTCCTCCCAACGTCAATCCTTCACCGGGCGGCCCTCTCTTTGGCGTCCAGTTTTCGCAGCTTCGGTGCAGCGATGTGAGTCGCACCGGTCATGCTGCCGCGACCGCAAATCTTCCGTTAGGGCTTTCGGCAGATTCAGGGGGCCTTCCCCTCTATAAGAATGGGACGGCAGTCGGCGGCATCGGGGTGGAAGGGGATGGGTTGTACACGCTTGATCCCGATCCTGCTGATTCCGACCAGCCATTGGAAGAAGTGATTGCCGCAGCCGGCACGTTGGGATTCTCGGCTCCGGCCGGTATTCGGGGCGATACGATTCTGGTCGACGGGATTGCGATTCCGTTTGCGAACGCCGAGCCGCCGGCTAGTTTGAATACGACTCCGTACGGTTCGTTGTCCGGGACCGAACTGCAAGTGCCGATTCTCAGCCCTGCGACAGGCTTTACCTCCTCGACCCTGGCCGGTGTCGCCGGATCAGTGGATGCCAATTTCCCGATCGTGGCCAGCGGGGATGCCGGAGGGTTGACGGCTCCTGAAGTGACGCAACTGCTCAGTCAGGCGGCCGTGCAGGCCAACCGGACGAGGGCGGCGATTCGAAATCCAATTGGAGCCCCGGCGCGGGTCACGATTACGGTCGTGGATGCAGGGGGGGTAATCCTGGGGATGTTTCGGACCGTCGATGCGCCCATTTTCGGGTTTGATGTGTCCGCGCAAAAGGCGAGAACCGCGAATTTCTTCACCAGAACTGATGCGGGAACAGGCCTGAACACTGCCGGGTTGAACGTCTATACGAACGCGATGGCGAGCGAGGGTGTCCCTCTTGATGGATCAACGGCCTTTGCGGATCGGGCGATCGGATTCTTGAGCCAGCCGATTTTCCCTCCCGGCGCGAGCGGAGGATTTTTGCCTGGTCCGCTCTCAAAGCCGTTGGGCGAGTGGAGCGTGTTCAATACCGGGGTCCAATTCGATGCGCTGAATGTGACGAATCTCCTTGCCGGAACGGCGCCTTGTACTAAGGCGGGGATTTCGGCTCGTGCACCGAACGGTCTCCAGATTTTCCCCGGATCGGTTCCCTTGTTCAGGGGGAATACGCATGTCGGGGCGATCGGGGTATCCGGTGATGGGGTGGATCAGGACGATATCATCGCCGCGATGGGCAGTGCGGGGTTTGAGGCGCCTGCGGGCATACGATCAGATACGAGAACCGTGCGGGGCGTGAGGTTGCCCTACGCGGTGTTCCCACGCAATCCCAACCTCTTTTAATTGGAGCAGCAGTGACCAGAGTACGCGGCATTATCGGCGCTGGGATCATCGGATGGATGTTGATCATGGGGGGCCCGTCGCTCCTGTCGGCTGAAGAGCCGGGGAGTGGGGATTCAGGCCCGTCCCGTCGATTGCCGAGCGGGCGCGGTCGAGCCACTCCTCCGCAACGCCCAGCACCCGCTGCGACGGAGCAGACGCCTTCCGAAAAGCCCTCTGCGGGATCAAAATCAATGTCTGATGAAGCGCTTCCTTTGCCAAGTGCGGGGGGAGCTTCAGTGGATTCCTCCGCCGCGCCGTCATCAGACAAACCGGTACCCTCAACTCCACCGCCATCACGATTGGCGGAGGAGCCTGCGAAGGTGGCGCCTGTACCGGCGGCGCCTCCTGCTCGCGTGCCGTCTGAAAAGGCCATTGCACAGCCTAAGATGTCGCCTGTTCCGCTCGAGGCCCCATCCGCCGCTCCGAAGGTCGGAAGCGAACCGAAGGGGCACGAACTATCGCCATCTGCCGCTGGAGCGGGTTCCCTGTCAGTGGGCGAAGCCCCGTCTCCTGCGCCCGCATTGCAACCGGCCGAATCTCCGACGCAGCGACGGCTTCCCAGCCGCATCAGTCCAGCTCGAAAAGATCCGGATACGGGTCCTCCTGTTCCGACTCCCCCTCCCATGCAGGCAGATGGGCCGGCTAAGCCGGCGATCGAACCGAAGACGTTGGTGCAACCGCAAGCGCAACCGACGCCGGTTCCTCCGGTGGGGCTTGAGCAGAAGTCGGTGGATGCGCCTGCGGCCGGACCAATGAAACCTGCAGGCGGCGACGCTCCGGCTTCGACCGTTCCGTTTGCTGTGCCGGCGGAGGGAGGATCCGATAAACGGCTGCCCAGCGGGCGAATGCGGCCGTCTGATGCTCTGTCGTCGCCGGCTCCGGTCGTTGCGGACGGGAGTGATCCCACTCAAGCGCAGATCGACGAGTATCAGCGCAGCAACTTCCTGCCGATACGCGATCGATGGCGGATTCTGTCATCAGGCGGACTGCTGGATCCGTATGCGCAGAATGTGCTGAAAGGGGATTTCCCGGTGATCGGGCAAAACATTTTCCTGAACGTCACCGCTGTCAGTGACTCGCTGTTTGAGGCGAGAAAATTGCCCACTGCGCAAGGTGTCAGTCGTGAGCGAGCCGGGAGCGGTGATTTCTTCGGGCAAGGCCGTCAACTATTTTTCAATCAGAACTTCGTCACCAGTTTCGAGTTGTTTCAAGGCTCGACAGGATTCAAGCCGCGCGATTGGGCCGTGCGTCTGACGCCGGTGTTCAATGTGAACTACCTCAATGCGCAGGAAAAAAACGTCGTGAAGCTCGACGTGCGCGACGGCACCAGCAGAACCGACAATCAGATCGCGTTTCAGGAAGCCTTCGTCGAAAAGCGGCTGGTCGATGTGTCGAAGAATTTCGACTTTGTCTCGGTACGCGCCGGCATTCAAGGTTTCACCAGCGATTTCCGGGGATTCATTTTCTCTGACAATGAGCCGGGCGTCAGATTCTTCGGGAATTTCGACAATAATCGGTATCAGTGGAACATTGCCTACTTCAATCTTCTTGAGAAAGACACGAACAGCATGCTGAACTCCTTTGAGCTTCGGCATCGGCAGGTGGTGGTTGCGAATTTGTATCGGCAGGATTTTATCTGGCAGGGCTACACGACCCAGATCAGCTTTCATCATGATCGTGATGACTCAGGGACGCAAGACCCGAACGGGCAACAGTATGATCGCAACGGGTTCCTTGTGCGTCCGGCTAAGATCGGAGACGTGCGCTCGCACAACATCCGGTCCTACTATCTCGGGTGGGCAGGGGATGGACATATCGGGCGGTTCAATATATCCCATGCGATCTACCAAGTGCTTGGCGATGTCACGCATGACACGATTGCCGGACGAGCTGTTTCCATTAACGCGCAAATGGCGGCCGTCGAATTGTCCTATGACATCGATTGGCTCAGACCGAAAGTCTCGGTCTTCTATGGGTCGGGCGATCGCAATCCGACCGATGGCACGGCACGAGGGTTTGACTCAATCCTCGATAACGTCAATTTCGCCGGGAGCGGGTTCAGCTTTTGGAATCGGCAAGGTGTTGGATTGACCCAGACGGGTATCAATATCAATAACCGCTTCAGCCTTCTGAATGATTTCCGCAGCAGCAAGACGCAAGGCCAGGCCCAATTCGTCAATCCTGGCGTAATCGTCGCCAATGCGGGGTTAGATGCCGAGTTGACCCCCAAACTCAAAGCGGTCTTGAATTTCAACTATCTCTGGTTTGCCGCGACGGAACCCTTGAAGTATGTGCTGCATCAACCGCAGGTCCGGAACACCATCGGGGCGGATTACAGCATCGGGCTTATTTATCGACCGCTCCTGAGTCAGAATATCGTGCTCAGCGGTGGAATTGCCTATTTCACGCCAGGCGCTGGATTCAAGGACATTCAGGTGAATGAGAATCTGTACTCGGCTTTCTTCTCAGCTACTTTGACGTTCTAGCTGTTCAGTGAGGATCGTACTCATGGAATGTTCAACTGATCGTACCCGTCTCTCGGTCCGGATCTGGATCGTCTGTTCTCTCGCGCTCTGTATCGGGACGACTGCGTTGCTGCAGGGCTGCTGGAAATCGGAAAAATCCGGTGGGGCGGGCACACCTGTTTCAGTCAGCGCGTTGCCGGGGGATACGCTGCGGCAGACGGATGAGGAGGTGGCTGCAAAAAATACGGGATGCGTCAGCTGCCACACGCAAAGCGATTCTGCCACGATGCACATCTCGCCAGGCGTGCGCCTGGCCTGTGTGGATTGTCATGGGGGGCAGACGGCCGCCACTCTTCGAAATGGGGTGCTTCCAGGATCTCCCGCCTATGAAGATGTGAAGAAGCTGGCTCATGTGCAGCCCCGCTATCCCGAGGCGTGGAGCCGGAAAGACGGTACGCTGACTTCGGCAAATCCGCAACAAAGCTATACGCTCTTGAACAAAGAAGATCCGAACTTTATTCGGTTTGTGAATCCCGGCGATCTACGGGTCGCGCGACTGACGTGCGGGGCTTGTCATGAACGCGAAGTCGATCAGGTTCAGAAGAGCCCGATGACGACCACAGGAGTTTTTTGGACGGCGGCGGGGTATAACAACGGCATTGTTCCTCAAAAAACTCCGTTTCTCGGAGAAAGTTATTCCATCGACGGGGTGCCTCAGAAGGTGCTCACAATCCCGCCTCCCACTCCGGCGGAGCTTGCCAAGGGGGTGTTGCCGTTTCTGCTGCCTCTCCCGCGATGGGAAGTCTTGCCGCCTGGGGACATCTTCCGAGTCTTTGAGCGAGGCGGCAGCAATATTCCCTCAAACTTTCCTGATATCGGCACGGCCCAAACCAATTTCTTTCAGAGCCCGAGCCGGGAAGATCCGGGGCGTCCTGATATTCGACAGAGCAATCGTGGTCCGGGAACGGGGCTTCGGATTGCGGTGCCGGTGCTGAATATTCATAAGACACGCCTGAACGATCCTCATCTCTCTTTCTTGGGGACCAACGACAATCCTGGAGATTATCGATCCAGTGGATGCACGGCGTGTCATGTCGTGTATGGGAACGACAGAGATTCCCTCAATGCCGGCCCTTATGCCAAGTTCGGGAATACCGGCCGCTCTCAGACGGTGGATCCGACGATCTCGAAGCAGGAGAGCGGTCATCCGCTTCGCCATCAGTTGACCAAAGCCATTCCGACCAGCCAGTGCATGTCGTGCCATATGCACCAGCCTAACGTCTTCGTGAACAGCTATCTCGGGTATACGATGTGGGACTATGAGACGGATGGGGAGGCTATGTGGCCGGAGAAGCAGAAGTATCCGACGGAAGAGGAGAAGTGGCGCATCCTTCGGCGAAATCCTGAAGAAGCGGCCACACGAGGAAAGTGGTCGGATCCTGAATTTTTGGCTGATGTCAGCAAGCTCAACGGGCAGCTCAAGCATACGCAGTTTGCCGACTATCACGGACATGGTTGGAATTTCCGTGCCGTGTTCAAGCGAGACCGAAAAGGCAATCTCCTAGACGACCAAGGGAATATCATCCCTGAGGCAACCAACGAGAAGCTTCAGCAGGCAATGCAGCCGCATACCGAGCAGGAATGGGAAAAAGGGCGTCCTGGGGTCCCGGTGCATCTCAAAGATATCCATCTGGAAAAAGGAATGCATTGCGCGGATTGTCATTTTGCCGACGACAGTCACGGCAATGGCAAGTTATACGGACAATATGCCGATGCGATCGCCGTCACCTGCGCCGATTGTCATGGCACGGTCGATCAATATGCGACGCTCAAGGCCACGGGGCCGATGGCCTCTTCGGTGGGAACGGACTTGAAACGTGGGTTGACACAATGGAAACAGCGCCGCTTCGAATGGCGAGACGCGAAGCTGTTCCAGCGATCGTCGGTCGAGCAGGGGAAGGAATGGGAAGTGGTGCAGGTGAAGGATACCGTCAATCCCGAGTCGGAATGGTCGAAGAAGCATCCCAAGCAAGCCGAGCAATCCCGTTTGGCGAAGACCGTGCAAACGGATGGTATCACCTGGGGAGAAGTGCCGCCGAACCACGAGAAGCTTGCCCATTCGAACGAGCGGGTGGCCTGCTTTATGTGCCATTTGTCTTGGACCACGAGTTGCGCAGGGTGTCACTTGCCGATTAAGGCAAATTGGAAAAAAGAAGCGAATCACTTCGAAGGGGAAGAAACCAGGAATTGGGCGACCTATAATCCCCAGGTGGTGAGGGACGATCAGTTTATTCTAGGTCTGCACGGCACGGTCAAGCGTGGTGGAGAAGAGAAGACGTTAGTGGCTCCGGTTCGTTCCTCCAGTGCGCTTGTCCTGAGCTCGGAAAATACCAATCGGGAACGGATCTATGTCCAGCAAGCCCCTATCGCCTCGTCGGGGTACAGCAGCCAAGCCTTTGCTCCGCATTTTCCGCACACGGTGCGGGCGACAGAGACGAAACGGTGTGCCGACTGTCATGTCTCCAAAGCTAACGACAACAATGCCTGGCTTCAACAGGTGCTTGGGCAGGGGACGAACTTCCCCAACTTTATCGGGCGCCATGCATGGGTCGGCGAAGGGAAGGCGGGGTTTGAAGCGGTGCCTGTGACCGAATGGGATGAGCCGCAGGCGGTCTACGGCAGCTATCTGCATAAAATCGCCTATCCCGATTATTTCGCCCAACATCTGAAGAACGGGCGGGAGATTCCCCGGTTCAAGGACGGCCGGGAAAATGCCAAGCATCATGGGGGCAATGAGATCAAGAGTCTGCAGTTGCGGGGGGAGTATCTATTTACGGCCAATGGATCGGATGGATTCAGAGTCTATGATGTGGCCAGTGTCGATAATAAGGGCTTTTCTGAAAATATTGTGACGGCGCCGGTCTCGCCGCTTGGCCAGCGGACCTATGTCAAGTCTAAGAATGCGACGGCGGTTGCCCTGCCGACCACGATGCCTGTGTCGCCCTCTCGGCAGGATCGTCCTGAATACGTCAAGCTTGCCAAAGCGAACCAAGAACAAGTGATGCATCCGTTGTATCGCTATGCCTACGTGACCGATCTGTATGAGGGGCTCATCGTCATCAACGTCGAAACGTTGGCGGACGGCGACCCTGATAACAATTTCCTGTCGCGCGCGGCGACATTCAATCCCGGTGGCGCCCTGAACGGGGCCAGCCATATTACGATTGCCGGGCATTTTGCGTATGTGTCGTGCGAACGAGGATTGGTCGTGGTCAGTCTGGACGACCCGCTCATTCCCAAGATCGTGGCCGAAGTGGGCGCTCCGTTGTTGGTCAAGCCAGGGGCAGTTGCCGTGCAGTTCCGTTATGCCTTCGTGTTGGATCAGGAAGGTATGAAAGTGGTCGATATCACCGTTCCTGAACAGCCTAAGGTGGTCGCCGGTGCTGCGATCCCTCTCCCAGGCGCGCGCGATCTGTATGTGGCGCGGGGATACGCGTATGTCGCGGCGGGTGCCGAGGGGCTGGTGATTGTGGATATTGAAAAGCCTGAGCAGCCCAAGATCGATCAGAAGTTTACGGCGAATGGCCAGTTGAATGACACCTATAGTGTGCGAGTCGGCTCCACCAATGCCAGTCTTTTTGCCTATGTGGCGGATGGCGTGAATGGGTTGAGGGTGGTGCAACTCACCTCGCCGCCGTCCCAACCGAATTACTATGGATTTAATCCACGTCCGGTCCCGGAACTCATTGCAACATACAAGACCAAAGGACCGGCGATCGCGCTCTCGAAAGGTTTGGACCGTGATCGGGCTGTCGACGAAAGCGGTCATCAGGTGAGTGTGTTCGGGCGACTGGGTTCGCGGCCCTTCAACCTGGAAGAACAGCAGAAGATGTATTTAAAGAACGGCCAGCTCTTCACCGTGTCCAATGAGCCACCAGGGCTGCCAAAGTCCGGGAAATAGTGCTGGCTTGTGCATCCCCGTCCAGCTTATCGGTGGAGCAGATCGTAGGGAGCTGAGGGGGGGCTGAACGGGACCTGTAGGACATTTCCCAGGATCGGTCAGGGATAAACGGGAGATGGGTTCCCTATCGACTCTCTCCTGTGGCTGCTCACAGTATTCAGCGGTGAAGTTGAGATGATTAGGAAAAGCCGTGTGCCTTTCGCTCGCGGATCTGGCCCCATACGATTTCCTAAAAATCCCTAAAGAATTTGTAGGGCGAAGTTGAGGCGTCACGTGGAGGTATCACAACCGATGAAACAGAAATGGGGCAACGGTCACCGGCAGTATTTCAAGATTTTGCTCTGCGCGGAGCCATGGCTCTGGAAGTACAGAATCGCCATTGGAAGCGTTGGGGTAGGGGTTTTTCTAACTTTTGCATACCCTAGCCTAGCGGCATCTCTCCAGGAAAATCCCCATTCTGAATCTGCCGGTGGCGCTCAGCCGAACAAATTAAACGACATGTGGGTGACTGCGGATGGAAGTGTTCCTTTTGGGGATGAGACAACTTATGGCGATGCCAAAACGAGGTCGCGCGAACAGGCTCGGCGTGCGGCAGTCCAGCAAGCGGTGGGCACCTTTGTCCAAAGCAAATCAGTTGTCTACAATTTTCAATTGGCTGAAGACCTCGTGCAGACTAGCTTTCGAGGGCTGATCGTCCAGGAAGAAGTCTTGCAGGAAGGCGCTCAACCGGTCGGATCTGCAGGAAAGTCCATGGGGCTGATGTACGTTACGAAAATCAAAGCCAAGGTCAGGCCGGTTCCGATGGAACGCAAAGGGACGATCGCGGTGAAGGTGTTGTTGAACAAGACTCTGTTTGTAGACGGAGAGGAAATGAGTCTTCAGGTCTCGGCCAGTCAAGAGGTGTTTCTCCATATCTTTGCAGTAGGGCAGGACGACTCGGTCACGGTCTTGTTTCCCAATAAATACGTGGGCGACAATCATCTGGTAGGGAACGGAACCCTTGTTTTTCCAGATGACTCGCAAAAATCTGCGGGGCTTCGTCTTCGGGTCTTTGTTTCCCAGGCGGCTCAAAGGGGTCTAGACCGTATTAAAGTCATTGCCACGTCCAAGAAGATCGATTTGGTCAAAGGAAAATTCCCGGAGGGGGCGTTTCGAGTCTATCCTGGGAAAGACTCGAGTCTGATCTCGGACCTTCTGAAAGAGCTTGCCGTGCTTGACGAATCGGAATGGGCGGAAACCACCGTCGCATATGAAGTAAAAGAGAAGTAGCGGCGGTTACGGAGCCGTGTTGAGCGGATCGGGAGATGGCCTTATCGCGGAAGATCGACGATCGACAGGTTGAGCATCTCTGCTTGTGTCACTCCCGCGCTGGTCACCTGCGGTGTTTGTTCGGAGTTCATTTTCCGCGATTGTCGCTGGACCTCAGTGCGGACATACTCGTGCAATTCACCGATGCTCACCATCCCGTTGTTGTCGGCGTCTGCCGATCCCTGGAAGCCCTTGAGAAAGTAATAGGTGAAGAGCCCGTGTTGTTTCTCAGGAAAAGCTGAACTGACCTGGTTGTTTTGGGATGCCGAAAACACGACCATCTTTTTCCCCGGCATGACCGGCATCGACGGACTCTCGATCGTCAGGCCTACCGGCCGCGATCCCTTGGCCACGATAGAACGCCCACCGGTTCCAGAAAAGCAGGAGTCGAGGACCACCACGACGCGTTCGGCGGGGAGTTTGGCCAGGGTTTGATACATCCGTTCCACTGGATACGCGGTCTTGTCCAGGTATTGAGGATCTCCGTCGTACGGGACGAGGAACGGCTGTCCTGATTTGGGATGGGGCGAACCATGGCCTGAGTAATAGACGAAGACCTCCGACCCTTTCTCGACATTGTTTTCAAGCCAGCGCTCGAGATATGAATCGAAATCACTGCGGGTGGCGCGCTCGTTCGTACGAACGACGATGTGGTCCTCGGGATAGCCCAAGGCATTGATCAAATACCCCTTGACGGTTTCGACATCGCGCTGGGCGAAGTCCACTTTGGGCAAGTCCCGGTAGGACTCCACCCCGATGAGCACGGCATAGCCGTTGGTTCTCCGCTTGGGAGCAGGCAGAGGCATTGGGAGCTGATCGACGGGGTCTAGGATCTGCTTTTTTGATTCCACTGGTCTGCTGGCGAGGTACTTGTCTACCCGCAATCTGTACCCATCTATGAAGTCCCGCTGTATGACATAGGGATCGCCCGGCAACACAGCGCTGCTTTTTTTCACATTAATGTAGACCAGGGATTCTCCTTGATCAGGCTTCTTAATATCCACACGAACGAACATTTCGCCGCCTGCAAGATTCCTGACGACGGCTTGACCGGATGCTCCTTCTAGGTTCCGGAGCCTAGAAGGGGTGATCGACCCCAGGATAATTCCTTCGTTCGGGTTGCTCTCCAGAACGGCGATGCCTTCATCACTGAGTTCCTGGGTGGCAAGCTCGAATAGTTCCTGTGGCGAGAGTTTCGCACTCGGAAATCCTGAGGCCAGCGCCTCTCCCCTCTTTGGAGGACCCATGTCGCTAATCGAGAGACACCCGGCCAGCAACACCGCTTGGCAAAGTAACACCATCACCGGTAAGGAAGACTTGCGAGTGTTCATAGAGCAACCGCCATTGTATGATCGTGGGGCACATGGGTTTCTCCACATGCCCCTCGCTCATCTTATTTAAATTTTACGACAAGCCCTTCCACCTGCACGCACACGTCCTGGTAAATTGCGTATTGTGGGTGTGGGAAGCCAGTGTAGGAGAAGTCCGCGGTGGATTGAATAAAATGGTCCCCGTTCTTAGACTGAATGGCCTTTCGAACAGCAGCTTGGTAGGTATTTTTTTCCCCGGTTGCTGTCGCGAGAGGGATACCGAATATGAAACGACCACAAGCTTCACCTGAGCCAGTTCCAAGGATGGTAAACTTCTCAGCAGGTAAAACAGCCTGAAGCAACGTCCCCGACGGGTTTGATACAGGCTGATAATAGGAGCAAGAGGTGAGGCCGATGGCGGCAAGAACTAAGAGCAGTTTTCGCATTGAGACTCTCCTTTTCAATTGAGGTTCAGCACTGTAGAAATGATAGGTGCGAAGCATATTCCTTTCCCGCTTAAAAAACAACATGAAGGTATTGCCAATACACGTATTTACGGTGTGGAGCCAATCATGCTCACGGTTTTATGAAGCGGGAGATTGCAATGCGGAAATTTCAACTGCATTCGGTCGAGTTGCGCCGCCGGTCGTCCACGAGAACAGTACTGCGATCACGCCGTGTGGTGATATGTGAGTGAAACGTGATGACCTCAACCATACTTTCGGGGGGACATGCATTGTGTGGAGCACAATACGCGTATTGCTGAGAGATCTGACTGCTGGGGTAGAATGGTTTGTGCTCTGCGGATGGTGAGGCCTGTCCGACAACAAGCTCAGACCGACATTATCCACATTGAGAAGAGACTGGGGCGTGGGTCACGGTCATGATGATCGATCGGCAGCGGTTCTCACCACGGACTGAATTGGCGATTCGTACAGCCGTTTGTTATGGCCATAAGATCTTTCCCCATTCTTCTGCTTGACGAGGGACCGTGATCCGAATCTTACGTAGCCTTGGCCCGGGGGGAACGGACTCGCCGCTCGGCAGAACGAGTTTATCAATCCGAAGGAGGGTGGTGACCTCAGTCGGCGACGTGACAACCTCCCCGAAGGACGCTTCGATCGTGGCATAGTTGGCAAATAAGGCCTCCATCACTTGCCGACGATTTTCTGACATGACAGAGATTTCTTCGAGGGCCGCCAGATTCTCTTCGACAACGGATCGTCTCAGCTGTTCCAGTAGGTCCAGCACCCGTTGATCTGGTTTCATCGGTGCGGGCTCTGGTGGTGTCAGTGCAGCCACCATCGGTGGAGCCGATAGGGGCGCGGCAGGAGTGGGTATCGATTCCGTCTTTGGTTGGGCCGCTGTCGGCTTCTCCGTGGATGGTGGAGGAGTCTGAACCGGACCTGATACGGCCGGCGCTTGTGTCGGCGCAGTCTTTGCCATCGTCGACGACGATACGGGTGGGGCAGGCATCGGTTTCGGCATTGGTTGAGCGGGTGTCTGTTTCTCCATCTGTTGAGCAGGTATGGGGACTGGTTTCGGCTTCGTTGCTGCAGGTAGCGGGAGTGCATCCGGCTTTGCCGACGCAGCATTCGTCATCGCTGGTGTGGGTAGAAGAGGTGTCGGCATTGGCTTGGATGTCGGTTGAATCGGTGTCGGCTTCTGTATTTGCGGGGTGGGGACCAGTTTCGGTTCTTGTTGGACCGGTGTCGCCTTCATTGCTGGCGCCGGCGGAAGCGCCTCCGGTTTTTCCGGTGCCGGTTCCGCTGGGATTGGTACCGGATCTGTCTGGGCCAGTTCCTGGGGAAGGGGAGTTGGAATCTCCGCCACGGGTGCTGGGGGAACGGATCGATGGGATACCACTCCTGACTTGATCGTGGGAAACAGGAGATAGAGCCCAGCTCCGCTCCCTGCCACAACCGCGATGATGAGAAGCATTGCCACGATGCGCCGGTTCTCTTCAGAGCGCCGTGTCGGTTTCTCGAGTTTCTTTTTCGCCGGCTCGATCGCAGGTTCCCCCAATTCGAAAATGGTCTGGTCGGTCGCCATTGAGGTTGCGGCGTCCGGTGAGGACGGTGCTGTGCCATCGAGGGCTTCCAGGCGACAAATGAGTTGCTGGGCATCTGCAATGCGGTCGACCGGACGATAGCGAAGGAGATCTTGTACGACTGCTTGTACTTCGACAGGCACAGAAGTTGGAAAGGCGAGGGGAGGCGTCTTTTCTTCCGCTGCGAGCATTCCGAGAACCGCTGCGCTGGAAAGACCGCGACGAGGATGCGTTCCGGTTAGCATTTCGTATAACATCAGGCCTAGTGAGTACAGGTCTGAACGACCATCCAGCGTGGTGTCCCTTGCTTGCTCGGGCGACATATACAGCAGCGTTCCGATGAGCTGGCCGGCGCTCGTCAGCGGGGCCTCGTCTAGGGCTGCCGCAATGCCGAAGTCCGTCAGTTTGATTCGGTTTTCCTTGCTCACAAGCACGTTGGCCGGTTTGACGTCTCGATGGATAATGCCGTGCCCGTGTGCATAGGCAAGGGCCTCGGCTATCTGATGAGTGATACTGAGAGCATCATGGAGAGGCGCACTGACATTTGGTTGAATTCTATCCAGGAGATTAGTGCCTTGAAAATATTCCATGACGATGAATTGAGTGCCGTGGTCTTGCTCTACGGAAAAAATTGTAACGATGTTCTCATGATGGAGTCGAGCCATCGCGCGGGCCTCACGAAGAAATCGCTGGAGAAAGGATGGGTCGCTGCATAGATGGGCATGGACAACTTTGAGGGCGACTACGCGATTGAGCTTCCGATCCAAGGCTTTGTAGACGATGCCCATTCCTCCCTGGGCAATTTGCTCTTGGACTTCGTATTTGTCAGAAAAGACAAGTTCCGGCATGGGCTAGGCGGATTGATGGGTGTTCATATGGCTACGAGACCCCTTATCCTATCTTTGAGTGGCGAGCTGATGCAAGAGACGTGGATGGTTTGCCCTGTTGTTGAGTCATGGTTTTGCCGGCCAGGCTGGGGTGGGTTGCTTGTCCTCTTTCACGGCCGCACTCTCGGTTTTCAGTGAAACTGAAGACTCCGCTGCGACGACCTTAATCCCTCTCAGGTTCGCTTTAATATAGGCGCGGCTATCGCCGATCACCTCAGCCGGCTCATTCAACAGCTCGAAGGGCGTGAGGCTGGCGATCGCCTTAATGACTTCATCTCCGTAGGGCTGTTGGATAATGAATTGTTCAGGGCTGGTCTCGTCCCCGAACGCATAGGTCTTCCCCCCGGTAATATGGGTTTGGCCTCGGTAGATATTGGGGACGAGATGGGCGACCGTGCCGTTGGCCTGAAAGTAATCCAGTTTCAGAAAGGCCTCTCGATCGGATTTCACATAAATGATCAGCTGCTCGTTTTCGGCAAATCTGTTGGTGGACTTGTTGGTCCAGACTTTCAGGCCAAAGCTCTGCTGGGCGGGGACGGCTGCCGCTGTGGCCTCGATGGCCACTTCTTTGGCCGCAATTCGCTGGCGAATCAATTCCTCGGCGGAATTGGTATTCAACGATGCTGTCACGGTGACGCATACTTCCTGCGGTTTGCGTTCTTCTTTTTCAACAGTGGTTTCTTTCAGCATCGCGAAGCTGGTGGCGGCAATAATGTCCTCATCGAGCTGGAAGTTCTTGACACGTGTTGAGGAAGCCACAAACACTCGATGGCTTCGTATGGCTTGTTTCAGCGCGATGGCGATCGCGGCTTCACGAGCATTGTTGAAGGTCTCATTATCGCCGTACCGGTAACAATGCGAGCCGCGCACGGTTTCTTTTGCCTGGGGCGAGTCAGTTGCTGCAACACTGTGAACGGGATTCAGCGTGAGTATTTCCAAGAAGAGGACGGTTACCAGAGAACGGTACGGTGTGTGGACAAGGTCTGGTCTGAGACGCATCATCTGCTGCTCCTCCTTACCCGTACCGAACTCCGAGGCTACTTCGGATCAAGAATAATCAAGACTTTTGCTTGCGTTAAGAATGTGCGATGTTCCGGCAGCGCTTCGATATACTCGGCTTTCGTCTCCTCAATGACAAGGTCGGTATTGCTTTCACCTGTGGCTCTGAGGGCCTTAATGACCAGAGGATTCGCGGTGACTTTATAATGCTCCCGCGCTTTCGCCTCATCGGTGAAATACCAGGCGATTCTT
>CXWL01107305.1_pt1 | contig 15694 bp, 10 predicted proteins | sample 590931 | NCBI WGS metagenome assembly CXWL01 (sample SAMEA3498368, study PRJEB10139) | groundwater metagenome | biome: water well; material: biofilm material | place: Germany | collected 2015-04-27 | reverse complement strand
CGCCATGTTGTGCGCCATGCTCGGCACGAAACTGCCGGCCTTGATGCTGGCATCCATGTCGGCCATCGACTGCTGGGCGCAGGCGTCGAAGCGGGTCCTGGACACGCCGGCCCGTACCGGGATCGATCCCTTGTTGAGGCTGAATACTTCCTGGAACTGCGGGCTCATGATGGCGCTGGCCAGTACTTGCTGCGATTTCTGGTCGTCCGCCCTGGGCTTCTGGAACATCAACATGGAGTCGATGTTGAAGGTGTACGCCTTGGCGGTTCCCGGCGCAGCCAGGCACAGGTAGTCGGCACCTGCTTTCTTGCCTGCAGCGGTGAATTCGCCCTTGGCCCAGTCGCCCATGAATTGCATGCCGGCCTTGCCGTTGATGACCATCGCCGTGGCCAGGTTCCAGTCGCGCCCGGCACTGTCGCGGTCGATGTAGGTTTTGATGCGGGCCAACGTGTCGAAGGTCTTGACCATGGTCGGACCGGTGAGCGTGGCCGGGTCTAGCTGCACCAGTGCTTTTTTATAGAAGTCGGCGCCGCCCACGCCGAGCGCAACCGATTCGAATACTGTGGCGTCCTGCCATGGTTGCCCGCCATGCGCGACGGCGATCATGCCCGCAGCCTTGATCTTGTCGGCGGCGGTGAAAAATTCGTCGAGCGTGGCCGGGGCTTTCGCACCCGCCTTCTTTAGCACGGCGGGGTTGACCCACAGCCAGTTGACGCGGTGAACGTTTACCGGCGCCGCGACGTAGCTGCCTTTATATTTCATGATGCTGGCGACGGCCGGCGGCAGCAGGGTGTCCCATTTCTCGGCCTTGGCGACGGCGTCGATGTTGGCCAGCACGCCTTCCTGCCCCCATTCCTGGATCGCCGGGCCCTTGACCTGCGCCGCGGTCGGGGCGCCGCCTGACATGACGCGGGCTTTCAACGCGGTTGCGGCGTTCTCGCCGGCACCGCCCGCTACCGCGAAGTCTTTCCAGTTGACGCCGCGCGCGGCTAGCGTCTTCTTCAGTTCGGCGATCGAGCGCGCTTCGCCACCCGAAGTCCAGTAATGCAGCACTTCGACCTGGGCTGCCTGGGCTGCGCCGCTGGCGCACAGAGCGGCAGTGGCCGCAACAACAAGCGCGGAAAGGGGGGTACGGGCCATGCTGTCTCCATGTCTGATCGGTATCGGCTACACGTCTTCGTCGTGTATTTCGCCGCTTCATTTGACCGTGTGCGTAGTTCGACTACACCTATTTTTGTCAATTAAGCATACTACAGAATGAAAATGCCATCAACGATAGCCGGCATCCGGCCGGCCTCCACCGCCTATGGATGGCTAGTTTTAGTACATCGACGCCCTTGTCGCCATTCTTTGCGGCGACCTTCTCGACGCTCGCGTGTGGAAACATTGTCGTTCGAGAAAAGTTTCGCACTGGAATGGTGCATTTCCCGTTCTAGGTAGGGCGAAAAACTACAAATGTAGTCGTACTACATTGCCGATGCGAGCGCTTTGTACCCGAAATACAACGGGTTTGCCCTTCAGGTACGGGCGATTTCCTAAAAATGTGGCATTTTGGTAGTGCGTTACAACTGTCGTTGACAGTGCATCTAGTTTTAGTACAAAATTATTATCGAGCATGTAGTAACGCTGGGTTAATGGATCCCGTAAATAAGCTGCCAAGAAACGGGAAATTGCGTAGTACTGATGAACGAGGGGACAAATGATTAAGTTAACAAACAAGGCTGGCCAGGTAGCATTCAGGTTGAGCCCAGTGGCAGCTGGCTGTGCCATTTTCGTATCCGCAATGGCGACTTCGGCGTTCGCGCAGGACGCAAGCGCGGTGACCGCACCACCGGCACCAACCGCAGAGGTCGCCCCAGACGCGCCTGCGGTTGTCGTCGTGACCGGTATCCGCCAGGGTATCGAGGCGGCTATTTCGATCAAAAAGAACAACAGCTCGATCGTCGAGGCGATTTCCGCCGAAGACATCGGCAAACTGCCTGACTCAAGCGTGGCTGAATCGATCTCGCGCCTGCCGGGCGTGACCACGCAGCGCAGCCGCGCGTCGGGCAAGGCAGCCGGCGTTTCGGTGCGCGGCCTGTCGCCGGACTTCAACGGCACCTTGCTGAACGGCCGCGAAATGGCCTCGACCAGCAACTCGCGCAGCCCTGAATTCGATCTGTTCCCTTCGGAACTGATGGGTTCGGTACTGATCTACAAGACCCCCGACGCGTCCGTGATCGGCCAGGGCCTGGCCGCAACCATCGACCTGCGCACCGCGCAACCGCTCGATTTCGGCAAGCGCGTGATCGCTGTCAGCGCCAAGAAGAGCCGTCTCGGCGTCGACGTCGAAGGCGACCTGCCTGAAGGTGACGGCAAGCGCCTGACCTTCTCGTACATCGACCAGTTCGCCAACCGCACCATCGGCGTGGCCCTCGGCCTGACCAAATATGAGGAAGAGGGCGGCGCACAAGCCAAGTTCAACTCGTGGGGCGGCTGGGCGCCAACCTTGCCGTTCAACGGCCAGGAAGTGGCGTTGCCTGGCGGCTTTACCGCTGACACCGAAGTCAACACCCACAACCGCGATGGCGCTTTCGCCACGTTGCAGTTCCGCCCGAACCGTAACTTCCGTTCCACTGTCGACCTGTTCTACTCGGCCGGCGACGACGGCTACAAGAAGACCGGCCTGGAAGGCGCGATCGGCGGCAACGCCAACGGCGCGTACGATCCAGCGGGTGTCCTGCAGAACGTTACCGTGGTCAACGGTGTCGCCGCGTCGGGCACCCTGACCAACTTCAAGGGCGTGGTGCGCAACCACATCGAGTCGTCCGAGGACGACCTGAAGTCGGTGGGCTGGAACACGGAATGGAAAGCCGGCGACTGGACCACCAACGCCGACCTGAACTATTCGAAAGCGAAGAAGCAGAGCTCGCGTTACGAAACCACCGCCGGCCTGCCGGGCGATGCAACCAACCTCGACACGATTTCGTGGACCGGTTTTAACGGGGGCAACTTTACCGACGTCGTCTACAAGACCGGCCTGAACTATGCCGACCGCGGCGTCGCCAAGCTGACTGACGTCAACGGCTGGTCCGGTGGTGTATCCTCGCCGCAAGCCGGTTACGTCGCACTGCCGCATATCGAAGACACGATCAAGGCGATCCGCCTGACCGGCAAGCGTAGCCTTGCGTGGGGCCCGGTTGAGGCCGTGCAGTTCGGCTACAACTACACGGTCCGCGACAAGTCCCGCACCGGTGAAGAAGGCCGCCTGGTCATCAAGGGCGGCGGCCCGTTCGCCACCGCTGACGTGCCGGGCACCGAGACCTCGATCGCCGGCACCACCGGCCTGCCGGTCGTCTCGTGGAACCCGCTCGGTTCGCTGGGCACGATCTACGAACTGGCGCCGAAAGTCGATGCCGACATCCTGAACAAGTTCTGGGACGTCAAGGAAAAAGTCAACACCGTGTTTGTCAAGGCTGACCTGGACGGTACGCTGGCGGGCCTGTCCTACCGCGGTAACGTGGGCGCGCAAATTGTCCACACCAACCAGACCGGCAGCGGCTACACCGTTGACTTGTCCAAGTGCACCGGCAACACCGCGGCCACTTGCCCAGCCATGGCCGTGTCGGACGGCGACAGCTACTATGACGTGCTGCCAAGCGCAAACATGACCTTCGACCTGACCAACGACCAGCTGTTGCGCGTTGGCGTGGCCAAGGTGCTGTCGCGCGCCAACCTGGACGACCTGCGCGCCAGCGGCAACTTCTCGGTCAACACCAGCGGTCCGTTCCCGCTGCTGACCGGATCGGGCGGCAACCCGCAGCTTAAGCCGTTCCGCGCCAAGGCCTTCGACTTGTCGTACGAGAAGTATTTCGGCAAGAAGGGTTATGTCAGCGTGGCCGGCTTCTACAAGAAGCTTGACACCTACATCCTGCGCGCGCCACGTTCGTTCGACTTCGCCGACGCGGTAACCCCGACCACCCCGCTGCCGCAGTCCGGCCCTTACGCCGGTTCGACCGTCGGCCTGCTTACCCAGCCGATCAATGGCGAAGGCGGCAGCATCCACGGCTTCGAAGTCGCGCTGAACGTGCCGTTCGACCTGCTTACGTCGTATCTGGACGGTTTCGGCGTGATGGTCAACCACTCGGACACCACGTCGAAGGTCACGCTGCCATCGTTCGGATTCGCCAACGTCAGCTTCCCGGCGATGGACATTCCGTTGCCTGGCCTGTCGAAGAAGGTCACCAACCTGCGTCTGTACTACGAAAAGGCCGGGTTCCAGATCGCTGCCGCAGCGCGCAAGCGTTCGGACTTCCTGGGCGTTGTTTCGGACTTCCAGGACAACCAGCAGCTGACCTTCATCAAGGGTGAGACCATCGTCGACCTGCAGGCGTCGTACGAGTTCCAGACCGGCTACCTGAAGGGCCTGAGCATCTACGCACAGGCGATCAACTGGGGCAAGGAGCCGTTCCAGGAGTACACGGTGGACAGCAGCTCGATCACCAACAAGGTGGACACTGGCCGCACCTACTCGCTGGGCATGGGCTACAAGTTCTAAGCGACCCGCTGTAAGGTCTACAATGCAACCCCTGCCGGCTCGCGCCGCGGGGGTTGTTTTTTATGCGTGAAGGGATCAGGAATGCAGAACGAACCGATCAAGAACATCGTCATCGCCGGCGGCGGAACCGCCGGCTGGATGACCGCCGCCGCGTTGTCCACGGTGCTGGGCGGGCGCTACAACGTCAAGCTGGTGGAGTCTGATGATATCGGCATCATCGGCGTGGGCGAGGCCACGATCCCGATGATCCAGCGCTTCAACCAGGTGGTCGGCATCAGCGAGCAGGAGTTCATGCGCGAGACGCAGGGCACCTTCAAGCTGGGCGTCGAATTCGTCAACTGGGGCAAGCAGGGCGACCGCTACATGCACGGGTTCGGCCGCCTCGGCCAGGATCTCGCCACGGTGCCGTTCGACCAGTACTGGCAGAAGATGCGCAGCCTGGGCAAGGCTGCGCCGCTCGAACAGTATTCGATTACCCGCATGGCCGCCAAGGCCAACAAGTTCATGCCGGCGCGCCGCGACGTGGCCAATTCGCCGCTCAATGACATCACCTACGCCTACCACTTCGACGCCAGCCTGTATGCGCGCTACCTGCGCAAGCTGTCCGAAGCGCGCGGCGTCCAGCGCATCGAGGGCAAGATCGTGCGCGCCACCCAGCGCGAGCCGGACGGCTTCATCGACGCCATCGAGCTCGAAAGCGGCGTGCGCATCGAAGGCGATTTGTTCATCGACTGCTCGGGCTTTCGCGGCCTGCTGATCGAGCAGACGCTCAAGACCGGTTTCGAGGACTGGAGCCACTGGCTGCCGGCCGACCGCGCGCTGGCCGTGCCGTGCGAATCGGTACCCTCGCTCACGCCGTACACGCGCGCCACTTCGCACAAGGCGGGCTGGCAGTGGCGCATCCCGTTGCAGCACCGTATCGGCAATGGCCATGTATTTTGCAGCCGCTTCATCAGCGAAGATGAAGCCGCGTCGACGCTGCTGGCCAACCTGGACGGCAAGGCGCTGGCCGATCCGCGCCTGATCAAGTTCACCACCGGTATGCGCAAGCAGGCCTGGAACCGCAACGTGGTCGCGGTGGGCCTTGCGGGCGGCTTCCTCGAGCCGATCGAATCGACCAGCATCCACCTGATCCAGACGGCGATCGCGCGCCTGATCGAGTTCTTCCCCGACCGCAGTTTCAACCCGGTCGACGTGACCGAGTACAACCGCCAGTCGCGCTTTGAATTCGAGCGCGTGCGCGACTTCATCATCCTGCACTACCACCTGAACCAGCGCACCGATTCGGAGTACTGGACCGAATGCGCAAACATGGCGATTCCCGACACGCTGCGCCACAAGATGGACATGTACCGCGCGCGCGGGCGTATCGTACGGGTCGATAACGAGCTGTTTTCCGAGGTCGGCTGGATCCAGGTGCTCGAAGGGCAGAACATGCCGGTCGATGCCTTCAATCCGCTGGTGGACGTGCAGTCGGAAGCCGATATCCATGAGTATCTGGAAAGCGTGCGCAGCGTGATCGCGCAATGCGTGGACGTCATGNNCGCATCCGCATGCATAGTGTTGCATTACCCGGCATATGCGTGCAAATAGCTTGCCAATAAGCATTCCATCGCCAGTTTGCGCCCCGCCCACCCTGACAACAGAGTAAACTGGAGGTTTAGCACCATTTAGCGAGTACCTCCAATGTCCGACACCCCCCTTCCGTTGTTTTCCGACCTGAACCTTTCCGCCGCCGTCCTCAAGGTGATGAAAGAGGTTGGCTACGAAACGCCATCGCCGATCCAGGCCGCCACCATCCCGCTGCTGCTGGCCAATCGCGACGTGCTCGGACAGGCCCAGACCGGTACCGGTAAAACCGCGGCGTTCGCGCTGCCTATCCTGTCGAACATCGACATCAAGCAGCAGACGCCGCAAGCGCTGGTGCTGGCGCCGACCCGCGAGCTGGCGATCCAGGTCGCCGAGGCGTTCCAGAAATACGCCACCCACATCAAGGACTTCCACGTCTTGCCGATCTACGGCGGCCAAAGCTATGGCCCGCAGCTGTCGGCGCTGCGCCGCGGCGTGCACGTTGTCGTCGGCACCCCTGGCCGCGTCATCGACCACCTTGAGAAAGGTTCGCTCGACCTGTCCAAGCTGAAAACGCTGGTGCTGGACGAAGCCGACGAGATGCTGCGCATGGGCTTTATCGACGACGTCGAACAGATCCTGCAAAAGACGCCTGCATCGCGCCAGACCGCGCTGTTCTCGGCAACGATGCCGGCGNNAACATCACCCAGCGCTACTGGCTGGTGAGCGGCATGCAGAAGCTCGAAGCGCTGACCCGCATCCTGGAGGCGGAGCCGTTCGACGGCATGATCATCTTCGCGCGCACCAAGCTCGGCACCGAAGAGCTGGCGACCAAGCTGCAGGCGCGCGGCTTTGCCGCAACGGCCATCAACGGCGACATGCAGCAAACGCAGCGCGAGCGCACCATCGAGCAGCTCAAGCAGGGCAAGATCGACATCCTCGTGGCGACCGACGTCGCCGCGCGCGGCCTCGACGTCGAACGCCTCAGCCACGTGATCAACTACGACGTTCCGTCGGACCCTGAAAGCTATACCCACCGCATCGGCCGTACCGGCCGTGCTGGCCGCAGCGGCGAAGCGATCCTGTTCATCACCCCGCGCGAGCGTGGGCTGCTGAAGGCGATCGAGCGCGCGACCCGCCAGCCGGTGACCCTGATGACGCTGCCGACCATCAAGGCGGTCAACGACGTCCGTATCGCGAAGTTCAAGGACCAGATCGCGGAGACGCTGGCCTTGGGCGGCCTGGATGTGTTCCGTTCGCTGATCGAAGAATACGAAAGCGAGCAGAATGTGCCTGCGATCGAAATCGCGGCGGCATTGGCAAAACTGGCGCGCGGCGATATTCCGCTGCTGCTGGAGAAGCAGGACCGCGAAGCGAAGGCGCCGCCGGCATGGAAAGACGAGCAGTCGGCGCCACGCGCTGCGCGCTTCGATTCACCCTCGGCCGCAGCGCCATTCAAGCGTGACCGCGAACGTGTCGCCCGTCCGCAGGAAGATGGCATGGGCAGCTTCCGTATCGAAGTCGGGCATTCGCATGGCGTCAAGCCGGGCAATATCGTCGGTGCGATCGCCAACGAAGCGGGCATCGAGTCGAAGCATATCGGCCGTATCGAAATCTACGACGACTACAGCACGCTCGACCTGCCAGCGGATTTGTCGCCGGACCTGATCGAGCACCTGAAGAAGGTGTGGGTCGCGGGCCAGCAGCTGAACATCACGCGCGACGGCGAAAAGCCCGCGGTGAAGAAGCCATCCGGTCCACGCAAGGAAGGCGGCCCTAAGCCGGGCGGCCCGAAGTTCAAGAAGCCGCACCGCAAGGGCCCAGCGGAATAAAGTCCGAGGGCGGCTCGGCAGCCGCCCATGCCGGCCTCCGGCAGTAGCACCCGACTGACTCCCTCGCCATTCGCGCGAGGGATCGCCGTCGTTCCTTCAATGCCAGGCCAGACACGGGCATCGTGTCATTGGTCGGCGTCACGCCCGCATTCGTTCCAATTGAGCTACATTACATGCCTGACGTGACCGTCGGCCGTACCAATTGTGATCCACGAATTGAAGGGTTTTCCAATGTTGAAGAAAATTGCTCTCCTCGCGTTGCTGCTGCATGGCGCCGCCGCCGCCGCCCCACCAAGCGAAGTAGCCCGTTCCACCGGTAAATACGCACGCAGCACGTACGGCGAACAAGTCATCACCAGTCTCGCTTCCATGGTCAGCTACGACACGGTCGCCGACCCGCGCGTTCCGTTCGAAAGCAATCCCCAGCACATCGGTTTCAAGAAGTTCCTGAGTGAAGAGGCGCGCCGCCTGGGATTCGATTTCACCGACGCCGGCTATGTCGTGGTGATCGGCTATGGCAAGGGCAGTGAACGGATCGGCATCGTCACGCATGGCGACGTGCAGCCGGTTGACCAGACCAAGTGGAAGCAGTCGCCGTTCAAGCTCGACCGTACTAGCGAGCCGGGTAAGCTGATCGGGCGCGGCACCGAGGACGACAAGGGCCCGATCGCCACGGCGCTGTATGCAATGAAGGCCATCAAGGACCGCAAGGTCAAGCTGAACAAACGCATCGAACTTTACGTCTACATGGCCGAGGAGTCGAACTGGGGGCCGCTGGAGCAATACCTGAAGACCCACACGCCGCCGCAGGTCAATATCACCCTCGATGCCGAGTATCCTGTCGTCGTGGCCGAGAAGGGATGGGGCGCGCTGACGCTGACATTGCCGCCTGTGCCCGCGCCGGCCACGCCCGCGCAGGGAGCCGTGCTGAGCGAATTTACCGGTGGCTTTTTCGGCAGCCAGATTCCCGAAGATGCGGTGGCCGTCATCGATAGTGCCACGCCTGCGCTGGCTGCGCAGGTCAAGGCGCGCGGCGATTCGCAAAAGGGGATGCGCTACGCCTTCGATTGGGAAGGCCAGCGCCTGCGCATCAAAGCACAGGGCTTGTCGGCGCACTCGTCGAAACCGGAGGATGGCGTCAACGCCATCGCCATGCTGGCCGATGCACTCGCCGTACACAACTGGGAAGGTACGTCGGCCGCCAACATGGCCAGCCTGATTCGCGAATTGGTCGGCAGTGGCCTGTACGGCGAAAAATTCGGGCAGGCGGCCTACCGCGACGATTTCATGGGACCGATGACAGTGGCCCCGACCGTCCTGAAGCAAACCGGCAAGGGGCTGGAACTTAACATCAACCTGCGGCGGCCGCAGGGCAAGCCGGCCGCCGAGCTGCGCCAGCAATTTGAAACCGCCTTCAACGCATGGAAGGCGCAGCGCGCGCCCGACGCTACCATGCACGCCGTCATCACCGAACCGTGGCTACGCCCGGATGCGCCGCAGATTCCAACCTTGCTCAATGTGTTCTCGTACTACACCGGCATCAAGGACGCGAAGCCGGTGTCGATTGGAGGCGGCACCAACTCGCGACTGTTCCCGAATGCGGTAAGCTTCGGGCCTGGCATGCCGGGCGAAGTCTACACAGGCCACTCGGAGCACGAGTTCATCACCACAAAACAGCTGCTGATGAACCTCGAGATGTACACGGCCGCGCTGGTCGAGCTGGCCCGCTGATCAGGGTTTTGCGCTGGCGACCGACGCGGTCCTTGGCGCAAACATCCACAGTACCGCTGCGCGGAACTCGCCGCTCCAGAAGCCCTCGTTATGCTTCGCACCCGGCACGACCTTGAACGTCAGGTTGTGCGCCGGATGCCCGGTCCGGGCCATGAGCGCTGCCATGCGCCGCGCGTCCGGCACCATCGACTCGCCTTCCTCGCCACCCATCAGCATGTACACGCGCGCGTCTTTCGGCGCCTGTTTGGCCGTGACGAAGTCGTAGACCGGCGCCGCGGTCCAGTAGGCCGGCGAGAACACGCCCGCCTTGCTGAACACGTCGGGATATTGATTGATCGCGTAGTGCGAGATCAGCCCGCCCATCGAGCTGCCCATGATCGCCGTGTTGGCGCGGTCGGGCAGGGTGCGGTAGTCCTTGTCGATCGCCGGCTTGACCACCTTGACGATAAAGTCCATGTACTTCTCGCCTTCAGCAGTACCGAAACGCCGGCTGCTCCAGGCGTTCAGTTCCGTCATGCGCTTTTCCTGCCCGTTGTCGATGCCAACCACGATCAACTCCAGCTTGCCGGACTTCGACAGCGCGTCCATAGTTTCGTCGATCTTCCATTCGCCGGCGTATGAGGTGGCATTGTCGAACAGGTTTTGCGCGTCGTGCATGTACAGCACCGGATAGCGTTTGCCCGACGTCGCGTAACCTGGCGGAAGGTAGAGCCGTACCTGGCGCTTGCGGTCCAGGCCCGGCATATCGAGTTCGGACGCGAGCAGCCTGACGCCCGGGAGCGCGGTCGATGGACGTGCAGCGGGAGCGGTATCGGCAGCGATGGCCGAAGCGGACAGCAGGATGCCAGCGAAAAGCGGCAACAGTGGCTTGATCATCGATTGCATGGTCGGTGCCTTCACTCAAGTTAATGGGACGCATGCTTGTCCCCATCCATATTTTGTTATTTGACTACAAAAATAATCTTTTTATTGTCATTCTCTGGTAATTCTACTATGAAGCAGATTGGATTGACACTTAGAAATCGCCATGTTATTTTGCTACAAATACCCGCCACCCCGCCTATCCGCATTCCTGCAGCACCAAACCGTCCCCGAGTACGCATTGTGCAGTCGCACTGAGTCTCGGAAAGAGCTGGCCCTGTGTTTTCTGCGATGCACGATCGGATATCATGCAGCGGCGAGGTAATACGGCATCGGTCGCGGCAAGCCGGTGATCGGCAACTGAATCAAAGGCCCGGTACTGGGCAGGTCTATTTGGGGACAAACGCAATGAAGATGGAACTATCAACGCTCAAGCCGCGCCTGAGTTTCTGGCAGCTGTGGAACATGAGCTTCGGCTTTTTCGGCATCCAGTTCGGATTCGCGCTGCAAAACGCGAACACCAGCCGCATATTCTCGACCCTGGGCGCCTCACCTGACGACCTGCCGCTGTTCTGGCTCGCAGCGCCCGTGACCGGCCTGCTGGTGCAGCCGGTGATCGGCTACCTGAGTGACAACACGTGGCACCCTTACTGGGGCCGCCGCCGTCCGTTCTTCTTCCTCGGTGCGATCTTCGCGTCGATCGCGCTGTTCATGATGCCCAATTCGACCAGCCTGTGGATGGCCGTTGCGGTGCTGTGGATGATGGACGCGGCAATCAACGTATCGATGGAGCCGTTCCGCGCGTTCGTCGGCGACAAGCTCGATACCAGCCAGCAGACCGCCGGCTTTGCGATGCAGACCTTCTTCATCGGCTGCGGCGCAGTGGTAGCGTCCCTGCTGCCGACCATTTTCTCCGACTACTTCGCTGTCAGTAACGTGCCGGTCGACGGCATGATTCCGGACACCGTGCGCTACTCCTTCTATATCGGCGCGCTGGTCTACCTGCTGTCGGTCATGTGGACCGTATTCACGGCCAAGGAAGCGCCGCCTGAAGACCTGGCGCAGTTCCGCGCAGAGCGCAAGGCGTCAGGTGGCCTGGCCAACGCGATCACCGAAATCCTCGGCGGCTTCGCGAAGATGCCGAAGACGATGGTGCAGCTGGCGCTGGTTCAGTTCTTTACCTGGATCGCCTTGTTTGCGATGTGGATCTATACCGGCACCGCGGTGGCGGACAACGTCTGGGGTACCACCGACGCGCAGTCGGCCGGGTACCAGGATGCGGGCAACTGGGTCGGCATCATGTTCGGCGTGTACAACGGCGTGTCGGCACTGGCTGCCTTCATCCTGCCGGTATTCGCGCGCGCGACCAGCCGCAAGTTCGTGCACACGACCTGCCTGACCATAGGTGGCCTGAGCCTCGCCAGCATCTTCATGATCACTGATAAATACACGCTGATCTACCCGATGATCGGCGTCGGCATCGCGTGGGCCAGCATCCTGACCATGCCATATGCGATCCTTGCTGGTGCACTGCCGGCCAAGCGCATGGGCTACTTCATGGGGCTGTTTAACTTCTTCGTCGTGATCCCGCAGATCGTCAGCGGCCTGCTGCTAGGTTGGGTGACCACGCAGTTCTTTGGCGGCCACACCGTCAAGACGCTGATGCTGGGCGGTGCGTGCATGGTCCTGGCAGGCATCCTGACCGTGTTCGTGACCGACAAGGCGCCTGCGGCGAAGTAAAGCGCCTCAATCCATGCGCCGTCATTTTCCGTCCTGTCGTATCGTCTTGCCAACAAAAGACCACGCCGACAGGACGACAAAATGACCATCCACACGATCAAGACAACTCCCTTTGCCCATCAACGGCCGGGCACTTCCGGCCTGCGCAAGAAGGTAGCCGAGTTCCAGCAACCTGGTTACCTCGAAAACTTCGTGCAGGCGATCCTCAATACCCTCGTCGATTACGCCGGCCAGACCCTGGTCGTGGGCGGCGACGGCCGTTACTTCAACCGCCAGGCCATCCAGGTAATCCTGCGCATGGCGGCCGCGCACGGGGTTGGCAAGGTGCTGGTCGGGCAGGGCGGCATCCTCTCTACCCCTGCCCTTAGCTGTGTGGTGCGCAAGTACGGCGCGTTCGGCGGCATCGTGCTCTCGGCCAGCCACAACCCCGGCGGCCCGCACGGCGACTTCGGTATCAAGTACAACACCAGCAATGGCGGCCCTGCGCCAGAACGCATCACCGAAGCGATCTACAGCAATACCCTGGTCCTCGACGCCTACAACATCAGCGACGAAGGCCCGGTGGACCTCGACAGGCCCGGCGTCGTGCGCATCGAGCAGATGGAGGTTCAGGTCATCGACCCGGTGGCTGACTACGCGCAGCTGATGCAGGAGCTGTTCGATTTCGACGCCATCAGGGCATTGTTCGCGAGCGGTTTCCGCATGTGCTTCGACGGCATGGGGGCGGTCTCCGGCCCGTATGCGCGCACGATCATTGAAGGCATGCTTGGCGCACCCGCCGGCACTGTCATCAACGGCATCCCGCTGGAAGACTTTGGCGGGCACCATCCCGACCCGAATCCCGTCAACGCGGCCGAGCTGATCACGCTGATGGCGGCTGCCGACGCGCCTGATTTCGGCGCGGCCTCCGATGGCGACGCGGACCGCAACATGATTGTCGGCCGCGGCATCGCGGTGACGCCGTCGGACAGCCTTGCCATCATCGCCGCCAATGCGCGCGTGGCGCCGGGCTACCGCGACGGCATTGCCGGCATTGCGCGCTCGATGCCGACCTCCTCGGCGGCAGACCGCGTGGCGCAGGCGCTTGGCGTTCCCTGCTACGAAACCCCGACCGGCTGGAAGTACTTCGGCAACCTGCTCGACGCAGGCATGGTGACTTTGTGCGGCGAAGAGAGCTACGGCACCGGTTCGGACCACATCCGCGAAAAGGACGGCGTGTGGGCGGTGCTGTATTGGCTGAACCTCATCGCCGCAAGCGGCAAGTCTGTCGAGACCATCGTCCGCGAACACTGGGCACGCTTCGGTCGCAACTACTACTCGCGCCATGACTACGAAGCGGTCGACGCCATTGCCGCGACGACGATGATGACGCACCTGCGCGCCAGGTTGCATACGCTGGCCGGCAAGGCAGTCGGCAGCTACCGCATCGATTTCGCCGACGACTTCGTCTACAGCGACCCGGTCGACCAGTCTGTCGCGACGCACCAGGGCGCGCGCATCGTGATGACCGACGGTTCCCGCATCGTCGTCCGCCTGTCGGGCACCGGCACCGAAGGCGCCACCATCCGCCTCTACCTCGAGCGGTACGAAGCCGATCCAGCGAACCATACGATACCCACGCAGGAAGCGCTGGCCGAACTGGCCGCAATCGCGGACAGCGTAGCCGGACTGCGTGTACATACTGGCCGTGAAGGGCCGACAGTCGTCACTTGAACCCCACCCACATCAACAGGAACGATATCAATGAAAACTAGCGCACTCGCCGTTTCCCTGGCACTCGCCCTCGGCACCCTGGCGCAGCCCGCCGTGGCCGCACCCTCGGGCAAGCCCTTCCTATGGGAGAACGCGACGATATACTTCCTGTTGACCGACCGCTTCAACAACGCCAGCAAGGCCAATGACCTGGCGTACGGCCGCAAGGCGGATGCCGCGCCGATGCGGGGCTACATGGGCGGCGACCTGGCCGGCGTCACCAAAAAAATCGAAGAAGGCTACTTCACCAAGCTGGGTGTGAATGCCATCTGGATCACGCCGCCGGTCGAACAGATCCATGCGGGCACCGACGAAGGCACGGGCAAGTCGTATGGCTACCACGGCTACTGGGCCAAGGACTTCACCAAGGTCGATGCCAACCTCGGCACCGAAGCGGACGTACAGAAGCTGGTCGACACCGCGCATGCGCACGGCATCCGCGTGCTGCTTGACGTGGTCATGAACCACACCGGCCCGGTCACGGAAAGCGATCCGGCATGGCCCGACGAATGGGTGCGCAGCGGGCCGACCTGCACCTACAAGGACGCGGTCACCACGATCCAATGCACGCTGGTGAAGAACCTGCCCGACATCCGCACCGACAGCAACAATCCGGTAGCGCTGCCGCCGCAGCTGGCGGAGAAGTGGAAGGCGGAAGGGCGCTACGAGCGCGAAGTGAAGGAGCTCGACGAATTCTTTACCCGCACCGGCTATCCGCGCGCGCCGCGCTACTACCTGATGAAGTGGCACGCCGACTGGGTGCGCAAATACGGCTTCGACGGCTTCCGCGGCGACACGGCCAAGCANNCGTCGACTTCTTCGCCAACGGCTTCGACAACCTGATCAACTTCAGCCTGAAGCACGACGCGAAGCAGGGTTACGAGAAGGTGTTTTCGACCTACTCCGAGCATCTCAATGGCCCGCTCAAGGGGTATTCGGTATTGAACTACATGAGCTCCCACGACGACGGCCAGCCTTACGACGCGCTGCGCGCCAAGCCGTACGAGACCGCGAACATGCTGCTGCTGGCGCCTGGCGCGGCGCAGGTCTACTACGGCGATGAAACCGCGCGCGTGCTGAAGCACGAAGGCGCCGAAGGCGACGCCAACCTGCGCACCTACATGAACTGGAACGACCTCGCGACCAATGCGAAGCGCGACGGCTACCGCGTCGCGGACCTACAGCGTCACTGGGCGCTGCTCGGCAAATTCCGCCAGGCGCACCCGGCGGTTGGCGCTGGCGTGCACAAGAAGCTGGCCGACGGACCATACACCTTCTCGCGCACGCTGGAGCGTGGCGAATTGCGCGACAAGGTCGTCGTCGCGCTGGACGTGGCGGGCGGCAAAGCAGTGCCGATTACGGTTGCAGGCGTGTTCAACGACGGCGAGACCGTGCGCGACTACTACTCCGGCAAGCGCGCCGTGGTGGCCGGTGGCAAGGTCAAGTTCGCTGCGAGCAAGGGCGTTGTACTGATCGGCAAAAAATAAACGGACAACAACAAAACCCTATCCGCACGGAACTTCGGGGTCCGTCCCCGAGGACGGACCCCGAAGTTTCGCCGGTGACAGAAACCACTGCTGGCACCGATGCCACGCTGGCAAAATCAATCCTATTCCTTTGCACTCGCCAAATCGGGGTCCGTCCCCGGGGACGGACCCCGATTTGGCGACGG
>CXWL01013838.1_pt1 | contig 15695 bp, 17 predicted proteins | sample 590931 | NCBI WGS metagenome assembly CXWL01 (sample SAMEA3498368, study PRJEB10139) | groundwater metagenome | biome: water well; material: biofilm material | place: Germany | collected 2015-04-27 | reverse complement strand
GGCTCTTTTGCGCAAAAACCTTGTCAAGTACTTTTTTACTTTTTTTACGCTGAATAGTTACATAAAATGGAAAATGTAGGCCAAAAAATAAGGCTTGACAATCTAGGATTACTGAGATATTTAGAAAATATCTTTTTTGAGGCGGGTTACTAATAAAATCAAAGAGTTGGACATTAGGCGTTTTTATGTGATTTCCATGTTAAGAAGTGTAACTCGAAGTCCTGTTTTAAACAAGATGCAAATTAATGCCTCAACTCAATCGGCCTGCTTATGGGGTTAAATGCACTCTTCTGATTATTGGCAGCAGCTACAATTAATGACTTCGGTTCGGTCAACTTTCTCCGCGATAGCGGCTTCGTCCAACAGTTTGCAACAGGTCATTTGCTTCGAAATTTTACACTCCGCTCCAAATCACTACGCCGACAAACCGGCTCCGTTTTATTGTTTAAATTGGCATTCAAGTTTATTTCTGTGGAATCCACCGTCCATAAACCTTGATAATCATTCCCCAATCCTTATGCCCCATTTGCTGGGCAACCCAAAGTTGATTTTCACCTCTTGAAAGCAGTGTAGATGCGAAGGTGTGACGTGTTTGGTAGGGATTGCGGTATTTAATGCCAGCCTTTTTCAGCGCTGGAGTCCAAACATTTTTACGTATAGGCTGGTCGTCTTTCCATGGTTTATCTATGCGGGGATCATGAAAGACGGCTTCATTGAGTTTTCCGGTATAGGTTTGTTGATTGAGAAGGGCTTCTCTGGCTTGAGGTTGAAGCATAACTTCCCGTTTTCCTGATTTTGTTTTGGTTTCTTTCAATTGACCGCGGACACAAGCGGTTTTGACAAATATCCGGTTTTGCTCAAGATCAACATCTTGCCAGCGCAAGGCAATCAGTTCGGAAGTGCGCAGCCCTGACCAAAAGGCAAACTGAATCAGGTTTTTTTCTTGTCCAGTCAGTTCATTCAAAATTTTGGCGATTTCTTCTTGTGAAAAGGGCTTGGGTTCTCGGGCTTGAGTTGGTAGGTTCTTAACTCGTACTAGCGGATTCTTGTCTATGATTTCATCATGGTACATTTCTTCATACATTTGACGCAGCGGGGTAAGAACGTTGCTTTTGCGTTTGTTGGAGCGGGGCAGGTTATTCAACCATTCCTTGATCATGCTGGCAGTCAGTTCAACAATAGTAAGCTCACCAAAAACTGGAATCAGATGGTGGTAGATGGCGCTGTTATAATCTTGTAGCGTGCTGGTTTGAAATCTGCTTTGATTGCGTTGTAACCAGCTTTTTAAACCTTCGGCAATGGTGTAACGATCCGGGCGAGTTTTGCGAAGTTCTTTCGCTTTCTTGCTAAATGGAAAGTGTTTAAGATAATCAAAAGTACCGATCCTGATCTCGTACTTGATGGCTTGCAGTTTGAGTTCCAGTTCCTTTTGCGCAGCCTTGGTCGGAGGTATAGGAATAGTTTCCCGGCAGCGCACACCCTGATAGGTGAATGCGATCTGGGCGCTATTGCCGCGAATTGTTATACCTCTTTGCCTTCCATCCATTTGTAAGCAGCAATCATGTTGATAAAAATTCTGCCATTCTCTGATTTGAACCAATGAATTCCTATTCTCCACTGACCTTTTTTTAAATACTGACGGATGGCATTTTCACTCAAACCAGTCATTTGAGCGCATTTCTTGATGGTCACAAGCAGCTGATTGGAGTGATTCATTTCTTATCCTCCTTATCCATACCGGCTACATGATCAGCAACATGCTGCTCAACCTCAGATTGATTGCCAATCTTGCCCTTGTCGGCCACCTTGCGCTTGCCCATCACAACCGCCCAGAAGCTACCGAGTTTTTGAGTGATGGCATAACCCACACTTTTAGTTTCGCTGTAGTGAGTTGTTTCTGGGCAAACATCTTGAAACTTTATACCCAGGATTTTTTCATAGCGGCGATAGGTCAGTGGATTATGAAGTATTTTAAGAACACGCCAACCGAAGTATTGCCCCATGATCAGGGCGCCTAACGCGCTTTCAAGTGTAGTGCCAACGCCCCTGAATTCTTTTATATTCATTAAAAGAACTTGCTCTTGTTCTGTACTCAAGTTCAGATCGAACAGTTTTTTTTGATTGGTTTCCATAACAAGTAGTGCCTTTCATAGTTAATACTGTTTATGATCGTACACTATTACTTATGAAAGTCAATATGTCATTTGTCCTACTTATCTAAAAGTTTTACCTGAACATAAAATTCCTCTTTGGTGAATTGCCGCATTTCATCGTGAAACTTGATGACAATTTCAATCTGGTCATTAAGTGTCAGTACGCCGCAGATATGGCCAATTTGCGTGATGCTGAGCTTCTTGCCCGGTACTGGTGCATCCTTTTTCAGAACCGCAAGGCGGTAGATCAAGGAAACCGCTTCTTCAAGATCGAATGTATTCATGATGTTTTTTCTTATGTCTTTTTTAGTGTTGAGTCGTGCATTCATGGATGACCTCCTGATGATGAAATGGAGCTGGTACAGTTATTGATACAGGTCCAAGAGAAACAGCTGCGGCGTGACATTGCGTGCGCTCGGCTTGCGCCTCGCTCCTTAATGTCACGTCCTCGCTGTCGACTTTGAAAAGCATCCAAACATGCTTGCGGGTGCTTAAACTCATTCCTTTCCAGACGATGCCGGATACTCGAAGTGGAACAGTATCTCCATAGCGTCCGGTGACGATTGGAATCGCTTCACCAACTACTGGATTGAGTTGCTGACTATGTTCGTAGTAAGGTTTGATAGCTTGCGAGCGGTACGTGGTTTCAGGGTCTCCCATTGCCAGCATGAAGGCTGCCCAATCACTGGCAGTGGCCGATTGGCGGATGGCCTCAAGTTCCGGGTCGTCGGCTTTGTCCAGTTTTCTTAATTGCCGCCACACGGTGACACTTGGGCCGCCAATTTGTTGAAACTGACGAATGCCCCAGGTATTAGCCCAAACCGTGATGCGTTCAGCCGCTTTTACAGAGTCATTCCCGTACAAGTCTTGATCCAATGCGTAACCGTCGATATTCTTGGCGATGTACTTGGCAATGTAACCCGCAGCCGTGCCTTTTTCAGGATCAATGGCAACGGCTTTGAAGCGGTGTTCTTTTGCTCCTGGTTCATCGCCGTTATCAAGAAGGGCGTAATGGCGCATAACTCTCCGCACAGCTTCACGGTGTTTGTCTGGCATGAATAACAATAAATGCCAGTGTGGGGTGCCGTCGTGATGGGGCTCAACGACTCGGAAGCCATAAGGCTGAATACCCTGGCGATGCAGTTCAGCACGTATCAAAGCCCATTGATGCGTCAAGTATTCATGGGCTTGTAATACGGTGGTTTCGTCATAGCGTGGATTGATTGCGCCATGATGCAGACAAGCGTGCATGCGTGATGGTGTGGTAAGTGTATAGAACTCACCGACATGACCCAGATGACCGGCCACCATTTCAAAACCTCTGATACGTACCATCAATTCAGCACGGCGAATAGCTGGATTGGATACCGAACGGTCGGCTAGGCTTTGCAGGGAAAAAAGCTCACCATTTTCATTACCTACAAAGGTAGAGGCCAGATAGAGCCGGTTTTTCTCCTTTTGTTTGCGTTTTACATGAATGGTGTAATCGCTGGCATAAGTGCCACGAAGGCGGCTGACCAATTCGATATTTCTGGAAATGCTTTCAATCTTGCGCAATCGTAGTATCTGGATTCTGCGATACCACCAGCGATGGCAGCACATCCGATTCAGGGCCGGTTCCAGGTTATCGCCTTTGATGGATGGCCGTTTGACTTGGTAGTGATCGACGATCCGCAAACACGCTTGATAAGCATCAAAAGGAGATTTCGCGCGGTTCCTTGCCAGATAGCACTTTTCAGCGAAACGCTTTGCGGCATTGAGCAGTTCTTCTTGATCAGCGCATAGATTGAGATCTTCAATGCGTAGCTGGTTATGAATATCGATTAACGCATGGTTAGCTTGCTCGAAACTGGAACGTTCAGCGGTTTTGACATAGTGAGCTGCTAAATCTCCCGCGATAGGGGAAAGCTCAGTGAAAATGTGCTGTCGAATGCGGCGGCATTTTTCTGTTCCATAAGCTTCAGTGAGATTATCGGCATAAGTGACTTGTGGCAAATTTGTGTCATTTTTGTGCCACAACCGAGGCCTTTGGAGACCAACCGAGACTAGTGAGGAATTTGTGAGACTGGAACTAAGACCCTGTTTTATATGGGTCTTAGTTGGTCTTGAGTGGTCTTGGTTAGACCGCTTATTGGTGGAGACGGCGGGAATCGAACCCGCGTCCGCAAGTCCTCTACAGACAGTTCTACATACTTAGCCATGTTATTTGATTTAACCTGGCAACCGCCAACTGGCAGGCTGATGACAGGCGAGTCACCTTGCGTTTGGCATTCTGCAAAGTGACCCTGCAGAACACGATCCTCGTTAGTGACTCTGCTGTCTGTTGCCAGACCCGGCGTTGAGGCCCACCGGCGCAGAGGCTAGCCGTATTAAGCGGCTAAAGCGTAGTTTTCGTCGTTTGCGACTATTTTTTTTCAGATGGATTTACGAGGTGGTCTGATCCTCGGTATGCCCTGCGCTGCTTTGCAACCCACGTCGAAACCAGATCGTCCCCGGTATTCTTTATAGTAATTCATAAGATGGTGATAAAACTAAAAAGTTCAAGTCCTATGAACTGATTATTCTAACAGAATTAATGAGTACTATCTTTACAGATAGCGAAGTAACTCTTTGGGGTGGTCAATCAGATATTTGGCGCCCCAGGTTTCAGGGGGCTGGTCATTACCCAGATATCCATAGCGGGCAATGATGGATTGCATGCCCGCAGCCAGGCTGGCCTGAACATCACGTATGTCATCTCCCAGATAAATACATTCGGTGGGGGGGGTGGTTATTTTGTTGCTAGCGGCCAGCAATGGTTCCGGGTGTGGCTTGGTGCAGGTGGTTTCATCACCACAAATGACGCAGGCAACACGCTGATTTAAACCGAGCATTTGAATCAATGGGCGAGTGAAACGTGCGGGTTTGTTGGTCACGATGCCCCAGGGCAGGTTACGCATTTCCAGTTGATCCAGTAATTCGTCAACGCCCGGAAATAAACAGGTATCATGGCAAAGGCGTTGTGTATAAAAATCAAGAAATTCATCGCGCATTAATTCATAGCCATGGTCACCCGGCTTAATATTGAAGCCGAGACCAAGCAGTCCCCGTGAACCGGCTGATGCCTGGATACGGATCTGCGCAATGGGCAGTGCGGCTAAACCGCGTATGATGCGTTGCCTATTCAGGGCATGACCGAGATCTGGAGCGGTATCAGCCAGCGTTCCATCAAAGTCAAAAAGGACTGCTTTAATCATTAATCAGGGGTTAAAGTGTGAAAATTACGATATGCCGGTGATACCTGTTTTAGCTGCGATAGGCCATGATGTAGTTAACGCTGGAGTCGTTTTCCAGTGCGTAAACTTTGGTAATGGGGTTGTATGTCATGCCAATCAACTTTTCATCCGTAAGACCTGCATTGCGTGCCATGCGTGCAAGTTCGGATGGTTTGATAAATTTGGTATATTCATGGGTGCCACGTGGTAACAGTTTTAATAGGTATTCGGCACCAATAATGGCAAACAGGTATGCTTTTGGATTACGGTTGATGGTTGAGAAGAAAACCCATCCATTAGGCTTGGCCAATTGGGTACATGAGCGAATAACACTCATGGGGTCGGGTACATGTTCGAGCATTTCCATGCAGGTGACAACATCATAGTGCTGTGGTTGTTCTTTGGCTAAAGATTCCACTGTGATCTTGCGATAATCAACCTGATGTCCACTTTCCAGCAAATGCAGTCTGGCGACCTTGAGCGCTTTATCGCTAAGATCTATACCCGTCACATTAGCCCCTTTGGATGCCATGCCTTCAGATAAAATGCCGCCACCACATCCAACATCAAGCACTGTTTTTCCTTCAAGCTCAGTCAGTTCATCAATGTAATTAAGGCGTAGCGGATTGATTTCATGCAATGGTTTGAATTCACTGTTCGGGTCCCACCAACGATGCGCAAGTTGGCTGAATTTTTCGAGTTCCAGCGGATCAGCATTAATGCCGTCATTTTCCATTTGTGTTCCTTTGTGCTTATTGTTTTGATGTTGTGGCGATACGTTCCTGCCAGAAAGCTGTGCGATATTGCAGTTCAAACTTGTTTAGAGTCGTCAATTCTTTATCCTGTAGCAGCATTCTACCATTTACCCACACATGACTCACCTGTTCGCGACTTGCGGTGTATACCAAATGAGAAATTGGATCATAACAGGGCATAAGATTCAGATCGGAGAAATTGACTGCTGTGATATCAGCCGCTTTTCCAATGGTTAATGAGCCGGTAATTTCTCCCAGTCCCAAAGCATTGGCGCCATTCAAGGTGGCCATTCTAAGCGTTTGATGGGCTGGCAATGCATTAGCTTGTCCGCTGACTGCTTTTGCCAGCAGAGCAGCCTGGCGCATTTCTTCAAACATATCGAGGCGATTATTGCTGGCTGCGCCATCCGTGCCGAGGCCAATATTAACGCCTTGATTCAACAATGATGTGATCGGTGCAAAACCACTGGCCAGTTTCATATTGGATGAAGGGCAGTGTGCAACACTGCAACCATATTGATGAGTGAGTTTAATTTCATGGTCTGTCAGGTGTACCATGTGAACGGCAATCAGATTTGGGCCGAGTAGTCCTAATTGATGCATACGCTCAATGGGCCGCGCACCATTAGACTCCAGATTGACACGGATTTCATCCTGGGTTTCGTGTAAGTGGGTGTGGATAGGCGTATTAAGCTGTTCTGCATAAGTCAGGATGGTGGTAAATGCTTTATCACTGACGGTATAAGGTGCATGCGGTGCAAAACAGAAGGAAAGCAGTGGGTGCTGGTGATATTTATCACGTAATTCCAGTCCCTTGGCCAGATAATCGTCGGCGTCGCTGGCATAGGCAGTCGGAAAATCAATCACAATCATACCTATGGCAGCACGCATCCCTGAGTTGATCGCGGCTTCAGCACAGGATTCCGGGAAGAAGTACATGTCATTAAAACAGGTAATGCCGCCTTTTATCATCTCAGCACAGGCAAGTTGAGTGCCATCCAATACAAAATGGGCATCTACATGCTGATTTTCTATCGGCCAGATGTGTTTATTGAGCCATTCCATTAGAGGTAAATCATCTGCAAGTCCACGCATTAATGTCATGGCCGCGTGAGTATGCAAGTTGATCAGCCCCGGGATCAGTGCATGATCGCTCAGTGCTATTGTTTGTTGGGGCTTGAAACGAAGCTTGGCTTCAGATATAGGCAGAATATCTTTGATGATTCCTTTATCTATCGCGATGGCATGTTGATTCAATACAATTTCAGCGGGTTCAACGGGAATAATCCATTTCGCTTCTATTAATGTGTCTATTTCCATCCAATCATTCATGGGCTAAGGAAGCAGAAAAAAAGCCCTGCATTGTGGCAGGGCTTTTTTTTGAAGAAAAATAAGAATAATTGCTTATCCTGTATCTACCACTTTAATATCAATACGGCGATCAAGTGACGGGTCACAGATCACCTGTAGATATCTCAGTGGCTTCCGTGAGAGCCTATCACTTCAATATCAACACGGCGATCAGGTGCCAGACAGTCAATTAATGCTTTGGTTGTTTTATTACCAACACAGCGATTTCCTGTTACTGGATTAGCCTCACCTTCGCCATAACCTTTGATACGCTCTGGTCCAATACCTCTTGAAACTAAATGTGCTTTGACTGCTTTAGCGCGGCGCAGAGAGAGTGCTTTGTTGTATTGGTCAGATCCAATACGATCTGCATGCCCTACAACAGTGATTTCACTATACTTAATATCCTGCATTCCTCTTGCAAACTCATTCAATGACTGGATGCCTTGGGGTTTTAAATTTGCGCTGTCAAAATCAAATAATGCATCTGCAGAGAATGTGACTCTATGAGGAGCTGCTGGTGCTGGTGCTGGTGCCGGTGCTGGAGCCGCAGCAACTACTTCCGGTTTTTTAACCAGATCTGGATCACATTCATGAATAGCCATGGCTGGTGTCCAGTAACCGGTACGCCAGCATAGACCGGTTGTATTCCTCCAGATTTCGCCACGCCCATCAACACCATAAGCTTCAGCTTTTTTTACAGTATTATCATCATGGCCATCCCCTGTTTCATGTGCCAAGACAGCACCAGAAAACATGGCTGGTATAAGAATTATTCCAATAAGAGTATTTTTAGTTGATATTTTCTTCATGCTGTTGTCCTTTTAATGAAACCTCGGTTCTATAATTTCCGTTATTTATGTAAATAAGTAAGTTGCTCTGCCATTACGGTCTAAGTCCTAATTCTACTACTTTAAGTTTGTAAGTGTTCGATTATTAGTTTGTTTGTTTATTTTATCAAATCAGTGTGTTGTTTAATTGCAACATGTTTGCAATATAAATCTAAAGCAAGTGGAATTAATAGCTTAGTATGTTTGTGCGGTTGAGAATGGGTTATTTTTCATTCTAAGACAAAAAGTATAGCAGTTAAAAATTGACTGTATGCATCCTGTTATTAAAATCAAACCAAAGTCGGTGAATTATTAGTTTCCCGGACGTATACTGTTCGTCAGAATTGTGTAATTTGATAAGTATACAATTAGAATTTGTGTACTTATAAAGAAAATTCGCCATGAAACCATTGAATTCCGGGAACTCTAGTATGGTAGATGAAGCGGCAGCTTTAACCTTGTCAGCGCAGAATCTGTGTCGTAATTATGGTCATCATACAGCAGTACATAAAGTTAACCTCCAATTAAGGCGCGGTGAGGTGCTGGGATTGCTCGGACCGAATGGAGCGGGTAAAACAACAACCATGCGCATGCTAACAGGCAATCTTGCACCCAGTGCCGGCAGTATAGAAATTTGCGGTATAGATTTATTGGATAAACCGCAGGAAGCCAAAGCTCACTTGGGTTTTTTGCCAGAAATTCCACCACTTTATCAAGAGATGACCGTAGATGAGTATTTGCTACTTGCTGCTAGACTACACCTTGTAAGCAGGCAGGTTATACAAACTGTGTTGAATAATGTTAAGCAGCGCTGTGGTTTGGAAAATCGGGGCAGGTATTTGATCAGCGCATTATCGAAAGGCTTTCAACAACGTGTAGGTATTGCTCAAGCCATTATCCATAATCCGGATGTTATTATTCTTGACGAACCAACGGTGGGCCTTGATCCAAACCAAATGCGTGAAATTCGGAAGCTGATCCGTGAATTGGGAGTCTCTAGCAGTGTGATTCTTTCGACACATATATTGTCTGAAGTTGAGAGTGTATGTGACAGAGTACAAGTTATGCATAAAGGTGGTATGGTACTTGATGAAACCATGGCAGGATTGCAGCAGCAGGGCACCAGCCTGGAAACTGTATTTACACAACTCACATGCAATGATGAATAAGTAGGAATCTTCGAGATGATTGTTATCATTATCCGTAAAGAATTGAGCACGTTGTTTACTTCTCCTTTGGCTTGGATATTACTGACTCTGATGCAGCTAGTGCTCACCTGGGTTTTTTTGGGTCGACTGGATGCATTTTTGGAGCTACAGCCCCAATTGTTGCAAATTGCTAATCCACCCGGAATTACAGAAATCATTATTTCACCTGTATTTGCAATGGCAGCTATTGTATTGCTGATGGTTACGCCATTATTGTCCATGCGTTTATTGGCTGAAGAACGTCGTAATCACACGCTGACATTACTTATTTCAGCACCTGTTTCCATGACGGATATTGTGATCGGTAAGTTTCTGGGTTTAATGGTTTTCTTTTCGGCTGTAATTGCGCTGATTGTTACATTATCCGTTTCATTACTGGCGGGTGGTGTACTGGATTTTGGTTTATTACTTAGCAATACAATGGGTTTGTTTCTGGTTACTGCGTGTTTTTCTGCACTCGGTCTTTATATTTCAAGTTTGACGGCTCAGCCGGTGATTGCTGCGATGGGTACACTAGGAGTGTTATTAGGATTGTGGGTGATTGATCTGGTTGCAAGTGAAACTGATGGATGGCTGCATTATTTTTCTTTGCTGAAGCATTTCGAGCATTTTAATCAAGGTTTGATTGATACATTGAGTATCGCCTATTTTATTTTGTTTATGGTTACATTCCTGGTGCTGACGATTCGTCGTCTGGATGGAGAGCGTTTGTACGGATAGGTTAATAACTGATAATTACGTAAATGACCACACTCAATAAAAAATTACGATTGCATTACCTGATACAAAATGGTGTATTTGTCATTTTGTTACTGCTATTGGTTATTTTACTTGGCTATCTTGCAGCGCAAACTCGATTGCAATGGGATGTAAGTCAGAATGGACGAAATAGTCTGAGTGAAGCCAGCATTGAAATATTGCAAAAATTGCAGGGACCCATTCAAGTGACGGCTTACGCTACTGAGCAACACGCACAATTTGGTGATATTCGTAAAATTATTACTGATTTTATAGCACGTTATCAACGTGTAAAACCAGAACTTTATCTGACATTTATTGATCCGACCGAACAGCCCAAACTGACACAGGAAGCTGGTGTTCATGTCAACGGTGAGATGGTAATCACATTTAATCAAAGACGTGAACATCTCACAGTACTCAACGAACAGGCATTTTCTAATGTTTTAATGCGACTTGCACGTGCTGAAGATAAGCTGATTATTGCACTGAGTGGTCACGGAGAACGTAGACTTGATGAGAGTGCTAATTATGATTTGGGGGAATTCGGCAAACAATTACGCACGAATGGTTTTAACAGTCAACAGTTGAATCTTGCCATTGAGCAAGATATTCCCGCGAATGCGAGCATGTTGATGATAGCTTCTCCACAAACTGATTTGTTGGAGGGTGAAGTCGATAAGTTACTGAATTATATTGATCGTGGCGGCAATTTATTATGGCTGGTTGACCAGGAATCGTTACGTGGTTTACTGCCTCTAACAGAGAGATTACACTTGACACTTACACCTGGCGTTGTAGTCGATCCTAAGGCAAAAGAGCTTAAAGCGCCAATTACATTTGCTTTGGGCGCTAGTTATGGGCGGCACGTCATAACCAATGATTTCGATTATATTACTGTATTTCCATTTGCGCGTCAGATAGCTATTAATGAGAATGAGGAATGGCGCAGTGTTTCGCTGGTTGAAGTGGCGCAACAGGGATGGGTTGAAACAGGTGATCTGGATGGAGAGATTACTTTTGATCAAGCCACTGATGTGGCTGGTCCGGTCAGCATTGTAGTGGCGTTGACTCGCAATATTCAGGATCGCGAACAACGCATTGTTGTTGTGGGAAGCGGGCATTTTCTTGCGAATACTTATCTGGGGAATGGTAGTAATCTGGATTTTGGTATCAATCTGATCAATTGGTTGACAGGCGATGAAGAATTTATTGTTATTCAGCCACGAGCAACACTGGATAGTAATCTAATATTAAGGGAATCTGAACTCACTCTGATAGTGGTGATTTTTCTTATTCTATTGCCTTTACTGTTTTTGGTGAGTGGAGTTGTTATTTGGTGGCGTCGTAGAAGAAAAATATAAATGATGACCCATCACGCGCAGCTTAACCTCATTATGTTTGCCACAATTATCGGCGTGGTGGTGTTTCTTTATTTTAGACCAGAATCTCAGGATATTCAGGAATACTCGATTTCATCAAGTCCGGCTGAAACAGTGCGGAGTTTACGTATCGTAAGGCAGCAAAAAGAGATTGTACTAAAACAGTTGGATAATCGATGGTATCTGATAAAACCTGTACAAGTCCGTGCTGATGAGAAAAAGATAATAGATGTTCTGGAAATTCTGACGGCTAGTAGTAACCAGCGCTTCCCATTAGCAGATCTGGGACGTTTTAGTTTGGATCAGCCCAATGTGCAACTGTATATTGATGATGAATATTTTGGTTTTGGTGGATTTTCTCCAATTACCAATCAACAATATGTGGCGGCAGGCGATTATGTGTATTTGATTTCACCGCGATACGTGCTCACATTGCCATTAAGTGCCAGCGATCTGATCAGTCCTGGATTGCTGGCAACCAATGAAATTCCGGTTAAATTTGAGTTGAGTCATTTGACTGTTGAATTCCAGAGTGGAATTTGGAATATCATTGTGCAGGATTCTGAGGAAGCGCTTAATGAGGAGACAATAAAACACTGGGTTCAGCTGTGGCAAACGGCCAATGCAAGGGAGCTAACGTTAGATCATGAGTTCGATACTGATTTTGTTGAAAGAGGCCTTATTAAAATGAGCTTGCAAGATGGGCAAGAAATCAGCCTAAGGATTCTGCAAAATGAGTCCGAGGTAATATTCTTACGTGTTAATGAAGGTATTGGTTACCATTTTTTTGTTGATGTGGGTAGGCAATTACTTGATCCATACACGATTAAATCAAATCAGATATTGTTTGATAACTGATGCCGGAATTACCAGAAGTCGAGACAACACGGCGTGGTATTGCTCCTCATCTGGTGGGTCAATTCATTGCAGGTATAATAATTCGCAATCCGAATTTGCGTTGGCCTATACCTGATAATTTGTCAGAGATATTGACGGGATTAAGTATTCAGGCAGTGACACGGCGGGCTAAATATCTTTTGCTTGATTGTGGTGTGGGTACCTTAATTCTCCATTTGGGGATGTCTGGAAGTTTACGCATACTGCCCGTAAAACTTCTACAATCAGTAGAACCACATCAGAAACACGATCATTTTGACCTGATTTTAAGTGATCAAACCACTCTAAGACTGAGAGATCCACGTCGTTTTGGCGCAGTTTTATGGCATACAGGAGATATTCTGCAGCACTCGCTTTTGACAAAACTGGGGCCCGAGCCATTGACTGCAGATTTCAATGCGCAGCAATTATTTGAGAAAACCAGAGAACGTCGTGCCAATATTAAAGAAACACTGATGAATAGTCATATGGTTGCCGGTATTGGCAATATTTATGCGAATGAAGCTTTGTTTCGTGCAGGCATTAATCCCAAAGTAGCAGCTGGCAGAATAAGTATTACACGTTATGAAAGATTGGTTCAAGCGATTAAGCAAACTTTGCAAGAAGCGATAGAGGCGGGTGGTAGCAGTTTGCGTGATTTTGTTAATAGTGACGGGAATCCCGGGTATTTTCAGCAACAATATTGGGTTTATGGACGTGGAGGACAACTTTGTAAGAAATGTGAGCGCGTGATTAAACAAATCAAGCAAGGCCAACGCTCCAGCTTTTATTGCCCGAATTGTCAACGTTAACTGACGATTAAATGTAGGACTGAAATTTAAGTTTATAGCTAAACTGATTATGATAATTATGGAGTTATTTACACTACAGATGAATCAATCAACATAATGACAAGGTTAATATGAATATCACATTCATTGGCGGCGGTAATATGGCTTCTGCTTTAATCAGTGGATTGTTGCAACAAGGCTACGCGGCAAGACAGCTGCATGTGGTAGAAATTAATGCAGAAAGCCGCGAAAAGATAAAGCATACCTTTGGTGTGTCAGTTGTGGCTGATCTTGCCAGCGGGATTGCCGGTAGTGATGTTATTTTATTATCTGTCAAACCACAGCAACTATTTGAGTTAACTAAGAAACTTGCTCCATTACTGAATAATCAGTTGATTATATCTATTGCAGCGGGTATTCGTGTGACTGATATTATGCGTTGGTTAGGGGGCTATGAACGAGTGGTGCGTGCAATGCCTAATACACCCTCTCTTGTGCGTTCCGGTGTTGCAGGTCTTTACGCTGCACCCAATGCCAGTGAGCAAGATAGAAAAAATGCTGAATCGATCCTTACAGCGGTAGGTTCCATACTTTGGGTGGATGAAGAAGAAATGCTACACACTGTGACTGCTATTTCTGGCAGTGGCCCTGCCTATGTTTTTTATTTTATTGAATCTATGCAGCAGGCAGGGATAGAATTAGGTCTGACGCCGATTCAAGCCAGGCAGCTCAGTTTGCAGACATTTGCCGGTGCAAGCAAACTGGCCAGTTTGAGTGATGAAGATGCAGCTACATTGCGCGCTCGGGTGACTTCAAAAGGAGGTACAACCGAACAGGCAATACAGACTATGGAAAAAAATGATATTAAGTGTAAGATCATCGCTGCCATTTATGCTGCGAGTAAACGTTCACAAGAATTGAGTGATGAATTCAGCAGAATATAAATATTTATAGAATTAGGAGGCTGTCCGAGAATAGTGGTCATAGCAAGGGAAAGCTATTTTGAGGCAGATTTTTTTGAACATTTGAGGCGAATAGTGATTCTATTTAACGAAAATGATCGAGAAATATGGCCAAAATAGCTTTTCCGCAGTAGAGCACTCTATTCTCGGACAGCCTCCTAGCCCGGGTATTGCATGAATTCGTACGATGATCACGCATGATATTGGCTTCACAAGGGATTTTTTGAAGAAGCGGTGTAGTTATTCATACACCCGACTGAGATAAATCCCTTGTGGAATCAAGAGACAAGTGAGGGCGTGTGCAATTCATGCAATATCCGGGCTAGTTAGCGATTTTTTAATTATCGTATAGTTTATTGGGAAATTCTTATGTCCAATCAGATCTTGGTTTTTCTTCTTGATACCATCCTGGGATTACTTTCATTAGCCTTGTTACTGCGTTTTTATTTTCAGTTATTACGCGTTCCTTACTACAATTCGATATCTCAGTTTCTTATCGCAGTGACTGATTTTATTGTGCGTCCAGCGCGTCGTTTTATTCCTGGTTGGGGTGGAATTGATCTGTCCACGCTAATATTGGCCTGGTTACTGGAATGTATTATCGTAACCAGTGTTTATCTGGTACAGGGCTATAATTTTGGCGCTAATATTGGTACTGCATCAGGGATTATGGGATTACTGGGTATCGTTGAGATTATTAAAATGACGCTCTATATTGTATTGATAATGATTATCATGCAAGCTGTTTTGTCATGGATTAATCCGAATAGTTCGTTAGCACCATTACTGGATAGTTTTACCCGTCCGTTCCTGACAGTTTTTCGTAAGCGTATTCCGCCGATAGCCAATGTTGATTTGTCCCCATTGTTTGTATTGATCATCATTCAACTATTACTCATGATAGTGGCTGGAGTGCATATGGAAATCACTGCAATGCTTCTTTAGGTTTTTAATGAGGTCATATGAGTTGGTATCGATATGATGATGCAAATAATCTTATTTTGACGTTGCATATTCAGACTGGCGCAAAAAATACTGAAGCAGCAGGATTGCATGGTAATGCGCTAAAAATAAAACTTGCAGTCGCGCCGATAGAAGGCAAGGCAAATGCAGTGCTTGTAAAATTTATTGCTAAGCGTTTTAATGTGCCGCTTTGTCAGGTGATATTGAAGCAGGGTGATAAATCGCGGCATAAAGTGATAGTAATTCAACAACCTGGCTATGGTCCGGATGTATTATTTAATGAGTTGCAAGGTTAGTTGCTGATGAATGACCCTTGGGGTAGGCTGTCGAAATAGATCTAGAATATTTAACCGGTTTTTAGTAGGACCACAAAAATAATAACATATTGATATTAAATAGTAAAAAATATCTTATAAGTGCTTATTTCCAGGTA
>CXWL01011868.1_pt1 | contig 15703 bp, 17 predicted proteins | sample 590931 | NCBI WGS metagenome assembly CXWL01 (sample SAMEA3498368, study PRJEB10139) | groundwater metagenome | biome: water well; material: biofilm material | place: Germany | collected 2015-04-27 | reverse complement strand
GTGAGCCCGGCGGGATTCGAACCCGCGACCCCCTGATTAAAAGTCAGATGCTCTACCGACTGAGCTACGGGCTCGCCCGGTTCGTTTAGGGCGCGGTGTCTGCAATCGCAAGGTCTAGTCGCTGACTTGGTCAGCGTCACCGGTCCGGCCTTCTATCCTTGGGGAGCGCTTGCGCCCACTTCGCGGTGCACCTCTCCGCGCCCCCTCAAGGTTTAGCACCGTTTCAGATACTGCGCGGAGCCGCGGAACCTGTGGACGAATCCGCCTGAACTACTGCATATCGTCCCCCGGCGCGAGCGTGGCGAAACTGGTAGACGCAGCGGACTTAAAATCCGTTCGCCCAAAAGGCGGTGCGGGTTCAACTCCCGCCGCTCGCACCAAGGGGAAGACGAGAAATTGTCGAGATTGGCCGCCCCGCTTGTATCGCTCGCGCCAATGGCGGGCGTGACCGACATTCCGTTTCGTCGTCAGGTGAAGAATTTCGGCGGCCGCTATTGCGTTTCGGAAATGGTGGCGTGCGAACAATTGGCGCGCGAGCGGCTCGACATGGTGCGCCGCGCCGCGGGAGCGGGCGTAATCTCGCCGCTTGTGATCCAACTCGCCGGCCGTGAACCACGCTGGATGGCGGAAGGTGCGCGTATGGCGGAAGCCGCCGGCGCCGACGTGATCGACATTAATATGGGCTGTCCGGCCAAGAGCGTCACCTCCGGTCTCTGCGGTTCGGCGTTGATGCGTGATCCGGTCACAGCGCTGCGCCTGATCGAAGCGACAGTCGGCGCGACAGGATTGCCGGTCACACTGAAGATGCGCCTTGGCTGGGATCATACGAGCCTGAACGCGCCCGACATCGCCCGAAGCGCGCAAGCGGCGGGGGTGCGCATGCTCACCATCCATGGCCGCACGCGCAATCAGTTCTTCGCGGGCGCTGCGGACTGGGCGGCGATTGCGCCGATCGTGGACGCTGTGAGCATCCCAGTGATCGCCAATGGCGACATCTCCAGCGCCTGCGATGCACGGCGCGCGCTTTTGCTCTCAGGTGCGACGGGCGTCATGATCGGGCGCGCCGCGCAAGGCCGGCCTTGGCTCCCAGGCGCCATCGAGCATGCCCTCAAGCATGGCGGAGAGGCGGCGGCGCCCGAGCGCGCGCAATCGCTCGCTTCCTTGCTCGCGCTCTACGAGGATACGCTGGAATTCTACGATCGCGGACTTGGTGTGCGCGTGGCGCGCAAGCACATCGCCTGGACCATCGACGCTGTCTTTGGCGCCGGCGCGCGCGAGCGACGCAAGGCGATTTGCATGCTGGAGGATTCATCGCGCGTGCGTGAGGAATTGTGCGTGCTCTTCGATGGCGAGCCAGAGCGGGCCGCTGCCTAGAAAAGGACGCCAAAAAAGCAAAACCGCCGCGGATTGCTCCGCGGCGGCTGCTTATTATTAGAACGTGATGATCAGAGTTCGCGGCTGATCGAGAAGTTTACGATGCTGTCAGCGCCGGAAATGTCGGTGTCGTGATAGCGCAGGTCGAAGTTGAACCCATGCATCGCCTTGGAGACGCCGAGGTTCCAGGTGTCCCAATCGTCGCCCGCGAGAGCGTTGTCGTCGAAGGTTTGCGTTCCCACGGCGGCGCTAACCGACAAGGCGTCGCTGATCGCGAACGCGCCGTTCAATTCGTAATAGAGTGACTCGCCGACTTCACCGAAATATTCGGGCGAGTAGCCGAGTTGGGCGCCGACCGTGAATTGCTCGCTCAGATCCATCGACGCGCCGACAAGGCCTTCGAAATAATCCATCTCGCCGCCGATCGCCACATCATCGCCGTTGGGGTAGAAGTAGCCGACCAAGCTTAGATCCCAGCTCACCGGCCCGGTGGTCGGTGTGATGCCGACATAAGCGTCGAGTTCCATGCTGCCGTCGACGCCGAATTCGACGTTGGAAGCCCAAGCGCCGGCATAGACCATGTCGTTCGACCAATCGAAGCTGCCTTGAATGGCCGCGCCGCCGTCAGTTTGCGACAGGCCGCGGAAGACGTAATCCGTGGTCATCGAAACGGAGGCGGAAGTCTCAGCGTTGGCGGCGCCGACGCCGGCAATGCTCGCGCCAGCCAGCATGGCGACGCCCATGATCTTTTTCATATTGCGCATCCTCTTTCCCCGCGGGCTTCTCCCCGCGCTATTGGCGAACATCACTTGTTAACGTGAACGACCGGTAAACTCCGTGAAGGGCGATTCTATTTGTTGCCGAAATGTCACGCGGCGCCATTCTGGGCCCGAAAGGGCGCGGTTAAAACCCGGGTGCGGGGAAAACTCGCGGGGTGTGTCGGCGCTGTGACAGCAGTGCAGTTTCAAGCGCTCTTGAGATCGGTCTTCGCGAAATCGGTCCCCTTGTAGAGAAGGGGCGCGTCGAGCGCCTTCGCGAGCGCGTAGGCGAAGCAATCGCCAAAATTGAGCCCCGCAGGGTGGCGGCCCTTGCCGTAGCGGCGGAACCCTTCCCGTGCGAGTTCGGCCTGGGTTTCGTCGAAGGCGACGATGGTGAGCCCAAGCGCTGTAAGCAATGCAAACTCCGACTGGAACATGATTTTTCCAGGCGCCTTGTCACCCCCCTCGCAGACCAACGAACTCTCTAAGTAATTGGCCGCGGAAATCGAGGACCGGCCGGCGCCCTCGATTGCGGCGAGGAATTGGATCCGCTCGGGTTCGCCCTTGACGATTGCGACAATCGCGGAGGAATCAACGCAAATCACTGCTCTGGTAGGCCGTCTTCCCCGAAGCCGAGGATGTCGTCTTCGCTCCGCGTGTTTGCGCCTGCCAGCGCCCTGTAGGCGTCGCCCAACTCTAGAAGTTCTTGAATGAGCCGTTCGCGTTCTTCCTTGGGAAGCTTGGGCGGCGGGTTGGCCTTGAGCGCGCGCGCTTCTTCGAGGGTGAGGAAGCGCATTAACGGGGCCTTGGGTTGGAACGTCGCGTGCGTGCTTTCAGCGACCCCTGGCGGTCGCACTCTGCGTTCTGCTTCGGCCAGGAAGGCTTCGATGAGGCCAAGCGTATCGACGCGCATCCGACTTTTCCCGTTGAGAAGACGGGAAATTTGCCCGTGCGTCAGTCCCAAGGCGGCGGCAAGTTCAGTCTGGGTTCGGCCTGCTTGCCTCAGGCGTCTCTGCAATTCACGCAAGTCCATTGTGTATCGTTTACACAAATGATGCCATTGAGCAAGCAGTCAGGCGTCAATATGCAAGGTCATGAACCTCACCCAGCTTGGCGCTCCGGCCGCCATCCCCGAAAGCCCGGACCAAGCCGTGCTCGAACGAGCTGCCAATCCGCACGCTGGTGCGCTCTACCTCGCCCGCTTCACCGCGCCGGAATTCACCTCGATCTGCCCGGTCACCGGCCAACCGGATTTCGGCATTCTGGTGCTCGATTACGTGCCGAAGGATTGGATCGTGGAGAGCAAGAGTCTGAAGCTCCTCTTGCAGAGCTTTCGCAATCATGGCGCGTTCCATGAGGATTGCACTCTTCACGTCGCCAAGCGCGTGATTGCGGCGATCGAGCCGGCATGGCTGCGCATAGGCGGCTATTGGAACCCGCGCGGCGGCATGCCCATCGATGTGTTTTGGCAGACCGGCGCGCCGCCTGAAGGCTTGTGGCTGCCCGATCAGGGTGTGGCGACCTATCGGGGAAGGGGCTAGTGTCCCGGATTTGAAGTTCGCACAGTCAACTCAATCAAGAGCGATGCGAACTTCAGATTCATCAGGGACACTAGGGTCAATAAGTCATAGTGTGGCTGATGAATCTGAAATTCGCTCAGCGCTCGCCATCTTGATCTTGCGAATTTCAGATTCGCCACACTAGGTACCGCGGCAATGCTGCTTCCCCACAACCCGAACGCCTTCACGCGTTCGCCGCTCGACCGCGCCGGCCATCGCCGCGCCGACTCTGATTGGCTTGCGCGCTCGCTCGCTGCGCCTGAGACGAAGCTGATCCCGTTTCACAAGCACCGCCCGTTCGTGATTGAAGAAAACGGGACGGTCGCCCTGGGGTGGCTCACCAGCCATGCCCGCGCGGCCGTGGCGCCTGGCGAGGCGCTGACGCTCTTTCTCGGTGTGGACAGCGATGGCGCGCCGCACTTCGCCATCGACATCGCCGATGCAACCGCGCTCGAAAGCTTGGGCCGTTTCGACGATCTGCGTTCGTTCGGCGCCATCCTGCCGCGCGACGATCTCCCCATTCTCGGAACCGCGAAGAGCATTTTCGAGTGGCATGCGCGGCACAAATTCTGCGCCAATTGTGGCGCGCCGACGCACGTCGTGGAAGCCGGTTGGAAGCGCGAGTGCGCCGCGTGCAAGGCCGAGCATTTTCCGCGCTTCGATCCTGTGGTGATCATGCTGCCGGTGCGCGGCGATGCCTGCGTGCTGGGAAGGCAACCGACCTGGCCGCGCGGCATGCACTCCGCGCTCGCGGGTTTCGTCGAGCCGGGCGAAGCGGTCGAAGAGGCGGTGGCGCGCGAGACGCTGGAGGAAGCCGGCTTGCGCGTGCGCGAGGTCGCCCTGCATTCGACGCAACCCTGGCCGTTTCCCCATTCGCTGATGATCGGCGCGATAGCCCACGTAGAAGAAGGCGAGATCGTTGTCGATCCAAAAGAACTCGAAAGCGCGCGCTGGTTCACGCGCGACGAAGCGCGATTGCTGTTGGCGGGAAAACTCCCCGGCGTCTTCTGCCCGCCGCCGTTTGCGATTGCGCATCAATTGTTGAAGAGCTGGGTGGGCTGAGGACCAATGGTCTTGGATGCCGATCCATTCTAGAAACCCGAACTCCGTCATTCCGGACGCCCCCCCCCGGGTCCGGCCAAAGGCCGGCCCGAGGATGAACTCCGCGCGATCCGGAACCCAAGGGATCGCAGAGTTTCACTGTTGCCCCTGGGTCTTACTCCGCAAGCCCGGAATGACGGGGCAGTGCACGCAAACTCCAATAGCTCGCGCGGTCGGTAGAATGCCCACGACCTAATCGCACCCCACACAATCATCGGGCTTCTCGCGTTCGACTTGCACGGTGACGTGGGCGATGCCGAAGCGCGTGGCGATGCTTTCGCGCAAGCCGACGAGAAACGCGTTGTCGCCGCCTTCGGGACGCACGACATGCGCCGTCAGCGCCGCAGCGTTCGCGCTCATCGCCCAAACGTGCAGGTCGTGCACCGCCATCACGCCTGGAAGCCCCAGCAAGTGCGCGCGCACCGCGCCGACATCGACGCCGCGCGGGGCCGCGTCGAGCGCGAGATCGAGGGATTCTCGTAGCAGCCCCCACGATGACCATAGGATCATCGCCACGACTGCGATCGAGGTCGCCGGGTCGATCCAGCGCAATCCTGTCAGCCAGATCGCCGCGCCGGCCACGATCACCGCCGCGGAGACGCCAGCGTCGCCGAGCATGTGCAGATAGGCGCCGCGTACATTTACGTCGTGCTTGCGCCCGGCCAGGAACAGCATCGCCGTCGCGCCATTGACGACAACGCCCGCGCCTGCCGCCGCCATGACGATGAGCGGCGCGGTCTCCTCGGGCGCGGCGAACCGGCGTGCGGCTTCCCAGATCAGCCCGCCCGACACCGCCACCAGCACCAGTGCGTTGGCGAGTGCGGCCAGCACCGTGGCCTTCGAGAAGCCGTAGGTGTGGCGCGCGCTGGCGCTCTGTTTCGCAAGCCATGCCGCCCCGCCCGCGAGTGCGAGCCCCAGCACGTCGGAAAGATTGTGTGCAGCGTCGGACAGGAGCGCGGTCGAATTCGCGAACAAGCCGGCGCCGGTTTCGATGGCGACGAAACCCAGATTAAGCGCGATTGCGATGCTATAACGTCTGTCGTTCGGCACCGCGTGGTGGTGGTGGGTGTCGTGGGGGTCGTGCGCGTGCGAGCCGTGCATGCTTATGTGTGGCGCGGAATATGGCCAACTTCAACGGCAATGTTCAATGCGATTTTTCCGCTCGCGTGAACGCGCGCATAGTGTCGCGCTGGGCGATGATGAAAGCCTTGCCGACGCGGCCATAGGCGCGGGTGACGTCAAGCATCGGCGTGACGAAATCAGCGGCGTCCGCGCGGGGGGCGCTCTCTTCTGCTGCATGGGTTTCTGACGAAGGTTCGTCTTCAGACGCCGCAGGCGAGTCCAACATCGCAAGCAGCGCATCCTGTTGCGCCCGTATCATCGCGCGCATGCTGTCTGTGCTGCTACGCCAAGCCTGCATCGTCGCTTGCGCGCCTTTGAGCGACGCCAGCATGGAATTCTTCGGCGCCGTCAGCGCCCACCAATTCCACGGATTGAGCGCCGGGAACGGCGCCACCTGCAGCCAAGCCATGCCGTCGCTGGCCAAATTCGCCGCTTTCCGCGTCCGCGCCATGTCAAACTCCGCGCCCCCGCGGAAGGCAATGTGCGGGTTCGCGCAGCGTCCGCCTTGATTCAGCTCAAGAGACTACTCAGTCCGCATCCGCGCTCAGTTCATGCCCCTCCGCCGCGGTGACGCGCACTGAGAGGATATTCCCCTCCGCAATCTCCCGCTCGCTCTCGACGTACACAACGCCATCGATCTCCGGCGCATCGGCCTTCGTGCGGCAGGCATACGCCTCCGCGTCCTCATCCCAGCCGTCGCAAACCACATCCACATCGCTGCCGATCATGCTTTGCCCGCGCGCGTGGGCGAGTTCGGTTTGCACCTCCATGAAGCGATCGTATCGTTCGTCTATGTCGTCCTGATCGACGTGGTTTGCTAATTCACGCGATGGCGCGCCTTCGACGTTTTCGTATTTGAAGCAGCCGGCGCGGTCGATTTCCGCTTCCTCTATGAAATCCAGCAGCGTTTCGAAATCGTCCTGTGTTTCGCCAGGGAAGCCGACGATGAAGGAGGAGCGTATGGTGAGATCGGGGCAGATTTTCCGCCACGAGGCGATGCGCTCCAGCATCTTGTCCTGATTGGCCGGGCGCTTCATCGCTTTGAGCAAGCGGGGGCTCGCGTGCTGGAACGGGATGTCGAGGTAGGGGAGGATTTTGCCCTCCGCCATCAGGCCGATCACCTCGTCCACGTGTGGGTAGGGGTAGACGTAGTGCAAGCGCACCCACACGCCCAGATCGCCAAGCTCTTTGCAGAGATCATAGAATTTGGCGCGGACCGTGCGATCCTTCCACTTGCTCTCGGCATATTTCACGTCGACGCCGTATGCTGATGTATCCTGGCTGATCACCAGCAATTCCTTGACGCCGCTTTTCACCAGCGCTTCCGCTTCCTTCAGCACCGCGTTAGCCGGCCGTGAGACGAGATCGCCGCGAATGCTGGGGATGATGCAGAACGAGCAGCGATTGTTGCAGCCTTCGGAAATTTTCAGATAGGCGTAATGGCGAGGCGTCAGGCGATAGCCGCCTTCGGGTACAAGATCGATCTTGGGATCGTGCGCCTGCGGCAGATGTTCATGCACGGCAGCCATCACCGCTTCGTATTGGTGCGGGCCAGAGACCGCGAGCACATTGGGGTGGGTCTTCCGGATCAGCGCCTCTTCCTTGCCGAGGCAGCCGGTGACAATCACCTTGCCGTTCTCGGCGAGCGCTTCGCCGATGGCGTCCAAACTCTCGGCCTTGGCGCTATCGAGGAACCCGCAGGTATTCACCACCACCAAGTCAGCGCCGGCGTAATCGCCGGAGAGCGCGTAACCCTCCGAACGCAAGCGCGTGATGATCCGCTCGCTATCCACCAGCGCCTTGGGGCAGCCGAGGGAGACGATGCCGATAGTAGGGGCCTTGCTCACGCCGCCGCCGCGGTCAGGTTCACGCCCAGTTCGCGCATGATGCTCATGGTCGTTGCCAGAGTTGGGTTTCCACCCAGGCTGAGGCTCTTGTAGAGCTGTTCGCGCGAGCGGCCGGCCTTGTCGGCGATTTCGGTCACGCCCTTGGAGCGCGCGATAATGCCCAAAGCATGGGCGATAAAGCCGGGATCGTTGGCGTCGAAGGCTTCGTCGAAAGCCGCTTGCAGAAAGGCGGCGACGTCTTCGGGCGAGTTGAGGTAGTCGGCCGCGTTGAATCGGGAGGTCTTCACGTTCTTAGCCATCCTGGGTCTCTTTTTGCCGCTGTCTGGAGAATTTGAAGCACGGCGGTATGGAGTATTTAAAGCACGCTCCGTCAAGCTTTAGAATTCCCCGTGCGGCCGCTCGCGCACCCAGGCTTCGAACAGGGCGTCGGTGAAGCGCCATTCCTCTTCCCATTTATCGACATGGCCCAGCCGCGAGAGCCGGGAGAGTGCGGATTGGATGGCGGAGGCCGATGGCGCTGGCGCCTGGGTAAGGCGAGCAATGTAGTCGCTCCCTTCCTTGCCGTAGAGCTGGCGCACGCCATCGGCCATCATACGCGCCGTGAGCCGCTGCGTCGGGCTCAGTTCGACCCATTTGGCGGCGAAGCCGAACTCTTCCGCGATACTTGAGCTAATCGAGGCGATGGCTTCACCTGAGGGAAGGCCAGGTTGCAGCGCCATGGTCATCAGCCAGCGCTGAAAGAACAGCGGATTGCGCTCAAAGCGCTCGAACACGTCGAGCGCGGTTGCGCGCTCCACTTGCGCCTTCGAGGAGATTGCGAACGCGTGCAATTGATGGTCGACGAAGTGTTCGTCCAGCGCCGGCAGATCGAGCGGCTGGGCGAAGCGGAAGAAAGGCGCCTGGCGCGCGCTGAACATGCGCCGCAAGCCTTCCTGCGAGGAGCCGGTGAACACCGCCACGAGCCGCTCCTTGCGTTTGTCCAAGCTGGTGCGCAGCGCCGCGATCAGAGGCTCGGCGCTCTTGGAACGCGTGATCTCCTGGAACTCGTCGAAGAGCAGAAACGCTGGCCTGGAATCGCTGGCCAGGCGTTCGCAATATTGGTCGAGCAGAAGCAGGTGATTTTCCGGCGCCTTGCCGCGCGCCGCGGAGAGATCGATCTCGACTTCCCCGGCGCCGAAGGGGGCATTGAGCTTGAACTTGGGTGCGATGTCGCCGGCGGCGGATTTCAGCCGGCTCAGAAAGGAGCCCTCACGCAGCGCCAGGTCGAACTCGTAGAGCAGGATGCCCAGCGGGTAGTCGATGGTCTGCCAAAGGCTGGCGTAGACGACCCGATGGCCGCGCGCTTCCGCCAGCGGCGCGAGGTCTTGCAGCAGAAATTGGGTCTTGCCAGTGCGGCGCGGCCCGAACAGGCTGACGGCTTGGAGTGGCCCCGCTGACAGCGTCGTGAACACTTGGTCGGCGAAATTGGTGCGGGGATAGTGCCACAGCGCTTTGCTCATTATTGGTTTTTATGTATTGTCTCATAATTATACAATCGCGCATATTTCCATATAACCCAGCTGCGAATGACTTGCATTCGCCCCAGCGCCAGCTATCTTCGCTCTTGCGACTTAGTCGCCGGAAAAGCCTTTGCCGCCAGAGAAGTGACGCATGTACGTCTGCAATTGCAACGGTGTGACTCGGACCGAGGTTGATGAAGCCATCGCCGCTGGCGCGCAGGGCCCAGAGGCGGTGCTCGCCCATCATGGCTGCGAGCCGTGCTGCGGGCGCTGCCTGCCGGAGATCGCCGACCGCCTCTCGGTAGGGGGCATTGCGTGCGGCGGAACGGCCCGAGACCGGAGCCTCGTCGCCGCCGAATAGGAGCTGGCGATGAAGGGCGATGCGGAAATTATCAAGAAGCTCAATGCAATCCTGACCAACGAGCTCACTTCGATCAATCAATACTTCCTGCACGCGCGGATGTACCAGAACGAGGGCTATGGGAAGCTCGGAAAGAAGACTTACGAAGAATCCATCGAGGAGATGAAGCACGCCGACAAATTGGTGAAGCGTATCCTCCTGCTTGAAGGCCTGCCCAATCTGCAGAACCTCGGCAAACTCCAGATCGGAGAAGCGGTGGAAGAGCGGCTTAAGGCCGACCTCGCTGCCGAAACTACGGGCCGCGCGGCATTGGTGGAAGGCGTGGCGCTGTGCGAGCAGAAGCAGGACTACGTCTCCCGCGATTTGCTGACGCACATCCTCGACGACACCGAGGAACACATCGATTTTCTGGAAACGCAGATTGCGGTGATCGGGCAAGTTGGGCTGCAGAATTATCTGCAGAGCCAGTATGAGCTCGATGCGAGTTAAACCGCGCACGCATGAGCGCCGATAAAAATATGTGCGCGATTGACCATTCTCAACGCGGCCTCCAGAAATGCGCTGATCGTGTCCGCACGTGAGGACGAAATGAGCTTCAATCCATCTGAAAGCCGCGCCGTTCGCATCACCCAACATGGCGGCCTTGGTTTGGCTTGGTTAGCGGGTTGGCTGTTCACGATCGGCTATCTGCACCAAGGTTTTTGGCAGGGGCTGTTGGGGTTGTTTGTTTGGCCGTACTTCATCGGCGCAGCCCTGGCGCCTGGGTAATCGTCGCGACTAGCGAACGTTCGTCGCTTCCGCCTGGACAAGTGCTCGCCGCCAATTGAGTGGTGGCCGGATGAAGGCAATCTATCTTGTCGCTGCTCTAATTCTTGCGGCGTGTTCATCAGGCGCCGGTCGCCATGACGTTCGCCTTGCCGACGTCACGCCATCCCCAGTGATCGCAGCAGAGCGCTCGTTTGCGGCGCGCGCCCTTGAGATCGGTTGGGTAGCGGCGTTTCGCGAGTACGCCGCCGTTGACGGGCAAATTGTTGGGCAGGCCGGCTTGGTCAACGCGCGAGAAAATTTGGCCTCGATTGAGGACGATGGCGGACGCGATCTTTTTTGGGCGCCGGCTTTTGCCGGGATCGCGCGCTCTGGCGATCTCGGGTTCACCACCGGGCCTGTGAGTTTCGACGCAGAACGCACCCCGGCGATCCAATATTTCACCGTCTGGCGGCGCCAGCCCGACGGTTCGTGGAAATGGATCTATGACGGCGGACCGGGCGCAGTCGCTGAGCCGGGGCCGTATCTGGGCGAAGGCGCAGCGCCGCTAACGCTGCCTGTTGCATCAGCTGGCGTCGGCGCAGCGGCGGCTGCGATTGCGCAGGTGAGCGCGATCGAGGACAGCGCCAATAACGCAGCGGCGTTGCGCGGTCATCTAGCAGGCGGCGCACATGTCTACCGGCCTGGACAGACGCGCGCCTATGGCGGTGCGGATTCCGTGGCGCGCATGGTCTATCCGAGCGGCGAGGTCACTTATCGTCGCCTGCGCGCGGAGAGTTCGGCGGCGGGCGACATGGTCTTCGCGCTGGGCGAGGCCAACTGGGAGAGCGACGGCGCTTCGCGCCAAGGCTTCTTCGCCCGCATCTGGCAATTCCAGCCGCAGGGTTGGCTCATCGTCTACGATCAATTGATCATGCCGCGTCCTCGGCCAAGCTGAGGTTCGGCGGCGACGTTCAGGCCATGCCGGCGCGCTGCGCGAACCCGGCGGCGGCGCTCGCCAGCGGCCTGATGCGTTTGATCATCTCCAACGCATGCGCGCTTGCGGCCGTGCCGTCGCGGACACGGCCCGCGATGCCCTGCAATATGCACGCGAGGCGGAAAGCGTTGTAGGCGAAATACCAATCGAGATTGGCGATGTTTTTGCGGCCGGTGAGCGCGCAGTAGCGGACGACGATCTCATCCAGTGTGGGAATGCCGTGGGGGCCAAGATCGACCCCGCCCAGGCTGGAGCGCGCATCGCGCGGCAGCACCCAGCTCATGAGATAATAGGTGAAGTCTGCCAGCGGATCGCCGAGCGTGGAGAGCTCCCAATCGAGCACGGCGATGACGCGCGGTTCGCTTGCGTGCAGCACCATGTTGTCGAGCCGATAATCGCCGTGAACGATGGAGGTGCGTTCGCCGGGGGGAATGGTTTGCGGCAACCATTCCATCAATTGGTTCATCTCGTCGATGGTTTCGGTTTCGCTGAGTTTGTACTGCTTGGTCCAGCGATCGATCTGGCGCGCGAAATAATTGCCGGGCTTGCCGTAATCGGAGAGGCCAATCGCGGCATAATCGGTGTTGTGCAGCTGCGCGAGCGTGGCGACCTTGTGTTCGTAGATGGCGCGGCGATGTTCGGGTGTTGCGTCGGGAATGAGGCCGTCCCAGATGATGCGGCCCTCAACCATTTCCATGACGTAGAACATGGCGCCGACAACGCTATCGTCGGTGCAAAGCCCATAGGTGCGCGCGACCGGAAAGCCGGTTGGATGAAGCGCACTAATCACGCGGTACTCGCGATCGACCGCATGCGCGGAAGGCAGCAATTTGCCGCCTGGCTTCTTGCGCAGCACGTATTTCCGGCTTGGCGTGACCAGCTGATAAGTCGGGTTCGACTGCCCGCCCTTGAATTGGTTGAGCGAGAGCGGGCCGGCGAACCCAGCGACGTTTGCCTCCAGCCAGCGCGTGAGCGCCGCCTCATCGAGCCTGTGGCGATCCTCGACGAGCTTGACGCCGGAGAAGGCGTCTTGGGGGGCGGGGGTGGTCATTGCGACCCGTCGCCATGTGGCCCACGTTGCGCCCGAGTTTGCTTTGACACCAAATCGGTGAGCTTTCCAATGAGCTCCCCCATTTGACCCAAAATGCTCTGAGACACCACGTCAGCTCTGATGTCCTTGAACGCGGTGCTCGCCTGTAGATTCCAGCCGAAGGCTTCTTCAATGTCTCGAACAGAGAGAGAGTTGCGTATCTCATGCAACTCATCGGGCGCCTTCACGCTTGCAAATTTTAAGTAGACAAAGAGCCGCCCCAGTCGAACAGCATGCCGCCGATTTAGAAGTGCGGTGCCTTCATGCAGGAACGCGCGGCCAAGGGACGCGAATAAATATACTGCACCGAGAACCAACGCCCCGAGGGCGAGCAAACGAGCGAAGTGTTCGCCAGCTATGTATGGCGCAAGCGCCGTCTCGATTCCTGTCAATTTGGGAAGCAGTTCGCCGTAAGCCCGTGAATATATGAGCCCGAACGCCACGGCAAGCATAGTCAAGGTGAGAGTTAAGAAGATCGCGCCCCAATAAAAGGAGTTGCGCGCCCGCTCAGTGAGTTTGATCTGCGCTTTCTCAACAAAGAGGTCGGCTGCGGTAAGCTCAATTATCCCGGCTGACTCGAGGAAAGCTCTCTTTTCTTCGAGTCGAAGCCTTAAGGCCGCGTCTCTCCTGCCGACCTCGTTAACGACCCTAGTCCACTGCAGGTTCAGCGACTTGGTAAGCTGCCCCTGCTGCTCTTTGGTGTCCGCCATCGCGCCCTCCGTCGGTTAACTAGTACTCCCCATCCTGGAGTTTCGGCAACAAAGCTCCAAAACGCCCCCTCAGCATTCCACCACATTCACCGCCAAGCCACCTTGGCTCGTCTCCTTGTATTTCGTCGACATGTCCATTCCGGTTTGGCGCATGGTCTCGATCACTTGATCGAGCGATACTTTGCTCGGCTCGGTGGAGTGCATCGCCAAGCGCGCGGCGTTCACCGCCTTCACAGCGCCCACGGCGTTGCGCTCGATGCAGGGGATCTGCACTAGTCCGCCGACAGGATCGCAGGTGAGGCCGAGATTGTGCTCCATGCCGATCTCGGCGGCGTTCGCGATCTGCTGTGGCGTGGCGCGCCAGACCGCGGCCAGTCCAGCCGCAGCCATCGAGCAGGCGACGCCGACTTCGCCCTGGCAGCCCATCTCTGCACCAGAGATCGAAGCGCGCTGCTTGTAGAGCAGTCCGATGCCGCCAGCCGTGAGCAAAAAACGGCGCGCGTTCGTCACCGCGTCTTCGCTGCTGAGGCAATAATGGCGGAGGATTGCGGGCAGAATTCCAGCCGCGCCGTTGGTTGGCGCCGTCACCACCTGGCCGCCGGCGGCGTTTTCCTCGTTTACAGCCATGGCGTAGACGTTGAGCCAATCGAACAGGCGCTCTGGTTCGTTCGCTAGCGGCTGGCCTTGCAGTGAGCGCCAGATCGCGGGGGCACGGCGGGTGACTTGCAGCGCGCCGGGCAGCGTGCCCTCGCGCACAAGGCCGCGCTCGATGCACGCCGCCATCACTGCGATGACGCGGTCGAGCCGGGCGTCGGTCTCAGCGCGCGGACGCATGGCGTCTTCGTTGCCGTAGACGATTTCCTCGATCGTCTTGCCAGTGCGCGCGCAATGTTCGAGCAATTCCGCGCCGGATCCGAACGGGAAAGGAGAGGCCCGTCCGCTGGCGATCTGGTCCTTCGGCGCCGGCGCGCGCAATTGCTTCTCGGTGGCGAAAAAGCCGCCGCCGGTGGAATAATAAGTTTGCTCCAGGAGCACCTCGCCATCGCAATCATAGGCGGTGAGCTTCATGCCGTTGGGGTGGAGTTCCGGGATGATCTCATAGGCGAAGACGATGTCCTTTGCCGGATCGAAGTCGATCTCGTGGAGGCCGAGCAGGGACAAGCGCTTTTCGTGCGCAACTCTAGCGTCCATGGAATCGGCGTAGTCGGGATCGAGGCTTTCGGGGTCGAGCCCGCACAGGCCCAGCACCACGGCTTTGGGGGTGGCGTGGCCCTTGCCGGTCAGCGCAAGCGAGCCCTGCAGCTCGACGGCGACCCTCACGATACGCCCAAGCTCTGCATTTGAACTGAGTTCTTCAAGGAACCTTTTGCCAATCCGGATTGGCCCCAACGTGTGCGAGCTGGATGGGCCGATGCCTATGCGAAAGAGTTCAAGAACCGAGAGCATAGGCGGCAGCTAGTCTTTACTCGCGCAGCATGCAAGCACCGGTTCCCGCTTGCGAAGCGGCGGCCAGCTTTGTAGGCGATAGCGCAGACAAGCCCGAATTTCGCGCGCGGCCGCGCCGAGGAGGTTTCGTGAAAGCGTTGGTGAAACGGGAAGCCGCCCGGGGCTTGTGGCTTGAAGACGTGCCCGAGCCCAAGCCCGGCCCAAACGACGTGAAGATCAAGGTGAAGCGCACCGCGATCTGCGGCACCGACATTCATATTTATAAGTGGGACGAATGGGCGCAAAAGACCATTCCCGTCCCCATGGTGGTCGGCCACGAATTCGTCGGCGAGATTGTCGAGGTCGGCGATAACGTCAACGATTACGCGCCGGGCATGATCGTCTCCGGCGAGGGCCACATCGTCTGCGGACGCTGCCGCAATTGCATGGCCGGGCGGCGCCACCTTTGCCCGCACACGAGCGGCGTCGGCGTCAACCGGGCAGGGGCATTCGCCGAATACATCGTCATCCCAAACGCTAACGTTTGGCACCACGCCGATGGCATCGATCTCGATATCGCCGCAATCTTCGATCCCTACGGCAACGCCACCCACACCGCACTGCAATGGGACATGGTCGGCGAGGACGTGCTGATCACGGGCGCAGGACCGATCGGGGCGATGGCGGCGGCGATCGCGCGCCATGTCGGCGCCCGCCATGTTGTGATCACGGACGTGAACGATTATCGCCTGGCGCTGGCCAAGAAACTCGGCGCGACGCGCACGGTGAATGTATCGAAGGAAACACTCGGAGATGTTCAGCGCGAACTCGGCATGACCGAAGGTTTCGACGTGGGGTTGGAAATGTCGGGCGCGCCGACCGCGCTTGGCGACATGATCAACAATATGAGCCATGGGGCCAAGATTTCCATGCTCGGCATCCCGTCGGGCGATCTTGCCGTCGATTGGAACAAGGTCGTGTTCAACATGCTCACGATCAAAGGCATCTATGGGCGCGAGATATTTGAGACTTGGTACAAGATGACGGTGATGATCCAATCGGGTTTGGACCTTACCCCGATCATCACCCACCGTTTGCCGTATTCTAAGTTCGAAG
>CXWL01121231.1_pt1 | contig 15708 bp, 13 predicted proteins | sample 590931 | NCBI WGS metagenome assembly CXWL01 (sample SAMEA3498368, study PRJEB10139) | groundwater metagenome | biome: water well; material: biofilm material | place: Germany | collected 2015-04-27 | reverse complement strand
ATGCGGCAAAGTGTGCCAGGTCTCGCGCATGGTTTTGAGGGTCTCGAATTGCGCCTTGCGCTCTTCGATCTGGCGCTTTTCGGAACCGCGCAATTGCGCTTCGGCGTCGGCGATGGCGGCCTTGGCTTGTTCCCATTTCAGTTGCGCTACGGTGCGTTGCTCGGTGGCGGATTTGAGCAGGGGCGATATCTCGCCCAGGCGCGTACCGACCTCGATGCGCTGCTGCCTCAATGGCTGGATATGGTGGCTGGCTTCTTCAAATTCTGCATGTCTTGCGCTGAGTTCTTTCGCCGCATCGACACCGGCCAATCTGGCCTTGAAGGCGCTGATCTCGCCGGCGAGTTTGCTGATGTTGATGGTGAGCTGGTCCTCTTGCGATTGCAGGCGCGGCAGCGATCTTTGCAGCGCTTCCAGTCTCTGGGTGCGGCCGGCGCTGCCGAAGCGGTAGCGTGAGGCTTCGACAAACAGCGAGCGGCCGCCGCGACGTTCAAAGTGATAGGCGTCGGGCGTGATCCACTCTTGCGATTTGGGCAGCTTCATGCCGACATCAATTGAATCTACGGTGTCGATGCGCTGGAGTTGCTCGATCAGCCAGCCCGGCGCCTGCGCGGTAAAGTTCACGACCGACAGCAGGCTCTTGTCCTTGACGCTGGGCGCGTTGATGCGGTCAGGCACGATGAAGTGGCTGTAACGCTGCTTCTCGCCGATGCGGTAGGCGGCGCTGGCGTCGCTGGCCTTGTCGAGCAAGATCACCGAGGTGTAGCCACGCAAGACGCCTTCAACCGCGCCTTGCCATTTCTGGTCGGTGACTTCGACGATCTCGGGCAGCATGCTGTGCGCGATGTTGGCGTCGTTCAGGGCGCGGCGCATGGCGCGCACGTTTTCCGGGTCAGCCAATACGCTCTTGCCCTGCAGCGCGTTGATGGTTTCCATCTCGGCTGCAATGCGGGCGGAAAGCGTGTCGCGCTCTTGCCTTTGCTGCGAGAGCTCGGCTTCTTTTTTCTCCAGATCATCGGCCACGTTGGCGATGTCGGCGTCGGCTTCTGCGGCCAGTTTTTGCAGGCGGGTTTTTTGCTCCAGCAGGCTTTCTTGCGGCTTGAGCTTGGTATTGATGTGCGTGAGCTTTTCGCGCAGGGCGGATTCTTCCGCCTCCAGCGCCGCTTCATGCTGCTGCGCTTCGGTGCGCGCTTGCGCCTGCATGGCGAGGCTGCCGCGCCGCTCAGACAAACCGTCTTCCTGGGTTCTTAAAAAGCGCTTGCTGGCACGCAGCGAGGCGCTGGTGGCGGCGGCGTGTTCCAGCGCTTCGTGGTATTGCAGCGTCGGCAAAATCTCTTCTTGCAGGTCGCGTTTTTCTTTGTTCAGCGCTTCCCACTGGTGGTAGTTGGCAACGCGCAGGCGCAGGCCTTCGAGATTGGTTTTGGCCGCCTCGAATTCGGTCTCGAAATGCTGCAACTCGGTTTCGGTATCGCGCTGGTGGCGCTTGGCGTCGTCGTAGGCGTCCAGCACTTCCTTGTCGCCGAAGACCTGGAATACCAAATCCAATAACTGGCGCGGGGCGTATTCGCACAGCTTGTCGGTCTCGCCTTGTTCCAGCGCCAGCACCTTGCCCATGGCGCTGGACAGGCCGGCGTGCGACAGGCGTTTGCGGTAGTTTTCCACGCCCAGCCAGTCGTTGGCTTCCTGCACTTCTTCTATCTCTACTTTGCCGCCGCGCATCAGGTATTGGCGCTTCCAGTCGCCGCCGTTTTTCTCTATCTTGCAAAACAGCGTGACGTCGTCGTCATACAGGCCGGACAGGCGGAAAGGGCGGTTGGAAATCTGCGGGCCGACGGCGCTGTTGTCGACCACCGCGCGTATCCATGAACTCTGCTGGCCGGAATGGCGCGCATAGTGTTTGTACGAGCGCCCCATCGAGCATTCCAGGCCAAACAGCGTGCGCAGCGCATCGAGCAGCGTGGTCTTGCCGCTGCCGTTCTGGCCGGCGATGGTGATGATCTTGGCGTCGAGCGGGATGTTCTTGATGCGCTGCCAGTAATCCCAGTGCACCAGTTCTAATGATTTGATATGAAACATGTTGTTATTCTTCTTCAGTGGTGTCGGTTGCTACAGTCGCTTCGGTCGCTGGCTCAGGTACAAGCTCCAGCACAGCCGGCGTGCGTAGTACGTGATGCGGGAAAATATCCGACAGCGCGCCGTTGATGATGCGGTCTTTCAGCGCGTCGGTATCCATCATCAGATCGAGCAGCGGGCCTTCGTGGATCAGGTCGGCTTTGCGCTCGATAAAGCCCAGTCGCGCGAGTTGGCCCAGGTTCATGTCCATGCGGGTTTTTTTGCCGAGCTTGTCGCCAAAATCGGCCAGCAGGGCGCGGTAAGAAATGCCCATCGAGGTCTCTTCGGCGCGCGGCATCGGCTTCTCTTTGCCGAACATATCGTTCTGCTCTTCCTCGGCCAGCTGGTGCGCTTCCTGCCTTTCGCGCTTGGGCAAAATGATCAGCGCCCACAAGACCACCAGCAGCGCCACGCCGTCACGCGCCAGGCTGAAATTATTGTTCTGCCAGGTCTCTTTGGTGCCGAATACCTTCGATTCGCTGTCGCGCGTCAAGGCCAGCGTGACATGATCGGCGTAGACGTTATCGAGAAACTTCATGCCGCAGGCCTTCAGGCGCAAGTCGACCTCGGCGCGGAAAGTTTCGTCCGACAGGGCGCGTTTGACCAGCTTGTCTTCGCGGCGCAGGGTCTGATGCGCGAGCATGCGCGCGATCAGGATTTGTGCATCTTCAGTCATGGTGTTTCTCTTCTGGTTCTGTTGTGTCTGTGGTGATAGATGAAGTTGACACCAGGCTGGCTATCGACATCGCCGCCACGTGTTCTGCATGGACCTTTTGCATCTTGTCCTTGGATTTAAATTCCAGCGGCAGGCGCGCCAGCGAGGCCGTTGCGCCCTGCAAGGCCGATTCGTTGACGTCGCCCAGCAGCGGCAACAGCGAGGCGCGGTACGAGGCGATGGCAAAACTGGCGGGCAACAACACTTCCTGCAAAGGCGTGGGTTTGTCTGTGGGCTTGGTGTTGCTGAGCAGCGCCAGCCAGTGATCGAGCTCCAGCAGGGCGTCGCTATCGTCCTTGGCGATTTCCGGCGCGTTTTCGCCTTCCGGCAAGGCGCCACCGACTGCCGATACGCGGTGCGCCAGCAATTCGCTTTCCGCCACGTCTATCATTTCTGACGGCGTGATAAACAGCGGCGTGACCGGATGCGCCAGCGCATTGTCGGCCAGCGACGCCAGATCATCGCGCTGCAGCAGCCAGGTCTTGATGTCGGTGGTGGAGAGGCCAGATTGCCCCAGATGCACGCGCTGGCGCTCGATCTGGTTCAGCGCGCGCGAGAACATGCCTTGCATATTCAACAGCGCACTCTGGGCGCGGCCTATCGCCTGCGCCGCCCTGTGCGTGGCCGAATCGGCGCGGCTGTCGTTGGTGATGGCATGGATGATCTCTGAACCTTTTTCCACCCAGTCGCAGGCGGTGTGCCATTTTTGCTGTGCCGTGCGTAGCTGGAATTCTGAACCCGAGGCAATCGCGTCGGCAAACTCCTCTGTCAGCTCGATCAGGCGGCCAAGCAGGTGATGCAGCTGCTCGACCGAGACGCCGCCCACCGCCTGCGCACCGGCCACCTGCGTCAGCATATAGCTCATCTCGGCCTGGTCGCCTTGCTGCTCCACTTGCAACAGCGATTCGATCGCCGCCAGCACATTGCGCGCGGTGGGCGTGATGCGGTAGAGCGACTGGCTGGCATCCCAGACCAATAGGCCGGTAGAGCGCAGGCGCGCGAGTACGGTTTCGAGCGCATCGGCTTCCAGATAACCGAGTTTGGCATTGATGTCGGCACGCGACAGCGCCGGGGTCTCGGCATCGGCGGTCAGTTCGCGCAGCACCAAGAGACGCAGGAGCACGCCGTTAAAACCGCCGTGAAACAGCGCCGTAAACGCCTGCAACACAGGCTGGGCGCGCCGCAAGGGCGAAACGGCAGCGATATCGTCAGGCGTGATGCCAGATTTGAAATAGGTCTGCAGAGCCTGATCGTGGTCAGGCTGATCAGTCTGGACAGGGGTTTCTTCACGTAAATTTTGCATGCCGCATTTTACCCGCTTGCAGGCGGATTGAATATTGTTGTAATTTTAATTAAAAATAGCTTTTTTGCATTGAAATGACGTGAAATCAAGCCGCTTGAGGCAGGCGCAACAACTTATCGCAAAATGGTAGAAAATGGCCGGCGATCAGACCAACGCACAAGTACCTAAAGTACCTAAAAACATCACGGGAGAAAACAATGAGCGACCATTCCACATCTACCACGCAACTAGCCACGCTGGGCGGCGGCTGCTTCTGGTGTACCGAAGCGGTGTTCCAGCAGATACGCGGCGTGCTCAAGGTGGTATCGGGCTACGCAGGCGGCGCCGCGCCCAACCCGACTTATGAGCAAATCTGCACCGGCAAGACCGGCCATGCCGAAGTGGTGCAGCTGGAGTTTGACCCTGCCGTGATCAGCTACCGCGAGCTATTGGAGATCTTTTTCACCATCCATGACCCGACCACACTGAACCGCCAGGGCAATGACGCCGGCACCCAATATCGCTCAGTCATCTATTTCCATGACGCAGAACAGCATGCCATCGCCAAAGCGGTGATTGCAACAATGGCCGCGGTGTGGGACGACCCCATCGTCACCGAACTCGCACCCGCGCCGGTGTTCTATATCGCCGAAGCCTACCATCAGAATTATTTCCGCCAGCATCCGCAGCAAGGCTATTGCTCGGTGGTGGTGGCGCCCAAAGTCGCCAAGGCGAGGAAGCTGTTTGCCAGCAAATTGATCGCTTGAATTTTCTCAATAAGGCAGGGCTGCAGCGCACTGTCCATGCGGGTTTCCAGCCTGCCTGGCCTGTAGGCCGCACCCGGATTGCGTGTTGGGCATGGCTGTTTTTATTTTTTTGAAGTTGGCGCGGCTGCCACGCAAACTTAAGCGCGGTTTTTGCTCTTTTTCTCTTCGTATTGCTCGATATAGTCCTGGCGCACCAGCGACTTGAACTGCTTGGGCAGCCAGGGGCGCGCGGCCAGCATGAAGCTCATCCTGTATTTTTGCTCGAACGGCAGTTTGGCGTCTTCCTGATGCTGTTCTGAAAATTCCCTGGCGACTTGCTTGAGGCGATTCAGCAAGGCCGATACCGATTGTTTGGAGAGCATCACGTTAATCAGGCGCATCAGTTCGTGATCACCGTCAAAATCCGAGTCGAGATATTCGGCGTAGGCCTGGTCGCGGAAATTGTTTTGGATGGGGCCGTTGGGTATCCAGCGGAAGGTGCGCGATACCAGCAACTTGACGCGGTTGTTGGGCAGCAATTCCAAAAATCCTATCTTGTCTAGCCTGAGTAAATACTTGATGACCTCGACTTCGCTGATCTCGTAGATCTTGATCATCTGCTCGACGCTGAGCAAATTGAGCGCCGACACCGCGACGATAAATTCTTTGGGGTCGCTGATGATTTCCTTTTCCTGATCGAAGGTCAGTTCCGAGATCAGCGATTCTTCGCCGGAATTGAGCGCCAGGTCACGCAAGCTGATTTCTGAGGCTTGCAGAATTTCGTCCAGCCTTTGCAGGGTGAAGTTCTTTTGCGAAAACATGCGCTTGACGCTGGCTTCCGACATGGAAATGCGGGTTGCCAGCTCGGCGTAGGTGATGTTTCTGGCTTTGAGTTCACGTTTTAGCGAATCTACCAGCGTGGTGGCTTTTGACATGGAAGTGATGTTTGTAAAAAAGTATTAAAAAATGATACATCAAGCCACGTTGCCCGCCACTCTTTATCTGGCGATTGTCACTATGTCATGTTGCCTTAATAATGCGCTTTGACAAAAAAACATCAAACCGGTTTATTCGATACTCGGCTGCATTGAGCCGATGTAAGGTCAAAAAAAGCCTGCGGTTTCGATTAAATTAACAGCACTGAATTACGAGTGCTAAATTAACACTGCTTCAATAGGAAGACAAAATATGGCCTTAGAAATCGCAAGCTTGGGTGGCGGCTGCTTCTGGTGTACCGAGGCGGTGTTCCAGCAAATTCGTGGCGTCAAGAGCGCTGAGCCGGGCTATTCCGGCGGCCATGTCAATTACCCCAGTTCAGAAGCGGTCAGCGAAGGCTATACCGGCCACGCCGAAGTGGTGCGGCTGGAATTTGACACGGCGGTAGTGAGTTACCGCGCCCTGCTGGAATTGTTTTTTACCATCCACGACCCGACTACCTTGTATCGCCAGGGCAGCGACGTGGGCACACAATATCGCTCGGTGATTTTTGCCAATACGCCGGAGCAGGAGGCAACGGCGCGGCAGGTGATGGCGGAAGTGGCGCGTGCCTGGGAGGCGCCGCTGGTCACGGAGTTAAGCGGCGCGATGGCGTTTTTTCCGGCAGAAGATTATCACCAGAACTACTTCAGGCTGAACGGGCAGCAGGAGTATTGCACCCTGGTGGTGGCGCCAAAAGTGGCGCAAGCCAGAAAATTCTTTACCAAAAAAATGGCTGCGTAGTTGGCGGCTGAGTTGACAACCTATTTGGCAACTGAGTTGGCAAGCGCTTTGACAACCAAGTCAGGCTCAGGCGCTGGCATCTGCAGTGTCTTGCCATAGCGCCAGACACTGCAACACCAACAAGCTTAAGGCTGCAGGCGGCCGATCTGCCAGCTGCCGTCAGGCTGGCGGGTGTACACCACGCGGTCATGCAGGCGCGAGCTGCGGCCTTGCCAGAATTCCAGCCAATCCGGAACCAGGCGATAGCCACCCCAGTGTTGCGGGCGCGGCGGATGGTCACCGAATTCACTCACTACCGCTTTCAGGCGATCTTCCAGCAACGTGCGGTTGGCGATAGGCTGGCTTTGTTGCGAGGCGCATGCGCTCTGGCGGCTGCCCAGCGGGCGGCTATGGAAGTAGGCGTCGTTCTCTTCATCCGAAATTTTTTCTATGCGGCCTTCTATGCGCACCTGGCGTTCCAGTGCGCTCCAGAAAAACAGCAGTGCCGCTTGCGGGTTGCCGGCCAGATCGTGCCCTTTGCTGCTGTCGTAATTGGTGAACCATGAAAAACCGCGCTGATCGAATTCCTTGATCAGCACGATGCGCGAGGAAGGGCGGCCGCTGGCGTTGACGGTCGATAAGCTCATCGCGTTCGCTTCGGCTACGTCAGCCTTTTGCGTCTGCTCAAACCAATGGGCAAACTGTTGAATCGGGTCTTTGGCGACGTCTGTTTCCGACAGACTGGCCATTTGATAATCCTTGCGTAAATGGGCGATGGACATGATGTTCCTTATTGGGTTGAAATGCCGCGGCGTTGTTGCATCGCCGCGCCTAATTGGGCCATTTGCGCGGCACTGAAAATGCGCATGGCCATCGGTGCTATATGGGTTTCTTCTATGTGCATGTGGCCGGCATAGATTTCCTTGAATTGCGCGATATCGTTTGCCGATAAATCTGCCGATGCGCCGCTGGCGATGGCTTTCAGCTGGCGTTCCAGCACTGACCATTGCGCGCCCATTTGCACATGCTGCTGCAAGATCAGCGGCAAGTATTCCTGCAACATGGCGGCGTCTGCATCTCTCGCCGTGGCTTTGAGCGTAGGCAGCAGATTGACCTCTTCGTCTTCATGATGCAGCGGCGCTGCCTCAGTGAAATTGCGCAGCACCGCGGTCGCCGCCTGTCTGGCCTGGTCGTCGGCGCCATGGAGCGGCAGGTGCTGCAACAGTTTGTCCAGTGTGTTGAGCTGTTTGCGGATGCGATCGTGGCAGTGCTTGAGAACCGCCAGTGGCTGATCAAATCCGGGGGCATTGTTAAATAGGGTATCCACAGATCCTCTGCGCAGTGTTGGATGAATGAAAAATTACCTGAAAATTATGCAATATTTTTGAGAAAGCTGCTTGCGTAAGATCAAGCTCAGCCTTCGCCTGGCCTGCTCTCTTGTAAAATGGCGAGTTAAATCAATTTCCCCTGCTCATCCCATGCAAATGCAACAAGACTTTTCTGCCAGTCCTGACTTCGACATCGACTTTGAGCGACGCTTTGGCGGTGTCGCCCGTTTGTACGGCGCTGCGGCGCTGGAGCGCTTTAAGGCGGCGCATGTCTGCGTGGTCGGCGTCGGCGGCGTCGGCTCCTGGGTGGTGGAGGCGCTGGCGCGCAGCGCGATAGGGCGGCTGACCCTGATCGACCTCGACAGCGTGGCTGAATCGAACGTCAACCGCCAGCTGCAGGCCACCAGCGAGACCCTGGGCAAAGCCAAGGTGCTGGCGCTGGCCGAGCGGATTGCCCAGATCAACCCGTTTTGCCAGGTCAGGCAGGTGGAAGACTTCGTTACGCCCGACAATCTGGATGAGATGATAGGCGCGCAGCAGTTTGATTATGTGATCGATGCGATCGACAGCGTCAAGGCAAAGACCGCGCTGATCGCCTACTGCCGGCAACACGGGGTGCGCCTGATCACGATAGGCGCCGCGGGCGGGCAGACCGACCCGTGCAAGATAGAGATCCGCGATTTGTCGCGCACCGAGCAGGAGCCTTTGCTGGCCCTGGTGCGCAAGCGCCTGCGGCAGAATTTCGGTTTTCCGCGCGGCAGCAAGAGCAAGTTCGGCATCGATGCGGTGTTTTCCATGGAGGCACTGAGCATGCCCGAGACTGCCGAAGTCTGCGAGGTAGATACCGCCGGTGCAGTCGGCGTCACCGGCCTCAATTGCGCCGGTTTTGGCTCATCCATCGTGGTGACCGCCTCGTTTGGCCTGGCGGCCGCGGCGCAGGTGCTGCGCCATCTGGCGGCGGATGCCCTTGTGACAGCCCACCTGAAAATCTGAAAGCCTGAAAAACGCCTGGCCTGACACGCAATATCCATGCGGGTCTCAGGCCTGTCGTGCCTGCAAGGCGCATGGGATATGCGTGGCGGGCCTGCCTGCTGTTGAGTTTCTGGTTCGGCCATACAAAAACCGTCTGACGCCCGCTGCCGATTGCATTCAGACCAGATGCTGTTCCCGCATCCTTGCTACCTGATCGGCAGATAAATCCAGCATCTGCATCAGCACCTGTTCGGTATGCTGGCCCAGCGTCGGCGGCGCCGGTACGCTGGCGATGGCGTCGCCGGAAAATTTTACCGGATGGCGCACCTGCGGCACGCTGCCCGCGACCGGATGCGGCAGGTCCAGCCGCATGGCGCGCGCTTGCACTTGTGGGTCGGCAAATACCTGCGCCAGATTGTTGATCGGGCCGCAGGGTACGCCCAGCTCTTCCAGTGCGCTGGCCAGTTCGCCGGCGCGCCATGTGCCCAATTCCTGGCCTAGCATAGCCACCAGCAGCTCGCGGTGCCTGACCCTGGCCGGGTTGCTGGCAAAGCGCTGGTCTGTGCTCCATTCGGCTTTGCCCAGCAATTTGCACAGGCTGGCAAACTGGCCGTCGTTGCCCACCGCAATCACTATCTCTCCTTCGGCGGTTGCGAAAGTCTGGTAGGGCACGATATTCGGATGGGCATTGCCCCAGCGTGTTGGCAGGGTGTCGCTGACCAGATAATTCATGCCGACATTCGCCAGCATCGCCACCTGTACGTCCAGCAAGGCGACGTCGATGTAACGCCCCTCGCCAGTGCTGGCGCGGTTGGCCAGCGCCGCCAGTATGGCTGAGCTGGCGTACATGCCTGTCATCAGGTCGACTAGCGCCACCCCCACCTTTTGCGGGCCGCCGCCGGGCAGACCGTCGCGTTCGCCGGTGATGCTCATCAGGCCGCCTATGCCCTGAATCGCAAAGTCGTAACCGGGGCGCGCCGCATACGGGCCGGTTTGGCCGAAGCCGGTGATGGAGCAGTAAATCAGGCACGGGTTGATGGCTTGCAGCGACGCATAATCGAGACCGTATTTCTGCAGGCTGCCGACCTTGTAGTTTTCTATCAGTACGTCGGCCTGTGCTACCAGCTGGCGCAGCAGGGCCGCGCCTTCCGGCCTGGCGAAATCGAGCGTCACCGATTGCTTGCCGCGGTTGGCCGACAGGTAGTAGGCGGCCTCGCTGCTCAGGTTGCCGTCGGCATCTCTGGCGTACGGCGGCCCCCAGTGGCGGGTGTCGTCGCCGACCCCTGGTTTTTCTATCTTGATCACGGTGGCGCCGTAATCGGCCAGCACCTGGGTGCACCACGGGCCGGCCAGCACCCTGGTTAAATCGATTACCTTGATGTCGGGCAGCAGGCTCATGGCATTCCTTTCGTCGCGATCAATCTCAGGAAAAGGCCTGGATGCCGGTTATCGCGCGTCCCAATATCAGCGCGTGAACGTCGTGCGTGCCTTCGTAGGTGTTGACCACTTCCAGGTTGACCATGTGGCGGATGACGCCGAACTCGTCGGAGATGCCGTTACCGCCCAGCATGTCACGCGCCACGCGGGCGATGTCCAGCGATTTGCCACAGGAATTGCGCTTCATGATGGAGGTGATTTCTACCGCGGCGGTGCCGGCATCCTTCATGCGGCCCAGTTGCAGGCAGCCCTGCAGACCGAGCGTGATCTCGGTCAGCATGTCGGCGAGCTTTTTCTGGATCAGCTGGTTGGCGGCCAGCGGCCGGTCGAACTGCTTGCGGTCGAGCACGTACTGGCGGGCGCGATGCAGGCAATCCTCGGCCGCGCCGAGCGCCCCCCAGGCGATGCCGTAGCGCGCCGAATTGAGGCAGCTGAACGGGCCTTTCAGCCCGCGCACATCGGGAAAGGCGTTTTCTTCGGGACAGAATACGTTGTCCATCACGATCTCGCCGGTGATCGAGGCGCGCAGGCCGACCTTGCCGTGGATCGCCGGGGCGGATAAGCCTGCCATGCCTTTTTCCAGCACGAAGCCGCGGATCTCGCCGGCATCATCCTTGGCCCAGACCACGAATACGTCGGCGATGGGCGAGTTGGAAATCCACATCTTGTTGCCCGAAATGCGGTAACCGCCCGCTACCTTTCTGGCGCGGGTAATCATGGAGCCAGGATCGGAGCCATGATTGGGTTCGGTCAGGCCGAAGCAGCCTATCCATTCGCCTGTGGCCAGCCTGGGCAGGAACTTTTGTCTTTGCGCTTCGCTGCCGAACTCATGGATAGGCAGCATCACCAGCGAGGACTGCACGCTCATCATCGAGCGGTAGCCGGAATCGACCCGCTCGACTTCGCGCGCGATCAGGCCGTAGCTGACGTAGTTCAGGCCGGGGCCGCCGTATTGCTCGGGGATGGTGGGGCCGAGCAGGCCGAGCTCACCCATCTCGCGGAAGATCGCCGGATCGGTGCGCTCGTGGCGGAAGGCTTCCAGCACGCGCGGTTGCAGCCTGTCCTGGCAATAGGCTTGCGCCGCATCGCGCACCATGCGCTCATCATCGGTCAGTTGTTGCGACAGCAAGAGCGGATCATCCCAGTGGAATTGTGCTTTGGCGGCGGTCGGTGTCATGGCTTTCCCTAAAGTTGGATTGGTAGGATGGTGGGTGAATGTCGCGGCTTATTCCAATAGTGCATGGATAAGGAAAAATCGAGTGCTGGCTAGTAGTGGTTGTCGCGCGATTCGCTGTAATATAGAGCAGTGCCTACAGTCGGGCAAACGCAGAATCGGCACCAGCTTGTGCGTAAATTGCACAGATCATCTTTGGGTTAATAAAAATTGGAATGTGTATGCGCAGAAAAATCCCCAATACCTGGGCGCTGCTCGCGTTTGACGCCTGCGCCAGGCATGAGAGCTTTACCAAGGCCGCGCTTGAGCTGGCGCTGACGCAAAGCGCGGTGTGCCGGCAAATTGCCGGGCTGGAAGAATTTCTCGGCGTGCCTTTGTTCCATCGCAGCAAGCGCGGCGTGAGTTTGACTGACGCCGGGCGAACCTACAGCCGGCAGATTGCGCTGCGCCTGAATGCGCTGGAGCGCGACACGCTGGAGCTGATGGCGCACCGGGGTCTGGGCGGCAGCCTGGAGCTGGCGGTGCTGCCGACTTTCGCTACCCGCTGGCTGATGCCAAGGCTCGCGTCTTTTCAGCAAGCGCATCCGGATATCGTGATCAACTTCAGCACCTGCACCCGGCCCTTTTTGTTTGACGACACCGAATTTGACGCCGTGATACATTGCGGTCCGGCGCTCTGGCCTGGACTGGAATCGCATATCCTGATGCAGGAAAATCTGGTGCCGGTCTGCAGCCCGGCACTGATCGCGCCGCAGCAGACTATCAGCCTGGAGCAACTCCAGCGCTATCCGCTGCTGCAGCAAACCACCCGGCCGTATGTCTGGCGCCAGTGGTTTGATTCGCTGAATCTGAAGGTCGAGCATGACCTGACCGGGCCGCGCTATGAATTGTTTTCCATGCTGGGGCAGGCGGCGATGCAGCAGACGGGCATCTGCCTGATCCCGCCTTTCCTGATCGAGGATGAGCTCAGGGCTGGCCTGCTGATTATCCCGCTGGCGCACCCCTTCATGAGCGGCAACGCCTATCGCCTGATGTACCCGCCAGAAAAAGCGGCGTCCCCGGCGCTCAGGCTATTTCGCGACTGGCTGCTGGCGCAGGCGCGGCAGTATTGTGGTGAGGCTGCTGATAGTGCTGACCTTGTTGGTGATAACGCTAAGTAGCCTGGTCGGGCCATCAGTGGCAGTTGGCGTGACCCTTGTCGGTAAAGCTTTGCCCGGCCACAGGCAGGAATTCCCATTCATAGCTGTTCGCCTGCAGCGTGAGCTTCAGCACGCCGTGGGTCGTGTTGTCGCGGATTTCGGTGGTGGTTTTGGCAAAGAACATGGGCGTCAGTTTGACGCCGCCGGTGCCGACCACAAAGCTGCGTATGCCATTCTTCTCATCGCGCTCGCCGCTGGCGTTGAGCGGCGCCAGGCGTTCGTAATTGTGGTCATGCGATGCCAGCACGATATCGGCCCTGGCTTCGGCCAGCATTTTCCAGGCCTCTTTCATGATGTCATTATTGCCGTGACCGCCGGAACTGATGACGGGGTGATGCCAGAAGGCCAGCGTGCAGGCGGCCTTGCTGTCTTTCAGCTCTTCTTTCAGCCAGGCTAATTGCTCCTGCATTTGCGCGCCTTCAATATTGCTGTTGAGCGAGATTAATTGCCAGTTGCCGGCGGTCTTGCGATAGTAACCGCGGCGGTCGGGGCCGGCCAGGTCATCGAAATAATTGTAATAGCCCAGCGCCAGCGGCATGCCGTAATCGTGGTTGCCGGGGGAGGGCAGGGTGCGCTTCTTGAACTGTCCCCAGGTCAGGTCATAGCAGTCGCTGAATTCTTCCGGGCGGCCGACCGGATAAGTATTGTCGCCCAGCGTGATGACCATGACCTTGCTGTCTTTTGCCAGCCCCGCATTAATCAGCTCGGCTGTGCTGGCGGTCATGGTCTGGGCTGCGGGTTTTTTGCGGCAATCGGCGATATCGCCTGCCGCATATACCGTCACGCTCTTGCTTGCGGCGGATTTTTCCTTGCTGGCATGCGCCAGCGTTGGTGTGATCAGCACGGCTGAAAAAAAGATGAGCGGGCTAAGAAAAAATGTGAAATTTGACATGGATATCAATTGACTGAAATTGCGCGATTGCGAAGGCACGCGACAAGAGGGAGTGCATTCTACTCCTTCCTGCCGGCCTGAGGTTTTCCGCCTGTTGGATAGTCTACAACTTGCTATGGCGCAAGCGCAGCGCGTTGCTGATGACGGATACCGAGCTTAAACTCATCGCCGCGCTGGCGATCATAGGGCTGAGCAAGATGCCGAACCAAGGGTACAAGACGCCGGCCGCGATAGGCACGCCGACAAAATTATAGGCAAACGCAAAGAACAGGTTTTGCCGTATGTTTTTCATGGTGCGCTGGCTCAGCGTGCGCGCCTTGACGATGCCGCGCAAGTCGCCTTTGACCAGCACCACATGCGCGCTGTTCATCGCGACATCGGTGCCGGTGCCCATGGCGATGCCGACATCGGCCTGCGCCAGCGCCGGTGCATCGTTGATGCCGTCGCCGGCCATCGCCACGATGCGCCCTTCCTTTTGCAGGCGCTGGATGTGGCCGTATTTATCGGCTGGCAGCACATCGGCATGCACTTCGCTCAAGCCCAGCTGTTTTGCCACCGCCTGCGCGGTGATCGCGTTGTCGCCGGTCAGCACGATGATGCGTATGCCGGACTGCTGCAGCTCTTGTATCGCCTGCAGGCTGGTGGCCTTGATGCTGTCGGCCACGCTGATCAGGCCCGCCGCTTTGTCGTCTATCGCCAGGAACATCACGGTATGGCCCAGCTGCTTGAGTTCGGTGGCGCGCTGGTCCAGCTCATCCAGGGAAACCGCATGTTCCTTCATCATTTGCTGATTGCCCAGCAGTACGGTCTGACCATCCGACATGGCGCGCACGCCCTGACCGGTGACCGAGGTGAATTCGCTGATGGCGGCGGGGGCGATTTGTTTGCTTTCGGCATGGCTGATGATGGCGCGCGCGACCGGGTGTTCGCTGAGTTTTTCCAGCGCCAGTGCCAGCGCCAGCAAGGTATTTTCGCTGTAACCGTCCGCGACGACCACGCTCTGCAATGAGGGCTTTCCTTCGGTCAGCGTGCCGGTCTTGTCGATCACCAGGGTGTCGACCTTTTCCATTCTTTCCAGCGCTTCGGCATTCTTGATCAGCACGCCTTCGGTCGCGCCGCGACCGATGCCGACGGTGACCGAAATCGGCGTCGCCAGACCCAGTGCGCAAGGACAGGCGATGATCAAGACCGAGACCGCTGCCATCATGGCGTTGGCCAGGGTGGGTGTCGGCCCGACCAGCGCCCAGACCACAAAGGCGAGTGCCGCGACAGCGATGACGCCGGGCACAAACCAGGCGGAAACCTGGTCGGCCAGTTTCTGGATAGGCGCACGCGACCTGCCTGCCTCGTTGACCAGGGCGATGATCTTGGCCAGCAAGGTATCGCGACCGATGCGCTCGGCGCGCATGGAAAAGCTGCCCTGCTGGTTGATGGTGCCGGCGCTGAGCTTATCTCCCACTTGTTTGCTGACGGGTAGGGGTTCGCCTGTGATCATGGATTCGTCGACATTCGAACGGCCGTCGAGCAAGACGCCATCGACCGGAATATGCGCGCCGGGCTTGACGCGCAAGACATCATTGATCTGCACCTGGTCGAGCGGGACATCGGTTTCCGTACCATCGGCAGCGATGCGGATGGCNNACCAGCGTAATGATCACGGCCGCAGCCTCAAAATACAGCGGCGCCATGCCACCCATCTTGAACGCCTGCGGCAACAGGCCGGGGAACAGCAAGGCCACCAGGCTAAACAGAAAGGCCGCCGCGGTGCCGACGCCGATCAGGCTGAACATGTTCAGGTGACCAGTCTTGAATGAGGCGATCGCCCGCTCAAAAAATGGCCAGCCTGCCCACAGCACGACTGGCGCCGCCAGGATCAGCTGCAGCCAGTTGTACAGCGTCATGCCCAGCCAGTTGTGCATGCTGACGCCTGGCAGCATGTCGGCCATGGTCATGACCAGCAACGGCAGGCTGAGCACCACGCTGAACTTGAAGCGGCGTGTCATGTCGTCGAGTTCGCTGGTGTCTTCCTCGGCACTGGCTTCCTTGGGTTCCAGCGCCATGCCGCATTTGGGGCAGGTGCCGGGGCCGATTTGCTCGACTTCAGGGTGCATCGGGCAGGTGAATATGGCGTCCTTGGCGGCCGCCTTGGGTGCCGG
>CXWL01003074.1_pt2 | contig 15708 bp, 7 predicted proteins | sample 590931 | NCBI WGS metagenome assembly CXWL01 (sample SAMEA3498368, study PRJEB10139) | groundwater metagenome | biome: water well; material: biofilm material | place: Germany | collected 2015-04-27 | reverse complement strand
CCGACGGAAAAATGGACGAACTGGTCGCCGCGCTGGGTCGTCAGCGTATCTCTTAACGCCCACCCTTGATCGACCTTCAACTCCCCCATGTCCTTGGGGAACTTCACGCGAATGCCGAATCCGGTGCCTTCAAGCCTGAATCGCGGAGTCTGGCCTGGCTGCGGCTTCTCGACCCACAGCTGGGCGGCATCGTAGAACGCGATGAGCCGCACCCGAACCGTGTAGTCCGAACTCTTGCGCCGCTGCCAGATGCGGTCGATCGGCACCGTCAAGAGTTCCGGTGTGGTGAGTTCCGCGCGCCCGCGCAGGGCATGATCGCCGATGACCTCAAAGTTGTCGTACCCTCGCACGGTGTCCATCCCGCCGGCGAAATACTGCTCCGCCGGAATCAAAGGCTGGCTGCCCCATTGCCCGTCCACATGCAACGCCAGCGTGAAGTCGACAGGCATCTCCTGCACGCGATCGATCCCGCCTTGCACGACCGCAAACGTGCCGGTCGATCCGACTCGCGCCTGTCCCGGCTCATTGAAATCATTGGGGTCTCCGGTGAAATCCCTTTTTCTCCCTCCGGGAATCATTCCGGCAATATAACCTCTTGCCGAGGCTGTCACTTTTGTAAGACCGGTGCGATCAGGCAGGAACCCCGTGTACGCGGCCGACATCGGGGTGTATTGGATGGGGCTCAACAGTGTCAGGGTCCCGAGCGGCTCAGGAAATTGTCCTGTGGTCCGTTCCAATCGTTTATAGTCCATCCCGATAGACAGCTGGTGCGTCCCCCACCCGCCTTCGGTCAGGGGAAACATGTATCGGACTCCGGCGATGGTCGCGTTACCGGCAAAGGTCACGTCTCCGCCCCCGATGCTCAAGGACCCTCCGGCCAACACCGACGTACTTTGCGCTTTGGATGCATAGACTGAGAGCAAATGACTCGGCCAAATGATCGGGAGGACGAAACTCGCTCCGTAGTTCTGTACGGCGCCCCAATCCGTCGGCGTTTGCACCGTGTTGACCGTCAGGATTTCGTCGCCGCCGAAGAGGTTGGTATGTTGCGCCTCGGCAATGAGCCGGTTNNACTTTCAAATCGGGATTGCCGTTGAGCGCCGACAGTTCCTTGAGAAACGTCGGCTCATGAAGGAGCGCACCGGGCTGAACGGACGGCAATTTCCCCCGAATATTCGACCACTCGTAATGTTCGTTACCGGTCACCGTGATTTCCATGAGCCGGCTTTCGATGACCTGGAATCGCACCACACCATTCTCTATCGTCTGCTCGGGCAGAGTCACCAGTACCGTAGGGTAGCCGGCGTCGTGATAGAGCTTCTCCAGGTCGACCCGCGCTTTCTCCACATCCGCAATTTGCTTTTCGCCGCCTTTATGGCGATCGAACAGATTGTCGATCTTTGCCTGGTCCAGAATCGAATTCCCCTCGACGAGAAAGGTGGTGAGGGCAAATCGCACGGCCTGCTGATCGATGGCAGGGCTCGCATCCGGTACCGTATCGGCACGCGGTGTCTGTGACTCGCGGCGCGGCGGCGGCGCGGCAGCCGGCGGCGCCTGTGGCGGCCGCGACGCTCCCGGCAAGTCCTTCAGCGCGGCCGCTTGCGCAGAATGCCCCGAGGGGTTGCGATTCTCACGCGCCTCACTGACTTCATTCCCCGCGCTGCCCCATACCAGCACCCCGACCACAAGCCACCTCACTCTCTTCATGTAACATCGCTTTCCCCGAAGCCCGTGCGCTCCCGTGATATCTCTCCGTCGTCGCATGCCTTGCCGACCATCTGATCCATTGCCAAAATTCCTCCGAGACGGGCCGCGCCTCAACGAATCCCCGGTTCGAGGATCTTCGCCGTCTAGAGGTACCGGCGGGATGTTACGGAATTGTTATCGAGTAATTGGTGGGTTGTTAATTCCTCTCGCGAGAGCCCCCAACCCCTTGTGAGCCCGACCGGCGCAGACTAGGATGCGCTCATCATTTTTTCAGCTACGCTCGGACAATCGGACACTATGAATACACAGTGGCTCACTCCCAGGCGGATTGTCGTCGCCCTCTACCTCTGCCTGTGCGGCTCCGTGGTCGCCCACTCGGCGAACGCCCTGGTCGCCAATTCGCTCAATCTTCCGCCGGATCGATCCCCTTCCTCCGTCCCGGCGCCAGGCGCCTCCTCAGCCCCTGATCCCCCAGACACGCCCCAACAATCTGTCAAGGTGATTCTTCAGAGTGGACTCTTCCTCCTTCCGCCCGGCGCGAACCTGGAGTCGGCCGGCGGCGCTCCGCCACCCCCGCCCCCGCCGCCGCTGAACGTTGCCAAGAAAGTCTCGCTGTCCGGAACCGTGCGGGGCGCACAACGCGGTATGATGGCGATCCTCGAAGACCTGGCCTCCAAGAAGCAGAGTCTGTACCGCCTGGGCGACGCCGTTCCGAACGTGGGCGAGCTGGCGGCGATTGAAAAAGACCGGGTGCTGTTTCGAGAAGGGACTCGCGAAGAATGGCTGGAGCTGGGCGCTGTCTATACCAGTCATGGCGTTGCGCCAGGCACCGCCCTTCCACCGCCGGTCCCGACGCCGGCGCCCCCTCAGCGGCGCGTGCTCGATCGCCGCGAAATCGACGCAGCCCTGTCCGACACGACCCGCCTCCTCACACAGGCGCAGGCCGTGCCCTACCTCACGGACGGAAAGCTGGACGGGTTCCGACTCTACAGCGTGATGCCGCTGGGATTCTTCGATAAGATCGGCCTGCAAACCAACGACGTGCTGCAACGCATCAACGGCGTGGAGCTTCGCGATCCCGGCATGCTGTTGTCGCTCTTTCAGCAACTGCGGAACGAGCGGACCATTCGCGTCGATCTCGTTCGCAATACTCAGCGACAGACGTTGACCTACGACATTCGCTAGCAGGCTGTTGAAACAGTCCGCCAGCGGCGTTCTCGCCGCACTCAGAGGCTCACCGTACCACAAGGGTACGCCTCGCCCCTTCGCTGGCTGCGGCCTTGCTGGACGGCCTTTTTGAACAGCCTGCGAATGACGTTGGACGCGTCTGTGGCTCTTCAGGCCCTACGCTTTCACCGTGAACAAGCTGTTCGTCAACATCCGCTAGACCGTTCCCTCTCCGCCTGCCGCTTCTTTTCTGCTCCCACACTCATGCACGTCGCCGCAAGGGCAATTTAACGGGAACTTAATCTCACCGTAATGGCATCGTCACGGGTTGCAGATTATTGTGCGCCCGTATCATTTCATCGCTTCATTCTTCACAGGAGTTCCCGATGACCAGCGCTTCCCGCACCATTCTCTGTATCGGAATGATGACCCTCTCCGGTCTCTTCGGCCTTACGCCGGCACCGATCGACAACGCCTACGCCGAATGGTACGTGGCAGGATACGGCGGCATCAGCGCTCCCCAATCCTTGAAGAATGTCGCGATGGATACCTTCGGTCTCACCCAAGACCGCAACCTCTTCACAGGCGCATTTCAGACCCCTCCTGTCGGATCCGTAACGCAATCCTTTCGCGCCTCGGATGTGCATTTGAAACAGTCTCCGATCTTCGGCGGAAAAACGGGGTATTTTTTCAGCGATGAAGGGCTCCGATGGCTCGGTGTCGAATTGGAAGCCTTTTCCACTCAAGCCACCATCAGACAGCAGACGGTATCGACCATTCACGATGTTACGTTCTTACCCACCGTGCCTGACCTCAATCCCGGCACTTGTATATTAGGCAGTACCTGTCAAATTCAGCGGCGCATCAGCGGCACATTAGCGCTCCAGGAGAACTCCCTGCAGCTGATTACCCTGGCCTTCAACGTGGTCGCGCGTTATCCGGGAGAAGTCTTCCAACCCTATGTCGGGGTCGGCGTCGGTGGCTTTTATTTCAAGGGGAGTGACCAATTTAACGGACGCCAGATCGTCCCAGGACTCAACCTCCAGGCCGGAGTGAAGATCCTGATGACCGAGGAATGGGGGATTTTTGTGGAAGGGAAATATAATCGCGCGACCCTGACGAACTTCGATCCGGGCTTTGGCCTCAGTGCCGAATACAGCGCCTTCAACGCCGTCGCCGGACTGGCGTTTCACTTCTGACTCGAACACTCTCCCGCTTAGTTTGGTTCGAGCATTCTCCCACTTAGTTTGCTCGAGCATTCTCCCGCTTCGTTGACCGGCTCTCATCTCCCACACGCGACATCTCCATCGTAATCGGCTATCATCCCTTCATTCGTTGCCGGTTAGGATGAGGGATCTCATGATGGCTCGCTCTACTACCGATCCTCCTGTTCCCGCTCGTTCTCGCGCCCTGACCTCGACCATCGAGCGCGAGATCAAACTCTGCGTCGACTCCGAATTCCGCCTGCCTCACGTGCCCGGCGGAGTCTCGCTGCCACGACGCCTTCTGACCTCCACCTACTACGACACCGCCGCTCACGATCTGGCACAGGCCCGCATCACCCTTCGCCTCCGCTCAGAGCGGGGCAAGAGGGCCTGGCAGCTGAAGATTCCCCTGGGTCTCGACCGGCAGGAAGTGGAACTCGCCGATCGACAGGATCAGCCGCCGGCGGTGTTTCGGGAGCTGCTCGCGCTCCATCTGGGAACAGGCCAGCTCGTCCCGGTCGCCACACTGCGGGTCTGGCGGACGGGGCTGCGCGTCCGACGCCACCGCGCGCCGGTGGCCGAGATCGCCCTCGACAGTGTGACGGTACTGGCGAACGGTGGCGTGACCCAACGATTTCGCGAATTGGAACTCGAGCAGCAAGGCCCCGACGCCGCGGCACTGGAGGAGCTCGAACAACTGCTCCGTCGCGCAGGCGCGCGCGATCATGACGGCCGGCCCAAGCTTTTTCGCGCGCTCTCCCTGGCGGCCCCGGCCCCCGATGCGCCGCCGACGCCGGACGCCCCGGTCGCGATGCATGTGCGGTGGGCGCTGGCGCAACAGGTCCGCTGGCTCCTTGCCCACGACCCCGGCGCTAGATTCGGCACGGAGTCTGAAAGTTTGCATCAGATGCGCGTCGCCACACGCCGGTTGCGGGCCATACTGCGCGCGGCCCGGCCCGTGCTCCTGCCAGACTGGGCGGCCTCGCTTCAAGACGAACTGTCCTGGCTCGGCCAGGCGCTTGGCCCCGCGCGCGATCTGGACGTTCAGATCGCGCACTTTACCGAAGCCGCCGCAGGACTCGATGTCCACGACCGACCGCCGTTGACGCGCCTTCTTACACAACTGCGCTCCCAGCGGGAACACGTGCACCAGGCGCTGCTTACCGAGCTGAATAGCGCGCGGTATGTTGAGCTGATCCGGCGGCTCCAACAGGCGGCCCACGATCCCGCTATGGTGGAATCGCCGCTCACGCTGCATGACCTGGCGAGCCAGGAATTCAAGAAGCTGCGGCGGGCCGTCCGACAGCTGGAAGCCTCGCCGGAGGATGCGGCGCTGCATGAGGTCCGCATCAAGACCAAGCGGGCGCGGTATGCTGCGGAGCTGGCCTTGTGGTTTTCCGGCAAACCTGCCTCGCGGTTTATCAAGCGGGCCCGGGCAGTCCAAGACCTGTTGGGCACCTACCAGGATGCGCTCCAGGCTGAAGTCACTCTGCGCGCTTTTCTCAAATCCGCAACGACAGTCCGTGCCGGATTCGTCATCGGGCGCCTGGTCGAACGCCAGCGCGCACGGCGCGAGACCGCGCGCAAGAGGATCAATAAGTCACTGAAAAATGTACTCCAGCAAGGCCGGAAAGCCTGGGCCTGATAGGCCCCCAACCAGGCTTGCTTCCCCTGTAGGCCGGATAGACTGATTGACTCCTACACTGAATGCGTCCAAAGTGAAACTGTCCCCTGTGATGCGCTCCGCTGACTGTCCAGTCTCTTGCGCTTCCGACTTCTTCCCAGCGTGACCGATTCCCCAGTCTCCGCCGCTCCGATGCCAGAGGTTCTCTGACGGCTAGGTGTTGTATGTCGTGGTCCGCTCATGGAGGCAGCCAAGACACCGCAAAGGTAGCGGTCCAGGAACGCCTCGCAGCCGCTGCTCATACCCGTTTACTCAACAGTGCTCGATTCTCTGCCTTGCATTGGGTGCAGACATACACACATTGGCCTGCGCAAAGGCCTCATCCAAGAAAGAGACCTAACATGTGACGGTACGCAGCAAGATCAATCTCGGGAACCTGCTCCATTCGAGGGCCAGCTTCCCCGAAAACGACTTAGCCGAACAGTACGCTGGCGGTGAGCCTCCACTGCGTTCGGAGCTCTTCAGCGCCGACCAGATGGAGCAACACGGAAAAACTCTGGCCGGTCTGCACCAGTTGAGTCAGGGCCAGGCTCCAGACCGGCTCCTGAGCCGGCTGGCTGAGAATGAAGGCGTCCTGATCGGAGTCCGCGATCTGTTGGCGGAAGCAGTGAAGGCGACCCGCCGGATTACGCCGGCCGGAGAGTGGCTGCTCGATAACTTCTATCTTATAGAAGAGCAGATTCGGCTGGCCAAGCGGCACCTGCCCAAAGGATACAGCCGTGAACTTCCCTACTTGCTGAATGGCGCATCGGCCGGGCTTCCGCGCGTCTATGACATCGCGCTGGAAACGATCGCGCACGGTGACGGACGCGTCGATCCGGGGAGCCTCAGCAGCTTCGTCGCGGCGTACCAGACGATTACCGGCCTTACATTAGGCGAATTATGGGCTATCCCCATCATGCTCCGCCTGGCACTGATCGAAAATCTCCGGCGCGCGGCGACGCGGATGGCCGCGCATAGAATCGACCGCAACCGCGCCGACTTCTGGGCGGATCAGATGATGGAGATCGCGGAGAAGGATCCGAAGAGTCTCATTCTGGTGATCGCCGACATGGCACGGTCCAGCCCACCGATGGCGAGCGCGTTTGTGGCAGAGTTCGCCCGCCGGCTGCAGGGCCAGAGCCCGGCGCTGGCATGGCCGCTCACCTGGATCGAACAGCGGCTCTCCGAATCCGGACTGACGATTGAGCAGTCGGTGCAATCGGAGAATCAACAGCAGGCCGTCGACCAGGTCTCCATCAGCAACAGCATCGGCAGTCTCCGATTTCTGGGGGCCATGGACTGGCGCACGTTCGTTGAAACGATGAGCGTGGTCGAACAAACCCTGCGGGAGGATCCTGCTGCAGCCTACGGCACGATGGATTTTGCCACCCGCGATCGCTATCGCCACGCGGTGGAGCACATGGCCAAGAGCAGCCGGCTCTCGGAAAGCGACATCGCGCGCCAGGCCATTCAGCTGGCGCAGCAGAGCGCGATAGAAAGCGGGAGCGACCGTCGAGAAACGCATGTCGGTTTCTATCTGATCGGCAGAGGAACGCCGCAGCTTGAACGCATGATCGGAGTGCAACTCTCCAGAGCCGAGGTGTTACAGCGGGCGATCGGCCGGTGTCCGTCGCTCCTCTATGTCGGCACCATCGGCTTATTGTCCCTACTCTTCACCGTCGGCTTACTGTTACAGGCTTACGCCGGGGACGTGAACGGTTGGTTGCTGGCCCTAGTCGGACTCCTCTCACTCCTCTGCACAAGCCAACTGGCGGTCACATTGATCAACTGGTTGGCAACCGTGCTGGTCACGCCACATGCGCTCCCGCGCCTAGACTTTTCCAAAGGCATCCCCCCGGAGTCGCGCACGCTGGTCGTGGTTCCGACGATGCTCAGCAGTGTTGAACAGATCGAGCATCTCATCGAAGCGCTCGAAGTTCGATTCCTGGCCAATCGGGACAACCAGCTGCTCTTTTCCCTGTTGACCGACTTCCGGGACGCGCAAGAAGAAACAGTACCGGAAGATGAGCCCCTGTTGCGCTTGGCCCGGAAGCGGATCGAGGAGCTCAATGACAAATACAAGGAGACGACTCAGGAGGCCTTCTTCCTCTTTCATCGGCCGCGCCGGTGGAATCCCGGGGAGCGGGTGTGGATGGGATATGAACGGAAGCGGGGAAAACTTGCCGACCTCAACCAGCTTTTACGGGACAGCGCGGCAGATCGCTTTTCGCTGGTTGTCGGAGACACGGCGGTCTTATCGGCCGTCAAGTACGTAATCACTCTGGACACCGATACGCAATTGCCGCGCGATGCCGCCCGCCAGTTTGTGGGTACCATGGCACACCCATTGAACCGCCCACGGTACGATGAAGAGAAACAGCGGGTCTGCGACGGATACGGCATTCTGCAGCCACGCGTCGCCGTAAGCCTGCCGGGCACGAACCGGTCGCGCTATGCGCGGCTCAACGGGAGCGACCCTGGAATCGATCCTTATACCCGCGCCATTTCCGATGTATACCAGGACCTATTCGGTGAAGGTTCATTCATCGGAAAGGGGATCTATGAGGTGGAGGCATTCGAGCGCTCCCTGACCGGACGCTTCCCTGAGAATACAATTCTCAGCCATGATCTGCTCGAAGGGTGCTACGCGCGAGCGGGACTCCTGAGCGATGTGCACCTCTACGAAGAATATCCCTCTTGCTACAGCCTGGACGTGAGCCGGCGATATCGCTGGATCCGCGGAGACTGGCAGCTCGCAGGATGGCTGCTGCCGCGCGTTCCAGGCCCTGACGCACAGCGCCTCAAGAATCCGCTCTCCGGACTCTCCCGATGGAAGCTCTTCGACAACCTTCGACGGAGCCTCGTGCCTGCCGCCTTGACCCTCCTCCTGCTGCTGGGCTGGACCGTCTTATCCCCGATCTGGCTATGGACCCTATCGGTGATCGGAATCATCCTGGTCCCTCCATTACTGGCCACCATCCTCAACATGCTTCAGAAGCCGGAGGACGTGTTACCGGAGCAGCATGCCGCCGTCGCAATCCGTGCGGCCGGCCAGCACGTGATTCAGACGGTATTGACGGTCACGTTCCTTCCCTACGAGGCGTTCTACAGTGTGGATGCCATTGCGCGCACGATCTGGCGGATGGCGGTCACGCATACCCGACGGCTCGAATGGAATCCATCAAGCAATCAAGACCTCGATCGGCGTACAGACCTCGTCGCCTACGGCCGGATGATGTGGATCGGGCCCGTTCTTGCCGCGGCTTCGGCGATGTATCTGTCGCTGGAGGAAACCGCTTCGTTGGATGTGGCTGTCCCCATTCTGGGGCTCTGGCTGGCCTCCCCCGCTGTCGCGTGGTGGATCAGCCAACCGATCACTCCCCCCGAAGTGCATCTGACGACCGACCAGACCATCTTTCTCCGGAAGCTGGCTCGAAAGACCTGGGCGTTCTTCGAGAAATTCGTCGGAGCGAACGATCATTGGTTGCCGCCGGATAATTTTCAGGAGCACCCGGTCGCCGTCATCGCCCATCGCACGTCGCCGACCAATATGGGACTCGCATTGCTTGCCAACTTATCCGCTTACGACTTCGGCTATATCTCGGCAGGACAACTCATCGAACGCACGACGAATGCGCTGCGCACGATGGGAGGCTTAGAGCGGCATCGCAGCCACTTCTACAATTGGTACGACACGCAGACGCTGAAACCCCTGCTGCCGACCTACGTGTCGACGGTGGATAGCGGAAACCTTGCCGGCCACCTGCTGACATTGCGGCCGGGCCTGCTCGCACTCCCCGATCAGAAGATCCTGGGACCGCGATTCCTTGACGGACTCAGCGACACCCTCGGAACTCTCAAGGATACGGCCGGAGAACCGGCTCAGGCCCTCCTGGCCAAATTCCAGAGGCATCTGGAGGCGGCCGTTGAATCCAAACCGACCACGCTCACGGCGGCCCGACTCTGCCTTGACCAGCTGACGACCACCGCAGAAGAGATACTCGCATCCTTGAAGGGCGCCCCTGAAAGCCGCGCAACCTGGTGGGCTCACGCGCTTAACCGGCAATGCCGGGACGTCCTCGATGACCTCATGTTTCTCGCCCCCTGGGCCCTGCTGTCGGCTTCACAGAATCGGCTCAGCGAATGTGGCGATATCGACGTGATCCCGACGTTGCGTGAATTGGCGCGACTTGACCTGTCCTGTCTGCAAGCTATCGAACATCGCATGGGCCCGGAGGCGATGCCGGAGGAGCGCACCTGGGTCAGTAACCTTCAAGGGCTCATCGCGAAGGCCAGCCAGCGCGCCAGAGAGAGAATCTCGACGCTCGAAGAACTGGCCCGTCAGGCGAGTCACTTCGCCGCCGTGGAATATGATTTCCTGTTTGACAAGACCTGTCATCTACTGGCGATCGGCTACAACGTCGGCGACCGCCGACGGGACACGAGTTACTACGACCTGCTGGCATCGGAGGCCAGGCTATGCAGCTTCGTAGCCATTGCACAGGGGCAACTGCCACAGGAAAGCTGGTTTGCGCTCGGGCGGCTCCTCACGACCGCCGGTGGGGGACCGGTCCTCATCTCATGGAGCGGATCGATGTTCGAATACCTCATGCCGCTGCTGGTGATGCCGACGTACGACAACACCCTGCTCGACCAGACCTGCAAGGCAGCGGTGGAGCGGCAGATCGCCTATGGAAAGCAGCGCGGCGTCCCGTGGGGGATTTCGGAATCCGGCTACAACACGATCGACGTGCATCTGAACTACCAATATCGGGCATTCGGCGTGCCAGGGCTGGGACTGAAACGCGGGCTTGCCGACGATGTCGTGATTGCGCCCTATGCCACGGCGCTCGCACTGATGGTGGCGCCGGAAGACGCCTGCGTGAATTTGCAGCGACTCGCCGAAGAAGGAGCCGAGGGACAGTTCGGATTCTATGAAGCCATCGACTACACGCCTTCCCGTCTCCCACGCGGCCAATCGAGCGCGGTGATTCGGTCCTACATGGCCCATCACGAGGGCATGAGTTTACTCGCCCTGGCCTACCTGCTCCTCGACCGTCCCATGCAAAAACGATTCGATTCGGATCCATTGTTCCAGGCAACCACGCTGTTACTCCAGGAGCGGATTCCGAAGGCAACGGCGTTTTATTCGCATACCGCCGAGCTCTCCGACATACGGACGACCTCGGGTGACGCAGAGATGCCGGTGCGCCGGTTCACCAGCCCGCACACCGCGATTCCTGAAGTGCATTTATTGTCGAACGGTCGATACCACGTGATGATCACGAACGCGGGGGGTGGATACAGTCGCTGGAAGGATCTCGCCGTCACACGCTGGCGCGAAGACAGCACCCGCGACAACTGGGGCACATTCTGTTACCTCCGCGACATGGAAAGCGGGACCTTCTGGTCCACGGCCTATCAGCCGACGCTTCAATCGCCGGCGAGCTATGAAGTCATCTTTTCAGAAGGACGGGCTGAGTTTCGCCGGCGAGACCAGGATATCGAGACCTACAGCGAAATCGTGGTATCGCCGGAAGACGATATCGAACTGCGCCGAACCCGCATCACCAATGACTCGCAGACCCGCCGCACGATCGAGATCACGAGTTACGCGGAAGTCGTCCTCGCATCGTCGGCCTCGGACGTGCTGCATCCCGCGTTCAGCAACCTCTTCGTGCAAACCGAAATCATTCGCGAACGGCAAGCGATCCTCTGTACGCGCCGGCCTCGCTCCCTCAACGAGCACGCGCCATGGATGTGCCACCTCATGGCCGTGCATGGAGCATCCACCGGAGCCATGTCGTACGAGACAGATCGCTTGCAATTCATCGGCCGCGGTCGCACCGCCGCCGACCCACAGGCGCTGCGCGGCTCCGGCGGACAACCAGAGTGGCATACGCATGCGGCGCTGTCCGGAAGTGAAGGCTCCGTACTTGATCCGGTTGTCGCCGTCCGCTGTCAGGTCACCCTCGATCCGGAAGAATCAGTCACCATCGATCTGATGTCCGGCATCGGAGACAGCCGCGAGATCTGCCTGGGCCTGGTCGAGAAATATCACGATCGGCGCCTCGCCGATCGTGTGTTCGACCTGGCCTGGACTCATAGTCAGGTCGTCATGCGGCAACTGAATGCCACTGAAGCCGACGCGCAACTCTATGGCCGCCTGGCCAACTCAATCCTGTATGCCAATGCCTCTCTGCGGGCCGACCCGAGTGACCTGATCAAAAACCGTCGCGGACAATCGGGACTCTGGGGCTACGCCATCTCCGGCGATTTACCGATCGTGTTACTCCAGATCGGAGACCCGGCCAATATCGACCTCGTCCGTCAACTCGTACAGGCCCATGCTTACTGGCGTTCCAAGGGGCTGGCCGTCGACCTGGTGATCTGGAACGAAGATCATGCCGGTTATCGCCAGCTGCTCCACGAACAAATCATGGGGCTGATTGCCGCGGGCGTTGAAGCCCATGTGATCGATCGACCGGGCGGCATCTTCGTCCGTCCTGCGGAGCAGATTTCGAACGAGGACCGCATCCTGCTCCAATCAGTCGCGCGCGTGATCATTAGCGACCGACGAGGATCGCTGGAAGACCAGATGACCCGTCGCGGCCATACGGAAAGCGCCGTACCCCGGCTGACGCCAATCCGGACCCGCCGTCCGGAACCCGAACCATCCGCTGCGTTGCCACGCCACGATCTCACGTTCTTCAACGGGCTGGGAGGATTTACCTCCGATGGGCGCGAGTACGTCATCACCACCACGCATGGGCAGGTGACGCCGGCACCGTGGGTGAACGTCCTGACCAATCCCAACTTCGGCACCGTCATCTCAGAGAGCGGCCAGGCCTATACCTGGAGCGAAAACGCGCACGAGTTCCGCCTCACCCCGTGGCACNNCGCGGCATCCGGTCGGAGCTGTGGGTGTACGTGGCCCTGGATGCTTCGATCAAGTTCATGGTGTTCAAGGTCCGGAACGAATCAGGCCGCGCGCGCAAACTGTCTGCGACAGGGTACGTGGAATGGGTGCTGGGAGACCTTCGGCCGAAATCGACGATGCACGTCGTCACCGAACTAGACCCTGCGAGCGGCGCCGTCTTCGCGCGAAATTCCTATAACACGGAGTTCGGCGGACGGGTGGCTTTCTTTGATGTCGACGAGACGGCTCGATCCATCAGTGGCGACCGGATCGAGTTTATCGGGCGAAACGGCACGCTTCGCAATCCGGCCGCGATGACCCGGTTACGGCTGTCCGGGAAAGTCGGAGCCGGGCTCGATCCCTGCACAGCCATCCACGTTCCCTTCGAGCTAGCCGGCGGACAAGAGCGTGAGATCATCTTCAGACTCGGCATTGGACGAACCGCTGATGAGGCCAAAAAGTCCGTACAGCGATTCCGGGGACCGGCTGCCGCCCGGGCTGCGCTCGCGGCGGTGCAGCAACACTGGACGCACACGCTGAACGCCGTACAGGTGGAAACACCGGACCAGTCACTCAATATGCTGACCAATGGCTGGCTTTTATACCAGACGCTCGCCTGCCGGCTGTGGGCGCGGAGCGGATACTATCAATCGGGAGGCGCGTTCGGGTTCCGCGATCAACTCCAAGATACGATGGCACTCATCCACACCGAACCGCACCTCGCGCGCGAACACCTCCTCCTCTGCGCAGCCAGACAGTTTCAGGAAGGGGATGTACAGCACTGGTGGCACCCTCCCTCAGGCCGAGGCGTGCGTACCCGCTGTTCGGACGATTATCTCTGGTTACCCCTGGCCACATGCCGCTACGTGCTCAGCACCGGTGACACCGGGGTCTTGGACCAGACACCTATCCACTTCGTCGAAGGCCGCCCCTTGAACCAGGAGGAAGACTCGTACTTCGATCTACCGATCCGGTCTGAACAATCAGCCAATTTGTATGAACACTGCGTGCGAGCCATTCGAAAAGGTCTCACCCGCGGCAAGCATGGCCTCCCGCTCATCGGCTCCGGTGACTGGAACGACGGGATGGACATGGTCGGCAAGCACGGCACGGGCGAGAGCATCTGGTTGGGGTTTTTCCAATATGATGTGCTCACACAGTTCGCCACGCTGGCGCACCTGCGGGGAGACCTCTCATTCGCCGAACGTTGCCGGCAGGAAGCCGCTGACCTGCGTCAGAATATCGAGCTGCACGGCTGGGATGGCGCGTGGTATTTGCGCGCCTACTTTGATGATGGCTCGCCACTGGGGTCTGCAACCAATCCCGAATGTCAGATTGATTCGGTTGCGCAAAGCTGGTCGGTGCTCTCCGGGGCCGGAGACACCCTACGCTCGCGCACCGCAATGGACGCGGTGGACCGGCGCCTCGTGCGCCGGGACTCCGCGCTGATCCAACTGCTGGATCCGCCGTTCGACAAGTCAGAGTTGAACCCCGGTTACATCAAAGGATACGTGCCGGGGGTACGAGAAAATGGCGGGCAGTATACGCATGCGGCCATCTGGGCGGCGATGGCGTTCGCCGCATTGGGAGACAGGCAACGCGCATGGGAACTGTTGACCATGATCAACCCGGTCAACCATGCGAGATCGCCGGAGGAGACTGCGACGTACAAGGTCGAACCATACGTCGTCGCGGCCGACGTCTATGCAGTCTCCCCGCATACCGGCCGCGGTGGATGGACCTGGTACACCGGCTCAGCCGGATGGCTGTACCGGCTCATCGTCGAATCACTCCTCGGGCTGAAGCTGGAAGTCAATAAACTACGCGTGACTCCGTGCATCCCTGCCGACTGGAAGGGATGCACGCTGCACTACCGGTACCGGGAGACGCTGTACCATATTACTGTCTTACAAGGCGGCACCGGGAACGGCGAAACCAGTGTGACGGTCGACGGTGTGGAGCAACACGATCCAACCATTCCGCTTACGGATGACCGACAAGAACACTCAGTTGAAGTCAAAATACAGCCTGTTGTCAGTTAGCAGGGAAACCCACCACACACCGCATCTTCTCGCCATCACTCTGGTCGAGAAGAAAGTCGCAGCTGCGACATTTATCGTGCGATGGGAAGTCCGCTGAAATAGTACGAAGAGATGGCGGCCGTTGTGGCGACGTTGAGGGAGTCAATGCCCCGTACCAGGGGAATTGAATATGTGTGCGATGCCGCGGCGATGGATGCAGGGAGCAAGCCCTGACTTTCATTCCCTACTGCAATGATGGATCGAGGAGCGCGCGCTGTAATACTTCTGAGGTCGCAGGCCTCGGGCGAAGATACGACGGCAGCATAGAGCACGCAACCTGACGCGGACAGAGAGGACAGCTCCGCCCCTTGAAACACCGGAAGTGCGAGAATCGCCCCGGCTGTGCCCCTCACCACCTTGGGATGAAAACAGTCAACGGAATCGGAACTGAGCCAGACCCCTGACAAACCAAGCCCTGCAGCTGTCCGGATAATCGTACCGACGTTCGTGGGATCTTGTAGACGTTCGCCATACACACCTAGTACTCGGGCCTGAGCAAGAACGTCGCCCTCATTCCATTTCGGCAAGCGGACAACCGCGAGAATACCCTGCGGCACATCCACCTCAGAGAGCTTCTCGAAGGTCTCATCCGGACAGGAATATTGCGAAGCCCGCAACGCGTTCCGAGCAGCGCGACTCCCATCGTCTTCCTGCTCAAGATATCGGGTGGAAACAGTGAGGCTGATGATCTGTTGCGAAAAAGAGAGAATGAGATCGCGGCAGGCGTGGGCGCCTTCGATGACGAAGGCGCCTTCACTGAGACGTGACTTCTTGTCCTGGAGGAGATGCCGAACCAACGACCCATGAGCACGAGTAAGAGGGCGGAGCAGAGCAGACACGTTCAACCCTCTTACCGTACAGAGCCAGGCTCGTAGGGAAAGCCTGACAGAGAACTACCGGCGCTTCCGCTCGGACGCAGCTTCTGCAGCACGAATCCGCTGGGCCCGCGCCTTGGCGCGCTTG